>VTLG01004575.1_pt1 | contig 17951 bp, 14 predicted proteins | sample 4694571 | NCBI WGS metagenome assembly VTLG01 (sample SAMN12604809, study PRJNA352737) | marine metagenome | biome: ENVO:00000447; feature: ENVO:00000209|ENVO:00000569|ENVO:01000036; material: ENVO:00002151; isolation source: viral sequences binned using virsorter ... | reverse complement strand
CATCGCCGCATCTTTTGCGGTTTTCTGCTGTACATCACTTAGTGCCATAAAATCAGCAATACTCATACGTGCATCTGAGGCAGCCATTAAACTCTGCATATGGTCTAGATGTTCTTGTGCCCCTTCTTCATTATTCTCCAATGCTTTCATATACATTATTTTCTCTTCACCAAGCAGTTTCTTATTATCTTCAAGTGGATTACCAAGCCTATTAACTGTTGGACTATTATTTTCACCATATGTTACTTTTTCTTTTCCAAGCCATCCCATATCGTCATAATTAACAGAAATTCCTTGCAATTTCGCATCAAGTATGGAGCCAATTATTTGTTCATCTTTATCAGACCAAGCCTGATGTTGGAGTAATGCGTCTAAATGTTCTACACTTAGTTGTGTTAATTTTTCTAAATTTTCAATATCACCTTGACCGTGACCGACATCAACTGCTCCGTACTTGTTTTCGGCTTCATCGTGTAATCGTTCTCCCTCTTCTACACTGGCAATACCAGTCTTATAATTTCTCGCTTTCTCATCTGCACCAAAGAAACTAGCAATCATTCCAGTTTCCCATTTATGTGAATTATCAAAAACATCAGATGTGCGTTTCATCCATCTACCAACTGCACTATTATTTTTTACTAGACCATCAGTTTTATTAAAAGTTGCTAATTGAGTTGCCCAATCTGTAAGTTGCAACATTGCTTTGGGTATATCGTGGGCCGAATTAATAACTGCTTCTGTAAGACCTTGTCCTTGTTTATGTTTACCAAAAACATCTAATGCAGCCAATACCCAACCTACTCGATTAGCAATTTTCAATCCTGTTTGAACTTTTCCTTTCCAAGCGGCTGGTGGTTTAACATCATCAGTAAGTGTCAACTTATCTGGTTCGCCAGTTAATTTAGGACCACCATCAACATCAGTACCACCCACAACCTTCAGAGGCACAACTTTACTTTTGGCTTTAAGTTCTGCTTCTGCGTGTAACTTGGCGGAATCTGCTTCGACTTTCGCTACTGCTTCATCAGTAAGATGCGCCTTACTTAGGTCACGTTTTGGACCTTCATCAATCATTTTATCTATGTCGTCCGTGCCCGCTCCGGGCCGCCATGGCATACTATCCTCAAAAGCGTGGGCAGAACCCAATCTTTGATTCGGATTATCTACCTCTGAAAAAACGCGGACTACTTTTCCATCAACTTTCTTTTTCGTAGATTCCAGTCCCTCTCCTGCTTCGTATGGACTTACTCCAGTTTTCAGATAGTTTAATGCCTTTTTACCTTCGTCTAAGTCATCTACAGCACTTAAATATTTTCCCTTAATCGCATCGACTTCTGTTTTCGCTATTCTCTCACCGGTTACCTTATCAGTGTACCAGGGGTCTCCAACGGTTCTCTTTCCGTGGGAACCGCCACTGTCTGAACCCATTGAACGGTCAGGGCCGAATGAGTAAGTCTGTTGGTGTCGTCTAACGGTTTTCTCCCAGTTATCAAAATCTGATTGGGCTATCTTTAAGTTTGCTTCATATACCTTATTCAACCGCATTTGATTTTTAATTTCTTTTGCCGAGGCGAAGTCAGTGTCGCCAACACCAGAAATATCCACTACTTTAGTGCCTTGGGGTGATGCGACAACTTTTTTCGAGTCGATGTCGAGTAAATTCTGACCAGTTCCGTGAGGTGTAGGGTTAATTCTTGTTGCAGTAACTTTAACTTGACCCTTCTTCAGCATATCTGGAGTTACATCATCTGGTAAGAACTGTCCGCCCTTATAAGTTGTCCCATTTGAATGTGTGTAATGGTATCCTGCTGGTACTTTAGTTCTGACTACATACCTACCTGCTGGACCTTCAGTTTTGACGCCGCTACCACCAGCACCAGAAGTTCTGACATTTGTTTTGTGAGTTCCAGTATTTTTGTCTAATTTGAGAAGAGCCTTAGCAAGGTCAGTCATTTTCAGAGCGGCCAATACCCCTGCTCCTGTCACAATTATTCCAGACAGTAATGGTCCTGCAAGTTTTGACATTCCTGCTATCAGTCCTGGGAAGAAGCCTAAGCCCCCACCATCTTCATCTTTCAATGCTGTCGGACTACCTGTGGGAACGGGAACAGGTGGTTTGTATCTATTATCCCTTCGGTCTTCTAGAGCCCGTCTGGCTGCCTTTATTTCTCGTAGATTTCTTTTCTTGTCTATTTCTAATAAATCTTTTTGGGTCTCCAGCAATTCCGTCATTGCTGGACTCGTCACGAGTGTTGCTTCATCATTTGTTGGAGTGAATTGAACTGGCGTAGCGGTTGCTTTCGAGGGAGGCTTTGTGGATTTCGCCTTTGCCTCATGCCCTTTGGCTTTCTTAGGCGTATCTTTCTTTTTCTTAGCAGTTTCTTCGGCTTCGACTCTTGTCTTTTCAGCAAGGTCTTGTGTTTTCTTAACCTCTTCTGCTGTTTTGAAAAAAGACGTAGACATATCTTTCAACTTCTGAACCATATCCCCTTGTTCTCTGAGATAGGCTCTGTCTACATCCGCTTTTTCTTTAGCCGCTTTCTGCTTCTTTAATTTCTCCGCACGAGCCGAGACGGAAAATCCTTCGAGACCACCCTCTAGCATTTTCTTGCCAGCGAGTATCTTTAACATAGTTTCGGGCATTTGTGCCATAATCGTTTCTACCTTTTATTTTGCTCGTGTCTTTCTTTTTCTTCTTCTAACCACTGTCCTAACAAACGTACATATATGTCTCTCTCATAAGGCATCATATTTTCTAAATCGTGAAGGCTGTAATTGTGGTGTTGCATAAGTTGGAAGTTGGTCTTATAATGATTGACCAACGTATCGTAACTTATGCAAAGCCGAAAAAATCCTCCAGCCCCTCCAATATGACTGGTTCTTTATGTCCGCATTTACCGCACTTATACTCGATAACGTGTTTCAGTTTTGGTTGATTAGAGAAGAAGTCTTTGATATTATCAAAAGCACCTTCCGTTAAATTTTCGACAAAGGTCATCATTTCACCCTTAGATGTCTCTGCCCCCTTGTATACATTCTCTGCATCAAATACATAATCAACAGAGTCCACAATAATCTTAAACATTTTTTCAATAGAGTCCGTTTCTTTATCGTGAACTCTTAGTTCTTCAGTGGTAAGAAATTTAAATTGAAGTCCAATATCTTCCGTTATCATTACTTTGGAGTAATCTTTATCTGGAAAGTCAATCTTAATCTCATCAATCTTAATTTTAAATTTGTCTACGTGTCCACAAGTAACGTCATCGACCTTTTGATTACACGTAAAAGAAGGTTCAATTACTTCACCACGACTTTTCGCTCTGATATTCAGAAAAAGAAAGTCTACATCAAATGCTGGTAATTTATCTCCATCTATCTTACCATCTGTACAATTGCCGATGATTCTAACAATTACATCTCTTATAGCATTTGCAAATTCTGTTCCTTTAAAGTCTTTGGCCCCTTCCATTGCTGTCAAAAGAATCTTCTCTTCTTTCACAAGAAATGGTCTATACTGCACTTTATCTCCACTAGACGGCAATTTCAGTGCGTAAATTGGCGTATTTATTTGTGGTAAAGCCATAATATTATCTCCTATTAAAAATCATTATGTTGTCAATTATTATCGTCCGATGCCATCTATGTTACTCGGGTACCCGAGACAGGACTGTTCCGTCTGGCTTATCAGAAGTATCAGCCCACCAACCTTCTGGTTTAACGTGGAACCAATCTCTAAAGGACCAAGTAACATTAAAAGTAGCGATTTCTCCTGCTTCGCCCCAAGCCATTTCAACAGGTCCTACATTTGTTGGATATGCCTCGTGCAAGTAAATTGTAGCAACAGCGCCACCTTGTCTATCAAGAGGAATAATACTAACTGAACTAACATACTCCTCGTAATAAGATAGTGTATACAGTTGTCTATTCTTACCTACTGTAGTGCCTGTGCCTTCTTTAACGTGTCCCATAATACCTGATACCCAACCATCAAAGAACTTATGTTCTCTCCAATCTTCACTCAGCATAAATGTCATAGACACCGTGTCCACAATCATATCATTTGCTACTTTAAATACAGGACCGAAGCGTTTAGCATCAATTGTTCCTATAGACTTACCAGGAACTGATACTGATTTAGCCATATATGAGAGTCCTTTTGTATCGCCCTCATCACCCATATTATAAAATTTGCCAAAGAAACCTGTCCCATTCGTAGCAGAACCGGGGGCAGGAAGACCTATTTCTATTGAATAGAGATTTGGCCTTTGAAAATCTGTTTCTCTGCCTGCTTGTAATAGTAGATTAAAGTCTGATATTTGCATAGTTATTTCTTCCAAACAGCCTTAGCAGATGCACCCACAAATCTCTGATATGGTAGAAATATAACATTCTCCCACTCATTTGGTGGTGCTTCTAATAGACTTGTTCTTACGTGTCCATATAAGTATTTATGTATCATCTTGTCAGCCCCCTTGATATTTTTGACTGCATCCCAACTAACATTAAATCTTGCTTTGTCTGTCATATCTTCTGGCTCACCCTTTTGGGTAGCGAATTTCATTATTTTTGCGAAGAATTTTGCTCGGTCAATAGGTGATACATAATGAAAATTGAGTCCAAGAAAGCCATCTTTGTATACATCTAAGACAATAATGAGGGGAAACTTGTCCCAATAAGGGAGGATTGCTTTGAGTTTAGCATCATAGCCGAACGTATACATTTTTCCAGGCGCAAGGGCCGTTTTCTTTTTGAACCCCTTTGCAGAATCACCGACTTTTTTCTTGAACCACGCTACTGACTTCTTAGCCTGTTTTGACTTTGAAACTCTTTTGCCACTCTCAGACGAAGTTAACTCGGCAGCGATACCCCTGCGTGCCATCTGTCCAGCCTTGCCAGACTTGCCCACTTTAGCCCACTGGGCTCCGAGCCATCGATATTGATTTCCATCACTCGCAGTTTTTGTGGTTCCCTTTGCGATTGATACTAATTTTTTTGCTATTTTCAGTGCGGCCATATTATCTTACCAGGTGGTCCTCTGTAAGTAGTTTAAATTGCCATTTTCTATCATTACAGAATTCTCGTGCGACTTCCCACTTTGCTTCATTGATTTTCCAAGTCTTTAATTCTCTCATATAGCGATATTTACTTCTCGCAGTCTTTGGTTTTTTCGGCTCCATACACTGGGCTTTTGGCTTTACCTCTATTATCATATTGTTAATCTTACCTGTTTTCTCGTCTTGTACTTCAATCCAGAAATCAGGAAAATACCTATGCACCTTCCCGTCAAATGGGCTTCGATACGGAATCACCAACTCTTCACTATTCCATCTAATTACTTTGGAATTTGTGTCCGCGTACACCATAAAACGTCTTTCCCAAGAGGAACGATACACTACATTGTCAACTGCACCAACATATTTTTCACGATTACGAACTTTGTATTTACCTTTATATGCCATCTCAGACTATTTATATAAATAGTTGAAGAGCCTATTAGAGTCAATACAACGGAGGAATTAAGATGAGTGCATTAAAGGGTGCAGTAAGCCTTATTAAAGGTAGTAAATATCGTTCTGCGGCAGTCGGAGGGACTGCGGCCCTCGGTCTTGCTGTGGGCTTAGATTTAAAATTCAATCGATTTGCTCAAGATACTTCTCAGACCACACCAGGTGGTACAATCTCAAAGCAGACAGGCGCACCCAAAGTTTTCAAATTTCCCCTAGAAGAGATATCAGCCGGAGATTTCTGGACAAAAATGACCGTTCTGTCTTGGGTACCAATAAAAAAATCAGATGACTCATTCGATGGCCAAACTCATCATTTAAACAAATATCTTATATCGAATATTTGGTTACCTATGCCGTTGACTCTTGGCACAGCATATAATCAACGCTTTAGTGAAGTAGAAGATATGATGGTAAATAGAGGAGTGAATGAAGAAGGAGAAGGTGGTTGGAATAGTTTTATTCAAGGATTACAGAATGTACGCACTGGTGCAGGAAACACTGCAATGGGGCTGGCGAATGAAACAAATAAATTATTGTCGGCTGTGACTGCATTAAATGTTAGTGCAAAAATGGGTATGGGGTCTGTAGTCAATCAGCATATGGGATTACTTTATGATGGTGCATCCCTTAGGTCACATTCTTTCTCTTGGAGAATGACTCCAAAGAATAGAAATGAACAAAAACATATTCAGCAAATTATAACGGCTCTTAAAGGTTATGCTTCTCCTGCTGTTAAAGGTATTGCCGGTGGCGCACAAGATGTTAATCACTCAACTTCAGCACCTGTGGCTGAACAAGTAACAGCCGAGGCGCAAATGGACCCTGCAATCACTGGCACTAACGCTGGGATAAACGGAGACACTTTAAAAAATATTGGACGATTAGGAATACCACCTACTATCAGCGTAGAATTCTGGTATAAAGGGCAACGTAACCCTCATCTCTTTCAAGTCAAAGACTCATTTATTCAGTCTCTCGAAGTAAATTATACTCCAACTGGAACGTGGAATGCTTATGAAGATGGTGCACCAATTGAAACTCAGTTAACATTGAATCTAAAAGAAAATTCAGTTGTTACTCAAAACGAAGTTACACACGGAGGACTATAATGGCTAAATATACGCATATGCTTCCCAAGTTAATGTATAATGGTGTTTCAATCTCTGATATTACCCATAGAATAGACCTTCTAAAATCTGTTAGAAAATATGAAGGGCTTTATTATTCAGCATTGATTGAAGAAACTATGACACCAGAAAGATTGGCTGAAGAAGTTTATGGTGACCAAGATTTGTGGTGGGTTATATGTGTTATTAATAAAGTCATTGACCCATTTTATGACTGGGTAAAAAGAGAGACAGAAGTCCACGCCTATGTTGATATGGCATATGACGATAGATATGGCATTCATCACTGGGAAGATACTACTTATGAACATTATGACGAAGATAGTCCTGAAAATGATAGAGTACCAATTACTAATCTTGCTTGGGAACTACATAAAAATGATGAAAAAAGACAAATAATGTTGTTGAAGCCTAAACATATTCCAAGAGTAGAGGCAGAATTTGCAGAGTGGATGAGACAGACGAAAACTCAAATACAGGAGTAATACATTATGCCTTTGCCGCAACAGTTTGAAACTCTTGACCCGAGAACTACTTCGGAATGGAGTGTAAACTTCTCTAATTATAAAGGTAAATCTGGAGAGTTGAGTGGTATTATCACTCAGTTGTCTATATTTGAATCGATATACAATAATTGTATGTTCGGTGTTATAAAAGTGGGCGATGGTACAGGGTTTGTAGAGGCGAATGGTATAGTTGGTTCTGGCGCAGAAACAGTACACTTTGATATATTTACTGGAAACACAAAAGGCCCCAAAAGTGCGAATCTAGAAAAAGAATTTTACGTTAATAGCATCGCCAACGGTATCCACAACCCAAAGTTTACTGAATATGATATAGGAATAGTATCTAAGTATGTTTTTATAAACAACAAAAAGAAAATCAGTCGGTCATTCACGAAAATGACGGCATCTGAAATAGTAGATTATGTCGGTGTCAATATTTTGGAGTTTGGCAGTCACGGTATTTGGACTGATTTAAAAACAACCAAAACTCTACACGAGAAGAATATGGTTGTTCCAGATTGGAATCCCTTCCAGTTAATAAATTTTCTTGCCAAGAACAGTGTCTCCGAAGATGGAGCATCAGACTTTCTATTCTTTGAGAATAATGACGGATTTAAATTCACGACCATTGATGAATTAAAGAATGGCCCCTCCAAAAGAAACTATCATTTGAAGAATATGCCGATGCCGGTTGCTCACAGTCGGTCAGGAATAACAGTAGATGATGCTATGATGGAAAATTATATGGAAAAATCACGCTTTGATATTTCTACTGGACAAGTGAATGGTCAATATGCGAGTTCTATATTAACTCATAATATATTAGAAAAGAAACTAGAGACATTTGAAATAGAATATGATGAGAAAAAGCATAAGATTAATGCAGAAGGAATTGGTCTTAATGGACCACCTGGTATGCCATTTGCCGACTTTAATATAAAGCAAAATATGGGGTTTATGAGTTCTAATTACTTGTATGATATTCACGATAAGGGAGAAAATAGTCATTATCCTTGGTATGCTATGAAGAGAGCCGAATTGACTAAGAATGTTATTCAGTTTGATGTTCCTGGAGACTCAAATCTTTTTGCGGGTGATGTCGTAAATTTGCAAATTCCAACTCATCTACCTAACCACAAAGAACCGTACGACCAATATTTAACAGGAAAATGGTTAGTGACTGCAATACATCATAAAATTAATAATTGGGGATATGTAATGACATTAGAATGTATGAAAGATGGGTTCTATGGTGACCCAGATATAGTAATACCAGCGAGAGGATAAGATAATGCAATTTATGGGATTTGATGGATTTATTTGGTTTACGGGTGTCGTAGAAGATAGACGAGACCCTATGAAACTAGGACGTATGAAAGTTAGAATTGCTGGCATACACACAGAATTAAAAGAACAAGGGCTTGAAGAAGGTATTCCTACAGAAGATTTGCCTTGGGCACATCCGATGGCACCTATTACTTCAGCATCGATGAATGGAATCGGAACAACTCCTCTTGGGCCTGTTGAAGGCACTTGGGTAATAGGATTCTTTAGAGATGGTGAGAACTGTCAAGAGCCTATTGTGATGGGAACGATTGGTGGTTATCCTTTAGAAGCACCGAAACCTGCAGGCTTTAATGACCCAAATAAAGTTTATCCAAAAGAAACTCATTTAGTTGAGCCAGATACATATAGACGAGCAAGACGAACATTTAAAGAACCAGTAGAGGCAGAAGAATTCGATTCTAAAATGACACCACTCGATACAGAGGGTGGGCGTGAAGAAGATAAAGAAGTAATTATTGCTCTCGAAGAAACGAAATGGGATGAACCTGAGAATCCATTTGATGCGTCATATCCATTCAATCACACTAGAGTAAGCGAAAGTGGTCACGTAGAAGAATGGGACGACACAGTAGACCACGAAAGACTTATGAAATGGCACAAAACTGGTACGTTTGAAGAGATTCGAGAGACTGGAACAAAAGTTACAAAGATACAACGAGACAACTATAAAATCACATTAGGAGATGATTTTGTACACGTTAAGCCGAATGTAAATGGACTTGAGGGTGTTGGTGACGGTGGTAATATGTACATAACAGTTGATGGCAATGCTCATCTCAAAGTAGGCGGTGATTATAAGATGGAAGTTACAGGAAATTGGATAGTACAAGTAGGTAAAGATTGGACAGTAGATGTATTAGGAAATACACAAATTTCTACTGCCGGAACTAAACTTGACCAATCAGGTTCAGTACACACAATTAAAGGAAGTGTTATACACTTAAATCCATAATGTTTGAACCAAACGAAAATATGACACCGCAGATAACCGAAGATATTAAAGGTAGAACTGCAATCATCATTGATAATTTTTACAAGAATCCAGATGAAGTGCGGGAACTTGCACTGTCTTTAGAAGATGATGATTCGTCTGATTTGGTGAATGGATTCCCTGGAGTAAGAGGCTTTTATGAGACATCCGAAGTAAAAGAAAAATTATATGATGTATATTTTCATCTATGTACCAAATACTTTCCAACCTTTGATGAAAAAGAGTTTGAGAATAATTGGGGCAAAGCAGGCTTTTTAGTGAATGTTTTAAATGAAGAGACTTTAAAGGCGAATCCGATAGGCATAATACCTCATCAAGATTGGTGGATGAGTGACCCAGAAGCCTCATCTTTTCAATTTGGAAGTGTGATTTATTTAAACACTCCACAAGAGTGTGCAGGCGGAACAAATTTGTATAGTCATAATGGCGAGATGAGTATTCCATATGATTTAGAGCCAGAATGGGCTCAACATCTAAACCATATAGAACAAGATATCGAAAAAGTTAAGTACGTTAAATCTAAAGTAGATGGAAACAACCCATATACTTGTGAATTTGAGGCCAAAATGGTATATAATAGAATGGTATTATATCAAGCAGATGTTCTTCATAGTCAAAATGTAGACCTTGGTATGTTTCACAATTATAATAGAATAAATCAACCACTTTTTATGTAATTAGGAATAATTAAAATGCCAGAACCAGGAATATCAACATCGACAACAGCAAGTGCTGCCCTTATAGCAGAGCGAGGAACATCATTTTTCTCTGACGTAAACGATGCTCTAACAAGAGTTGGCGGCGAGTTACGGTCGCCTGCGTTTGACCAAGTTGCCAGAATGCAGTCAACCGCAGTGTCACTCCACGTTATGGATAAGATTGACCAAGTTGCTATTCAAACGGCATTCCCTAATGATGCCTCTGAAATATTGGGAGTATTGCAAGAAGTTCAAGACGTATCTGATGCGTTCACACACTGTGGAGACTTTGCTGAAGATGCCTTAAGAGCCGCGTCAACAGATTACATTAAAAATTCAGGCATTCAACAAGCAGGAAGAGAATTATCTGATGCACTAGGTTCAGCAGATGCAATGATAGATTGTGTGGCAGGATTTGCTACATTATTTGAATCTGCCGGCATAATGGATGATGCACTAAACTTAGGCGATATACCACAAATATCATCTCGACTCGATAACATCATACGTGATTTAACTGACCCAAATAAATTGGCTGATATTCTGGTTAATACCAGTGTCATACAAGGTCTTATATCAGGAATGAATAATATGTGTGGCGATATGATGGGTGCCCTTAATGGTCTGATACAAAAAGATGTTGATGCAATGCAGGCCGCTCTCACTAAATTAGCACAATGGGCCGCATTTGCTAAATTGGCAACGTCTGACCCTTGTGCCCTTGTAAATAATAATCAAATGTTATCTCATATTGCTGAACCAGTGATGGCAGATATCGTTAAATTATACGAACAAGCAACTGGACAATCAGTAACTCCTACAGACCCTATTATCGATTTAGGTGGAATTTTAGGTGGACTAGCAAGTGGTGTACCCACTGTACCGAAGTTCACACAGGCCGCTCAAGAAGGATTAAAGAGTTTGTCAACTGTTGCTGATAGTATTCCTTCTGGCACTGAGATAGCAGAGGTAGGCGAAGAATATACCGCAGATGCGTTAACATATATTCACGGAGTCGGTTGGGTACCAAAAGAAGATGCCGTTAAAACTCTGACAAAAGAAATTAAAGCAGGAGTAAATCGTTTCGCTGATACAAAAGAAACTTTTATTGCTAATGCGGCCGATAAAAAATATGAAGCAGTCGCCCGAGACAAAGAAGCCGTTGCGAAAGTACATAAAGTTGGATGGTGTTCTGGTGGCGTTGATAATAGAAATTTAGAAAGAGGCAGTTCTACAAATAGAAGTCAAGCAGAATGCGGTGAAACTGGCGGTACTTGGAACGAGAGAGAAATGACAGAGAATGAAGTACAAATCGCAGGTTCAATTGAAGCCGCGATGGGCAGTATTGCACCAACTTTATCTGCTGTTTTCGGTAATATTGTAGGCGATGCACCTCCAATGAGTCCCTCTTCTGCTATTGCGGACAGCGGTCTACCAGTAATTGCGACTAAAATTCGAGATGCTATTGCTGACCCCACTAAACTCTTTGGTGCACCTGCAGTAGCATCTAAACCATTAAAGAAATCGCCACCTGCAAAATCATCTCCTGATGCGAATGACCCTGCACCATTTTTACCTCTTGCGTCAGCCAGTTTTGCAGTTGCAGAGGCAATGCCGGGCACAGTAAAGTCTATGGTCGGTGCGGCGATTGCTCAAGCATCTTCTTTAACAGCGGCCGCAGAATATAAATCTAATCTTGGTGGTGACGTATCTGATTATCATCAATCAATGGAAGCAATAGAACACGCAATGAAAACTGGTGATTGGTCAAATGTAGAAACTTGTCGATGTAAGCCAAAACCTGCAGTTGCTTCTTCAAAAGAAGTCGGGTCTTGTGATTTTACTGCTTTGGCATTTCCAGACGGATATAAATTGATTGAACCAAGTTTCTATACAGCGACTTTACAAGCAAAAGTTGATGCGGCACAGGCATCAGGTTCTGGTGAGTATGTGATGGGTGATGACGGGAATATCTATCAATCTGCTGAAGTAGTAGTGATGGCAAAGTATGGAGCAACAAAAGTCGACCCATATCTACCAGGAAAATCAGTTTGCGAACAATATAGTGGCAAATGGATTGAACAACAAGAGAGTTCTACTGGTGCTTCTGGTGGAAGTCGTTCTTATGATATTGACACTGCCAGGTCGAAAACGGTGTGTGAAAACGCAAATGGGGCTTGGGTTTGTGCAAAAGGAACAGAAAGAAGTACATCTGCCAACAAAGCACTCGAATCTTGGGGATTATACACGAATAAAAAGAATGTAAACACAAAATCGAAAGTACCATCAGCGAAGGCATTTGATGCTAAAAAATTACCATCATTGACTTTCAGTGCATTACTAGGGAAGAACGCTTAATATGCCAGCAGTTCATAGATTAACAGATATTTGTACAGGACACGGGTGTTACCCTCCTAGAGAAAATGCTAGTGCTTCTCCTGATGTGTTTGCTAATAGTCTTGCGGCGCATAGAGTAGGAGATGCTTGGCAGCCACACGGATGTCCCGTTTGTGTGCCTCACGGGGCTTCTCAAGCGAGTGGGTCTCCGAATGTGTTTGTGAATAGTAAGCCTTGGTCGAGAATTGGAGATGCAGTTGATTGTGGTTCTTCAAATCAGACTGGTTCTGGTAACGTATTTGCAAATGGTTAAATGCGAGATTACGAACGGTTAGTATAAATATAGTAGACAATAGAGGAAGAATTCGATGCCGGCACCGATTCATACAAAAAGACTTAGAAAGTATAGAGATTTAGACCTCGATTTTCTTGTACATCCATTGACCAATGATATTGTAGGTCGTTCAGATGTCGATGCTATTAACGGTTCCGTCATTAATATCATCAAAACACAGCGAGGAGAACGAGTATTTCAAAGTGATTTTGGTTCAACAATATATCATTCATTGTTTGAGCCTATGGTTACTGAGACTCGTGTTATATTGGAAGGGGCTATTGAACAAGCAATTAATTCCTTCGAGCCCAGAATTGAATTACAAGGAGTTCAGGTAACGGCAGACCCAGATAGAAATGGATATGAAGTTTCAATCGTATACTTTCCAATCAACGAAGGCTCTCCAGTAGAATTAGATTTCTTCTTAAATAGATTGAGGTAGCAGGAATATGGCAACAAATAACCCAAAAGCATTAGATTTATCAAACCTAGAGTTTGATGGTATTAAGAGTAACATCAAAGAGTATCTAAAAGGCCAAAATGAATTTATAGACTACGACTTTGAAGGCTCTGGTATGAGTGTTATGTTAGATGTTATGGCATACACAACTCATTATATGGGCTTTCATACAAATATGGCTATCAACGAATCATTTCTTGATACGGCTACCCTGAGAAATTCTGTAGTATCTCACGCAAAAGCGATTGGATATGTTCCAAAATCAGCGACGGCCTCTGAAGCAATTGTCAAATTACAATTCGATACGACTGGTTATGACCCATCTTATATTGTTATAGAAGAGGGCACACACTTTGTATCGAATATTAACGGCACACCATTACCTTTTACTAATCTAGACACAATCAATATTTTTGAAGATGAAGGCGGAGACTTTGCAGGAGAAATTACATTACGCCAAGGTTCATTGAAGGGCTTAGAATGGACTTATGATGCTATTTCTGAAACACAAGCATTTTTAGTTAACGACCCAACGTGTGATAGGTCAACTATCAAAATGACTGTTAATGATAAACCTTGGGCCGAAAATGAAATTTTATCTGAATTGAATAATGAATCACTTATATACTTCTTACAAGAAGGACTCGATGGAGTTACAGAAATTTATTTTGGTAATGGTATTTTCGGGAAAAGACCTCTTGATGGTCAAGTCATTAAAATAACATATTTGTCTACTCTAGGAGAAACAGGAAATTATACTTCAACAATTAATGAGCAAACATTCGCATTAGAATCAACTATTGATAGTGTCTATACAGCGAGTCTAGTAACAGTAAACACTGTTGATGTTTCTTCTCTTGGTTCTTTTCCAGAGAGTACAGAAAACATTAAATCAACAGCGCCGCGAGCCTATGAAAGACAAGATAGGGCAGTAACGGCTGAAGATTATAAAAGTATTTTGATAGAAAAATATCCAAACATTGAGTCTATTGCAGTTTGGGGCGGAGAAGATAATGACCCACCACAATATGGTGCTGTCTTTATCTGTATTAAACCAAGACACGGTCTTGAATTATCACCTCTAACAAAGCAAAAATTAACAGAGGATATTCTATCAAAATATAATATGCTGGCAATCAATCCTATTATTACTGCACCAGAATATACGTATATTGATGTCGAGACTACAGTTAAATATAATCCAGTATTAACAGCAATGTCATCTAGTGAAGTTCAAACGAAAATTATTGAAGATATTGCGGCCTTCTTTGAAGCAGAAGTTAGTGCATTTAAATCCATCTTGAGATATTCTCAACTTGGAAATACTATTGATTCTGCTGACCCTTCTATTAGTAATAACTTGACTTCTGTTAAATTTTATAAGAAATTTTTCATACAAGCATCGAACACCGTTGGTAACTACATTTTCAAATATGATAATGCAATTACTCCGGGTTCTGCTGTTTCCTCAGTATTTGGCAATACAGAAACTAGCACACAGTACGCATTACTTGACAATGGTCAAGGGAATATTCTTCTGTATGATATTGTCAACGAACAATTTTTGAATACTGAACAAGGAACCATTGACTATGAAAATGGAATTATTGAGTTACTCGGATTTAGACCAGTTCTGGACACAAACTCAGTAATTAGTTTGTACGCTATACCACAGTCAAACGACATTACTGCAATAAGAAGTAACCTGCTGGTACTAAATCAAAGTAGTGTTACAATGCAGGCGATATCTTGATGGGTATAGGTACAAATGGCAAACGATAAATTTACTAAATCTCCAGCGAAGTTTCTATCAATCTTTGTGGAGCGTATGGTCCCCGATTATGTTCGGGAAGACCATCCGATGTTCATCACCTTTCTCCGAAAGTATTTTGAATACTTAGAGCGAGAAACGGGTGTTAATGGCGAACTCGGTGAATATAATCAGATAACTGAGTTAATTCAGAACGTAGATGTTGACCACGCTCTAGACCAATTTATCCCAGAATTTGAGAAGCAGTATCTTCACGGTACTCCTCATACTTCTATTGACCCCCAAGTTCCAACAACTTCAAAATCTTTCTTAGCAAAGAACATTCAGCCAGTATATAGGCAGAAAGGTACTACTTCTGCACTAGACTTTCTCTTCAGACGAGATTTTGATACGACTGTTGAAACGATGTATCCAAAACAATGGATGATGAAAGCATCTGGGTCTATATGGTATGAACCTCAATGGATTACAATTCTAACTGACCACGCAAGTGAAGATGCAAACTCCGAATATTATGGCGAGACTGAAAATGTACACGTTGCTGAAACTGTCAGAGCAATATACAATAAAAAGATAGTCGGTCAAATCTCGGGTGCTACTGCATTCGTAGATATGGATGAGTCCATTTCTACTACAGATTACGAAAGACTACTACTCACAGAAGTTAACGGAACCTTTGTTAAAAACGAACCGATTTGGGAAGATATAGGAACACAACAATTTGTAACTCCATATGTCGCAATCGTTATTTCAGAGGGCATAAGAACTGAAGGTGAATGTATTGTTAATGGTCATCAATGGTTAGACAAATGGATGTATGTTTCTGGTCATCCGAATGAAGTACACTTTGTACCTGAAAGAGTTTCGATTACAGGTCTAACTTCTGGAGCGACTGCTGAAATAACTGGTATAGACGTTAATCCATTCAAGATGAATTTGCTGAATGTTGCGGGCGATTTCTTACTTGGAGAAAAGATTTACAATACGGGCGGTCAATATTGGGAACCTAATCCAACTATATCTTTCTGTACAACGTCAGTTGATTGGCCCACTCTATACACTTTCAACAATATGATTGACTGTTTGGGCGCACTTCACCCAGAAGGTCACATAGTTGATTCGCCTTATTATGGTGAATCAGCATTCTTGGCGTGGTACCCACTTCTTGATGTTGATACTGTTATACAGACTGTAGAAAATGATATTCTAACTGGAGTTTCAGTACCGCCTGATAGTAGAGAGACTTGCGAGGCTCTTGTTAATCCAGATACACAACCACTTGTTAATACGGCTGTTTGGAAAACAAATGGCTATTGGTTAGATTCTGCCGCATTCTTATCTTCTGATAGAAAACTACAAGACAACGATTACTATCAAGATTTCTCTTATGTGGTTAAATCTGAAGTTCCTATTCAATCATATCGAGAAGTCTTAAAGAAACTGGTTCACCCAGTTGGTCTTAAACTATTTGCTGAGTTCTCATTCCAGTCTACAGTTGATATGACTGTTGAGATGCCTGAAGATTATGTTAAAGCACTTATCTATATCTTCTCCTATCTTGATGTTGCTATCGATATCTGGGACCAAGAGTCAGAACAACACGGCAGACTTGGACACGCTCACACTGGTTTTGGTGTATATCTTGAGAAGGGATTTGAAGAATATGTCATAGAAATGATGAGTACCCTTGAGAATAGGGCATCTCTAATTTCAGCGAGTGATTGGTTAGCCCCTGGCGACCATTTATCTGTACGCTTAGAACTCGATTCACAGAGAATTGGTAGTTCTGTTAAAGAAAAATTATATACAATTTCTTGGTTGAATGATACTGCTAAGTTGGGACTTGATGCTTATCCAGAAAAAGTATTGTTTGAATTCTATAATCTTCTTAAAGTTCTTCCAATTGATGAGTTTCCACCATCGGTAACTGAATTAGTTATTAGAGATGACATAGAGAGTGCGACAGACGGCCGTATGATTTCCTGCAGTATTTGGGAAATGGGAGTATTCAAACATCTTCAGAGAATGGTCGAATGGGTCGAAGCGTTTCTACCCGAAGCCGAATATGCTCCAGAAAAGTCTTATGGATTTTTCGAGAAAAACAGAGAAGATACTATCGTTCAGAAAGTATACGGTATTACTAATGATGTTATTGATTCAGTCGAAATTCAAGCATTTGAAAATGCACCTGATGAGATTCACTCTCACGGACGAAAGAATGGATTTGCCCCTCTAGTTCATACGATGGTAACTAAAGGACTTGAATTGCCAGATATAACAGTCGGCACTGCGGCATTCCACGACCACGCTTTTAATGGGGAAGCAATTCCAAATTTAATTGTACACGGAACAGAACAAACTGCTTCTGGTCTTTCTTATGACCAAGCAAGAGCATTAATAAGTCACAATGCCTTTGAGATTCCAGAGTTTCACGCAAGTGTACACACAACAGCATTTCTTCCAGAGGCTACGAATCACATACACTGGTTTGAAGATGGACAAGTAGTAGACAGACAAAGAGGACGTACTTCTGATTGTCTTACAAGACAACAGGCGAGAGACTTAATTGATGGCGTAGTTGCCTCAGTTACTCTATACGATAATATTGGTAAACTTGCTGATGGCGTTCCAAATACAGTTGACGGAGTATTTCAAGGGGGCACAATAGATAGTGCCGGTGGTTTGACTGCACACTATCACGAATATACAGTTACGTATGACTCTGACTGGGAAAATCACACAGATTTTCAAGGCAATGACTTAACTCACGGATTTACTTATACACCAGTTACGACTTGGATATGTTATAACTTCAGACCAGAATTAATTGTTGACCCATCAATAATGGATGGAAGTGACTACGCAGGTAACAC
>VTLG01016774.1_pt1 | contig 17952 bp, 24 predicted proteins | sample 4694571 | NCBI WGS metagenome assembly VTLG01 (sample SAMN12604809, study PRJNA352737) | marine metagenome | biome: ENVO:00000447; feature: ENVO:00000209|ENVO:00000569|ENVO:01000036; material: ENVO:00002151; isolation source: viral sequences binned using virsorter ... | reverse complement strand
GAGAAAGAGGAGAAGAACTTGATCTTCTTATAGTTCATCCTGCGGTTGCTTACTATCTATACCAAGTAGGTCTATTAACATTCTCAACTTCTGCCTTATCAACTGGTACAGGCATTACTTGGGGTGGTGGTGGAGTTGGTGTAACTGACAGATCAATCGGTCAGTTTGCTGGTTGCACAGTTGTAATCGACTCTCAGGTAAACATTAACGATCCAACAACTACTGGTAATCGTCAAGAGTTCCGTTGCTACTTAATGAAGTCAGGAACAATTCTTGAAGGTAATCAGTCTGAGTTAGGTATTGAAGCAGAAAGAAACATCTTATCTAAGCAAGATGTTATGTCTGTTGACTACCATAGTGCTTATCACGTTATGGGTACTAAGTGGACAAACGCTGCTGATAACCCTGCTAACTCAGCACTTAGAACTGGTTCTAATTGGGGTGTAACTTATGACATCGACCAAATTCCTATGGTTGAAATCTTTGTAAACACACCATTATCTAATGCCCTAAAGTCTTAATTTATATTAAGATTAAAATGTGGTCATCAAACCTCACCGAATATTGGTGGGGTTTTTTCTTTACGCTACAATAAAACTAAATTACTTTATCAATCGTGGCAGCTACCATAAATGCAACTATAAAAAGTGAAACTGCTAATAGTTATGTCACATTGACAGAAGCTAATAGTTATTTTGAAACTGTGCCTGATTCAAGCACTTGGACAGATAAAACAGACGATCAGAAAAATAGATCATTAATAGCTGCTACAAGATGGATTGATACTTTTGTATTTCAAGGAGATAGATGTGACGAGAATCAAGCATTAAAATTTCCTAGAACAAATTACCAAGTAGATAGAGTTGAATTAAGCTGCTCTACTATTCCTTTGAATATTAAGTATGCACAGTATGAATTGGCTAGGGCATTAGCAAATGATACCGATGCTATTACAGGAACTACTGGTAAAGATGGTAATTTTGAAGAAGTTGCTTTAGGTGAGCTTCGAGTTAAATACAATACAGCTAGTCAAGGAACTGGATCTGTAAATAATATTATGGATGTTTACCCGTGGTTACAAAGTTATCTTGGAGCTTATATGCTTGGTGGAGCAGGTACTTTTCAAATGAGGGTAGTTAGAGGATAATGGCAGGTCAATTAGACTCAGTATTTAAAAATGTTGCTAAAAGTGTTGTTGCAACTTTAGGTGATTCTTTCAATCACACAATTACTTTTATTAAAAAAGGAGTTCAAGAATATGATGTAGATAATGGTGAACTTGTGAGCATAAATACAACTTACTCAGATATTAAAGTTCCACTTGAATTTATTCAATCTGAGGAAGAAGAAGGGCAAGAAATTAGAAAAGCAAAACTTTACATAACTCCAGATTTGATTGGCAACAATCAAGTTACGTTCCAAGATAAAATAAAACTTACTTATGATGGGCAGCTAAGAACGGCACAGATTTATGACATAAATACCAAGAAAGGTAATCAAGTCTATCTTTACATTGTTATGGTGCGATTCTAATGGCTAGAAAGAAAGATATAGTAAATAGTGATCCTGCTGCTGATCTTCAAGCTCAAATTAATGCTGATTTTAATACTGTTATAAGAAAAGCTCATAAAAGTTTGTCAACTAAAACTCATAGCCCTGTGTACACAGGATTTTTTGCTTCAAGCTGGAAGGTACAGACAACTGGTGTTAGACCTAAAGATGATATTAGAAACTTTAAACCCTGGTCTAATATTAAAAAGAATAGTACTAAGTCAATTAATGGTAAATGGGTTAGCACAAGACCAAGCAATCCAACTATACGAATAAGGTATCCAGTTACTAGAACGTTCAATATTAATAGACCTGTTTTTATTGGGAACAGAGCAACACACGCTGCTTTTGCTCTAGAAGGTGGTAAAGTTCAAAATTTCATACAAGGTCGTTTAGGTAAAATTATTAAAGACACTATGAAAGAAAAGAAAACAAAAGGTAGAATATTTTTACAAGCAAGGCAAAGTCCTGGTTTTGGTAGCATCGGTAAATCAGCATCATCTACGGAGCTTAATTTATGAGTTTAAAAAATACCCGTGCTGCATTTGAAAAAGCGGTTACTGATGCCGTTTTAGATGGAGATCCAGAAATATCAATGGTTTATGACAACCTAAATTTTAATACTCCTGGGCAAGAGCAAAAATATGTAGTAATGAATGTAAATTATTCACAATCAACTATTCAACCTCATGGTGCAGCTTTAGATTATTATTCTGGAGTTATTCAATGTAATATTCATGTTCCTAAAAATGTTGGGACAAAAGTATTAATAGAGATCGCAGAGAAAGTTATAGATGGATTAACTTCCGTAAATGCTTCTGATTATACTGATACTTTTTCAGTAAAACCTAGAGTGCAAGATATGGTAGGACCAAGTTTATTAGATATTGAAGAAAGAAGTCATTTTGTTGGCGTAATATCTTGCCAATTTTCAGCCAATGCCTAGTATAATAGAATAGCATTGTATTATTTATGACTAGAGCAGTTGAACTTCTGAAGAATAGTTTTGGTGTGAGCCAGCTATATCAACATGACGTAGTAAAAGATGGAACACTAATTTTAAGTGTTTACTGGCATCCTCTTACTATTGCTGAAAGAGAATCAATAACAAAAAAATCAAATACTAATGACACTAACGATTTTGCTTTAATGTTAATGATTGAAAAGGCATTAGATAAAAATGGTAACAAACTTTTTCAGGATGGTGATAAAGCATCTCTGAGAAGAGAAGTTGAAGCAAATATTTTGCAAGAAATACAATTAGCAATGATAGAAGCTGGTCAAACTAAGGAGGTATCAGAGGCTAAAGCCGACTTGAAAAGCTAATAACGATTGGAAGTTCATTTTTTCATTAGCGAAGGAATTAGGAAAAACTGTTGCTGAACTGTCAGAAACTTTAACTGTAGAAGAACTGATAGGTTGGGCTGCTTATGCAGAAATTGAACACGAAGATTTTGAGAAAGCACAACAAGAAGCACAAAGAGGTAGTGCTTTGAAAGGGAAAAGAGGTAGAATGAGATAAATGTTTTAATTTTTAAGAAGTGGCTAATTATGAAGTCAATTTACAAGTAGCCTTAAAAGGTGCTGAAAAAATAAAGAAATTAAGAACAGAGACTAATCTTTTATCAAAAGAAATTAATAAGTTTAATAGAGTAGTTGATAAGAAAATGGGTAGGAAGAAGAAGGAAGGTAGTTTTGTTCAGAGTTTTAATAATTTATCAAAAGAGGTAAGTAATGCTAGATCACAACTTAATAAAGCTGCTATTGGTACGGATCAATTTAATAAGGCAGTAGAAAATGTAGTAAAAGTTGAAGAAAAGTACAATAAGCAATTAAAAAAAAGAGAAAGAGCGTTAGCAGTACAAAGAGTTGCACAAAAAAAAGGAATTTCGCTTGCAAAAGCAGAATTAGTAGTAGAAAGAGAATTAGCAAAAGCTAAAGACGCAACAGCTAGAAAAGAAAGAGGCAAAAGATTTGGTCAAACTATATCTAGTGCAGCTATTGGTGGAGCTTTCCCTTTATTATTTGGGCAAACAGGAGCAGCAGCAGTTGGTGGTGGACTTGGTGGACTTGCTGGTGGAGCTATAGGTGGACAGTTTGGTTTTGCTTTATCTATTGTTGGTACTGCTTTAGGTACAGCTATTGATAAAAACGATAAATTTAATCAATCATTAGCTGCTTTAAACGTTCGTTTTTCAGATGTAAGCGGTAGTGCTCAACTTACAGCAGAAGATATTGATAAAGTTGCTAAACGTCTAAGAATTACAAAAGAAGAGGCTTTTGGTGTATTAGGAGCTTTTGCACAATTTGGTTCTGGAAGTATTGCTAAATCTTTAACGGAAATTTTTGGTGCTGATGCTGGAGCTTTTGATAGTATAGCTACTGCGAATCGACAGGCTGAATTAGCTAATCAGATTTTTGAAGCTAGAACTAAAATAGGCAATGAAGTTGCTACACAATTATTAAATCAAAATTTAATAACTGATAGTGCAACTATTGAATTAGCATTGGCAGAAGCTAGAGCAAAAGCAGAAAATGATGTTGCTGTAGCTCAAGCAAAACAAATAACATTTTTAGATAGATTCAGAGATATTAGTGAAGAATTATTGTTTAGAGGAGGTGGCGATCCAACAAGATATGGAGAAGGAAGGGCAAATAAATTACAAAAAGAATTTGAAGAAGGCAGAAATAAAAGAATGAAAGACTTTAAAGAAGCATTAGATCAAGTAAGAGAAATGTTAGGTCTTGTTAATGAAGCTAATAATCAATTTGGACAATCAGGAGTTTTAGCTATTTCTGCAATTACAGATAAAATTAAAGATTTGCAAGATGAAATGTTGAAGTTACAAAATCCAGTTTATCAAGTTATTACCTTATCTCAAACAATGGGTCAATCATTTGAACGTTCATTTGAAGGAATTATTAGAGGAACAATGTCTATTAATGATGCGTTTAGAAATATGTTTAATGCAATAGTAGATCACTTTATAAAATCAGCAGCACGAATGGCAGCGAACCAGTTTCAGCAAAGTATATTAGGAATGTTTGGTGGCTTCTTAGGTGGTTTTGGTGGTGGAGGTCCAACTATGGGAGGAGGGGGATATTATGATTCAGTAACAGGTTTAGGTGTTGCAGGACCTAACTTTGGTTTGGCTAATGGTGGAACTGCTAGGTCAGGTCAATCATATCTTGTTGGAGAACGTGGTCCTGAAATATTTACTCCAAAAAATACAGGCACAGTTATTCCAAACCATCAATTAGGTGGTATGGGTGGTTCAACAAATATAGTAGTAAATGTAGATGCTTCTGGTTCATCAGTTGAAGGTGATGAAGATAGAGGAAGAGAACTTGGTCGACTTATCTCGGCTGCGGTACAATCTGAAATAATACAACAAAAAAGACCTGGAGGAATACTTGCATAATGGCTACTTTTCCAGACATCAAACCTACTTATGGGCAGCGTAAAAAATCTCAACCTAAAACTAGAACTATTCGTTTTGGTGATGGTTATGAACACAGACTTTTGTTTGGATTAGCTCAACATCAAAACCCAAAAGAATTTACTTTTACTTTTGAGGTTTCAGAAACAGATGCAGATACTATAGAAGCCTTTCTTGATGCTCGTGCAAATGATAGTGATAGCTTTACATTTACTCCTCCAGGGGAAAGTTCATCTTCTGAATTTGTCTGTGAAAGTTGGAACAAATCAATACCTTTCAATAACAGAGCAAAAATTCAAGCGACTTTTAGACAAGTATTTGAACCAGCATCATAATGACAGTTAATTCTAAGATATTTAGCAGTCTTCAAGACATTAACCCATCAGCAATTATTGAGTTATTTACGCTCCAGTTATCTACAGCATTGCATGGTGCAAATACAATTTATAGATTTCACGCTGGTAGTAATTTAAATGCAAACGGAAAAATAGTATGGGCTGGCAATGAATATCTTAGATTTCCTGTACAAGCATCAGGTTTTGCTTTTCAAAAAGGACAGCTACCTAGACCAAAACTAATGATTAGTAATGGAACAGGATTGATTTCATCAATACTTTTATCTGTTAATGAAGAAACAACTGGCAATGATTTAACAGGAGCCACAGTTACAAGGATAAGAACACTAGCTAAATTTATTGATGCTGTTAACTTTGCTGACGGGACAAATGCTACAGCAGATAATACAGCAGAGTTTCCTCAAGAAATCTATTCTATAGATCGCAAAGCAGCAGAAAACAGAGAGATTGTTGAATTTGAGCTTGCTGCTCCTACAGATCTTGCTGGAGTTCGGATTCCAGGCCGTCAAGCTACTCGCTCAATTTTCCCTGCTATTGGTACGTTTGTAGGATGACTTGGAAATACAAAGCACTACTTCATGCCCAACGTGAAGATCCTAAAGAGTGTTGTGGACTATTACTTAATATCAAAGGAAAAGAAAGATACTATCCTTGTCGTAATCTTTCGATGACAGATCATCAATGTTTTATTATCGACCCAGAAGATTATGTAAAAGCTGATAATGCAGGGGAAATTGTAGGGATAGTTCATAGTCATCCAATAACACCTCCTTCTCCTAGTCAGGCAGATAAAATTAGCTGTGAAGATAGCAATTTACCGTGGTACATTGTTAATCCCAAAACAGAAGAATGGGCTTATTTAGAGCCTTGTGGATACAAGCCACCATTATTAGGTCGCCAATGGGTATGGGGTATAACAGATTGTTGGAGTTTAGTAAGAGATTGGTATAAAGAAAATAAGAACATAGAATTAAGAGATTGGCAAAGACCTACTACACCAGAAGAGTTCTTAAAAGATCCAATGTTTGAAAGATGTGCATGGAGAACAGGGTTCAGAGAATTAAGACCAGAAGAACCTTTAGAGGATGGAGATTTATTATTTATGAGTATTTTGAATCCAGGATTAAATCATGTAGCATTATTTTTTGAAGGAGATGTAATTCATCATTTAACCGATAGACTATCTTGTAGAGAGCCATATTCTGAGTGGTTGCTAAAATGCACAGGAAAGAGGTTACGTTATGCTTCGTAAAATAAAATTGTATGGCGAACTAGCTAAATTTGTAGGCCATAAAGAATTTGAAGTTAAAGCAGATACAGTAGGTAAAGCAGTAAGTTTTTTAGTGCATAATTTTCCAGAAATTCAAAGTTACATGAGTCCTAATTATTACCAAGTTAAAGTAGGTAATTATGATATTGAAAAAGAAGAAATACATTATCCAGTAGGAAAAGAAGATATACACTTCATACCTGTAATTAAAGGAGCAGGAAGAGGTCTAGGAAAAGTATTATTGGGAGCAGCTTTGATAGGTTTAGCTATTGCTATGCCTGGTGCTCAATTTACTGGATTAGGATTTCAAGCTGCAACAGGGTTTAGTGCGTTTCAAGCAACAGTTGGAAATATCGGAATTGCATTAGCTTTATCAGGAGTATCTGATATGTTATTCCCTTTACCAAAACCACAAGAATTTAGTTCGGAATCTGATCCCCAAGTATCTTTTAGTTTTAGTGGAGTTCAAAATACATCAAGAGCAGGTACTTCCGTTCCAATAGTGTATGGTGAAATATTTACAGGAAGTGTTGTAATAAGTGCAGCAGTTGACACTAATCAGGTAGAAGCATGACAGACGAGTTTAAAATTATTCAAGGTGCTGGTGGTGGTGGACCTAAACCCCCTCCTCCTCCTTATCGTGCTCCTGATACTTTACATAGTAGAAGTTTTGCTACGGTTCAAGATTTAATATCTGAAGGAGAGATAGAAGGTTTTGCTAGTGCATCAAAAGCAGGGCTTACAAAAGGCACAACTGCTTATAACAACGCAAGTTTAAAAGATATTTTTCTTAATGATACTCCGATATTAAATTCAACTGCTTCAAACAGTAGTCCTGCTGATACTGACTTTAATTTTAGAGATGTAGGATTTAAGTCACGTTTTGGAACGTCAAATCAGACAGCGATGAGTGGCATTGCTGCTGACACTAGATCACCTACAGGTGTTGGAGTTGTTGTAACCACTTCTTCTCCAGTTACTAGACAGATTACAAATACTGACACTAACGCTGTAATCGTTACTTTAACTTGGCCTCAAATCCAAGTAGCTGAAGATGACGGAGATTTAAGAGGAGATACAGTTGAATATAAAATTCAAATTCAACATGATAGTGGTGGTTTTGTAGATAAAGTTGGAGGCACAGCAGGAACAGCCCAAGTTTCTGGTAGAACTGCTGATGCTTACGCTCGAGATCATAGAATAGACTTAACAAGTGGCTTTACAACTGTAGATATAAGAGTGGTTCGTGTAACCGCAGACAGTACAGAATCGAATAGAGTTAATGCTTTTCAATTTACAAGTTTTCAGGAAGTTTTAGATAATTCTTCAACTTATGCTAATAGTGCTTATACTGCTCTTCGTTTTGATAGTAAGCAGTTTGATCGTATTCCTTCGAGAAAGTATCGAATTAGAGGAGTAAAGGTAAGAATACCAGGAGCAGGAGCTTCTGGAACTGGCACTCCAACAGTTGATATTCAAACTGGAAGAATTGTTTACCCAAGTGGTTACGTTTTTAACGGAGTAATGGGAGCAGCGACTTATACAAATTGTCCAGCCATGTGTTTGCTTGATTTACTTACAAACACTAGATATGGGTTAGGTAATCATATAGTTGATAGCAATATAGATTTATTTAGTTTTGTTGCTGCTAGTAAATATGCAAATGAAGAGGTAGATGACGGAACGGGATCAGGTGCAAAAGAAGCTAGGTTTAGTTGTAATGTAAATATTCAAAGTCCTAAAGAAGCCTTTGCAGCAATAAATGATTTAGCTGGTGTTATGAGATGTATGCCTATCTGGTCTGCTGGAGGCATAACTTTGGCACAGGATAAAGAAACATCAGCAAGCTATCTATTTAATTTAGCAAATGTAGGAGAAGGAGGTTTTTCCTATTCAGGAAGCAGTTTAAAAACCAGAAATAGTGTGATCTCTGTAAGTTACTTCAACATGGATTCAAAAGAGGTTGATTTTGAAGTTGTTGAAGATGCTACTGCAATAAGTAAATTCGGAGCAATAGTAAAAAAAATAAAAGCATTTGCTTGCACATCTCGTAACCAAGCAGCAAGATTAGGTCGAGCAATTCTTTTTGCCGAACAAAATGAATCTGAAACTGTAAGTTTTACAACTTCAATAGATGCTGGAGTCGTTGTTAGACCTGGTTCTGTTATTGAAATAAACGATCCAGTAAGGGCAGGAGCCAGAAGAGGTGGTCGTGTGGTGTCTGCAACTACTACTACTGTTACGATTGATGCAAGAGAGCAAACAGGATTACCAGCTTTAAACGATAATCCAACAATTAGTGTTATTTTATCTGATGGAACAGTTGAATCCAAGACTATAACTGATATTACAGGAGCAGTATTAACAGTAAATTCTGCTTTTTCTTCTGCACCAAGTACAAATGCACCTTACTTAATATCTAGTACAACCTTACAAACTCAATTATTTAGAGTTGTTCAAGTAGAGGAACAAGATGAAGTTAATTATGTAATTACAGCGTTATCTTATGTGGAAGGAAAATACGCATTTATTGAAAATGGAACTACTTTACCTACACGAACAATATCAGTATTAAATGCTCCTGCATTGCCACCAAGCAACTTAACAATTACAGAAAAAACAGTTGTTATAAATAGTATTGCTAGGAGTAAGTTAATTGTTGATTGGCAGCCTGTAGTGGGTGTAACTCAATATTTAGTTAATTACAAAGTTGAAAATGGAAATTATGTTTCTCAAGTTGTATTCAGTAGTGACTTTGAATTATTAGATACGATAAAAGCAACTTACACAGTTCAAGTATTTTCATATAATGCTTTAGGAGAAATATCTGCAAACCCGACTGAAGCTAGTTTTACTGCTCAAGGTAAAACAGCAGTACCAGAAGATGTTTCTGGACTTACTATTGAGCCTATTAATGAACAGTTTGTAAGATTAAGATTCACACAGGCAACTGCTATAGATGTTCTTCACGGAGGTCGGGTTTATGTGCGACATACAAATCAAACTGGAGGATCTGCTACATTCCAATCTGCTCAAGATGTTATCGAAGCTGTATCTGGTAACACAACAGAAGTTATAGCCCCTGCCCTTGCAGGAACTTATCTTCTTAAATTTCAAGATGATGGTGGCAGATTTAGTTCTAATGCAGCAAGCGTAGCTTTATCTATTGTTGATATTTTAGATTCAATTACTGTTAAAACTGATCGAGAAGATACCGATGGAACACCATATAACGGAACAAAATCAAATCTTACTTTTGACTCTACTCTTGGTGGATTAAAACTTACAGATCCAACAGCAAATGCTAGTGGTACTTATGACTTTGTAGATACTCTTGATTTGGGTGGTACATTCTCACTTGTCTTAAAAAGACATTTTCAAGGAGTTGGTTTCTATACAGGAGATCAGTTTGATAACAGAACAGAAAATATAGATACTTGGACAGATTTTGATGGTTCGATTGCTAATGATGTAAATGCAAAAATGGCGGTACGAACTACTACTGATAATCCTTCAAGTTCCCCAACGTATTCATCTTTCAATGATTTTGCCAATGGAACATTTAAGGGTAGAGGATTTCAATTTAGGATTACTTTAGATACAGCAGATACAGCACAGAATATGAACCTACAACAAGCAGGATACACAGCAACTATGCCTTCAAGAACTGAACAATCATCTGTCATAGCATCTGGAGCAGGAGCAAAAGCTGTTACATTTACAGCACCATTTTTTGTTGGAACATCTGCATTAGGCAACCTTAATAGTTTTTTGCCATCTGTTAATATTTCTCCACAGAACATGGCAACTGGTGATTATTTTGAGTTAAGTAGTATATCTGGAACTGGCTTTACAGTTCACTTTAAAAACTCAAGTAATGCTAGTATTGATAGGAACTTTACTTATAGTGCTGTTGGTTTTGGTAAAGGAGGTTAACATGGAGGAAAATAGTATTTAACTGTGGCTGACGTAACAAACTACACTATTGAAAATGCTTCTGGAGCGAATGTAAGAACTGACCTTAATAATGTTTTTGCTGCAATTCAATCAAGTAATTCAAAATCTACTGATTTAGCTACAAGTCAATGCGTAGCTGGTATGCCTTTTTTAAATACCACTACAAATATTTTAAAGATAAGAAATTCAAGTAATGGTGCTTTTACAGAGATAGGTAATATAGATCAAGCTAATTTAGGTTTGTTATCAAAAGCTGGCGGTACAATGACAGGTCCGTTGCTGATAGATGATTCTTCAAGTGCTTCTACTCCTGCATTAAGTTTCGATACAGATACGGATTTAGGTTTGTTTAGAAAATCTGCAAATGTTATGGGATTTTCTTCTAGTGGTACTGAGCAGATGATATTCGATGCTAATGGATTAACGCTCCAAGCACAAAATGATCTTAGATTTGCTGATGCTGATAGTAGTCATTATGTAGGATTTCAAGCACCAGCTACGGTTTCTTCTAGTCTTACTTGGACATTACCTGCTGCTGATGCTGCTGTTTCTGGATATGCTCTCGTATCAGACGCTTCTGGAACGTTAAGTTGGGCTGCTGCTGGTGCTGGTGCTCAAGGTGCTGGAGGTGACAATATCTTTTGGGAAAATGACCAAACAGTTACACAGAGTTATACTATTACTAATGGACAAAACGCTGGCAGCTTTGGTCCAATTACTATACAATCAGGGGTAACAGTTACAGTTGGTGCTGGTGAAACCTGGACAGTTGTTTAAATTATGAGCACATTAAAAGTCAACAGCATAATACCAGTTGCAGGAGTACCAACAGGCGGTGGTGGTGGAATAATTCAAGTTCTAACTAATACAACTCGAAACAGTACTGGTTCTGTAAGTATTAATTCTTCTCGCACTTACTTTGATGTACCAGATCAAAATGTAACCATTACTCCTACATCTAATACGAGTAAAGTATTAATAAGTTTTCAACAACTTGGCGAGTTTTCTACCGCATCTCATAGTTTTCATTTTGCCATAGAACGAGCAATATCAGGTGGATCAACAACAACTATTGAAGGTGATATAGGCAGCGATTCAAATAAGAGTGCTGTATTTACTTTGCCTCTCCTTTCATATCAACAGAGTGATGCTGACACAACAGTAGAAGTAGCACATTGTTCAAATTATTTAGATAGCCCTGCCACTACAAGTGCTGTTACATATAAAATAAAAGTTCAATGCCACGAAGCAATTACAGGCACTTACTTTTACAACAGAACTGTTTTAGACAATAATGCTAATCATTCTGAAAGAGGATTAAGCTGGATAACTGTAATGGAGGTGTCAGCATGATTACTTCCATGTATAATCTAATTAAAAACTGATTATGGCCTTAGATCACGAAGCAATTTATAAAGCATACGCTGGAACTGTAGTTTCTATTGATGATGGTGCTGGTGCTTTTGATGCAAGCGGTAACTCTGTAAGTTTAGATAGCAGTTTAGTAGCGGCTGCAAGAGCCACTTTAGATGCTGAAGCTGCTGCTGTTAAATACAAGACAGATAGAACAACTGATGGTTCGACTACCTATGCTTCTATAGGAGATCAGTTAGATATGTTATACAAAGATATAGTTGCTGGAACTGTCACAACATCTGGCACATGGGCAACTCACATCAAAGCTGTAAAAGACGCTAATCCCAAGCCATGAGTATATTAAAAGTTAACACTTTACAAGAAGCAGACGGAAGCGTTTTTACGAGAGCCTTACAGATCGTTAATGCAACTCAAATAGACTTTACTACAACCTCAACAAACACCTTTGTAGATGTTACAGGTGCAACTTTAAGTATTACACCAACTACAAGCAGTAGCAAAATAATGATTATATTTTCTTGTTATATAAATACTAATCTTGTAAGTGGTAATAATGTACGAGCAAACATGAAGATGTTAAGAGATAGTACACAACTAATGTTAAGCCTCCATGCTGCTGGCGATAGTAGTGGTGGACTACAAACAAAGCAAACTTGCACACAAATGGTAATTGATGCACCTGGAGATACAAGTGCTCATACATACAAAATGCAAACCTGTAATACCAATACAAGTTCAACACCAACTATTGGTGTTACTGATGCGACTTTAATGGCTTTGGAGATTGCAGCATGATTAACACAAGAATAGAAGCATTAGCATCTTTAGCACCTAATAACCAATGGAGTTGGCCTGGTTCAGATTATCTCTACTCTAATTTGAAATGGTTAGATTCAGGAACAGCACCAACTGAATCTGAAATTGATGCTGAAGTTACAAGATTAAATAATTTAGAGCCAATGAGATTATTAAGAATAGAAAGAGATGTATTATTAAAAAATTGTGACTGGAGAGCTAGTTCTGATTTAACACTTTCTGATAATTGGAAAACTTATAGGCAAGCATTGAGAGATTTGCCCGCATCTGCAACACCTAAAATTGATAGTAATGGAGATTTAGATTTCACATCTGTTACTTTCCCAACAGAACCTTCTTAATTATGAGCCAACTTAAAGTCAATTCAATCGTTCCTGTCGGTGGTTTACCCGCTGGTGCTTCTGGTGGCGGTATTATACAAGTTGTTCAAGCAGTAAAAACAAACACAGCGTCCACTACCAGTACAAGTTTTGTTGATACTGGCCTAACAGCTTCAATTACACCTACTCTTAATAGCAGTAAAATTTTAGTGACTGTAAATATGCCAGTAGGTTGTGAAACTGCTGGAAATAGATTTTTAACAAATTTAGTAAGAGGCTCGACTGATATTTTTAGAGGGGACGCTTCAGGTTCAAGGCAACGCTGTTCTTGGCAAACAACAAGAGGTAATGAAGTAGATCAACAATGGCTATGTTCTATTTGTTTTCTTGACAGTCCCGCAACAACTTCCTCAACAACTTACAAAATGCAATGGAAAACAGAAAGTGACGAAATCTACTTAAACATGAACGCCCGAAATCATGATAATAATACACATGGCATGACTGCATCATCAATAACCTTATTTGAAGTAACTGTATAATGGCAATAATTCCAGGGAAAAAGAATTTTACTGTTGATAGGAGAGCAGACTTTCCTATTAAACTGACATTTAAAGATTCAACTGGATCAGCAATAAATTTAACTGGATATACTGTAGCTGCACAAGTTTATGACGAGTCACGAACCACAAAGTATGCAGATTGGGCTATAACTTATACAGATAGAGCTAATGGAATTATTGATATGAGTTTATCTGACACGGATACAGCAAATTTTACTCCAAATATTTTATTTTATGACGTATTACTAACAGAACCAGGTGGTAACAAAAACTATTATTTAGAGGGTAAACTATTTATAAGTGAAGGTTACACCGCATGAGCAACACTCCTAATTCTGTAACTGTAAGTCAGGTTTCTGATGTAACTACAGTTGAAATTACTACAGTTGGACCTCAAGGACCAGGTTTTGACTTAACTTTAGATCATAGTGCAAAAGTTGATAATTCAATCATGTACTATCAACAAAGTAGTGGTAAGGTTATATTAGATAACAATGTTACTACGCTCAAACTCGTTGACGGAGGCAATTTCTGATGGCAAATACAATTAGAATTAAAAGATCAACTGGATCTAGCAACCCAACCTCCCTTGAAAATGCTGAAATAGCTTTCAGAGAAGGCGATGAAGTTCTAATTATTGGTAAAGGAACAGGAGGAGCAGGAGGATCTGCTACATCTATTGAAGCTATTGGTGGTAAGGGAGCGTTTTTTGATAAAGCAACGACTAGAACTGCAAATACTATTTTATCTGGCCCTGCATCGGGAAGTGCTGCTGCACCTACATTTAGAGCGTTAGGAAGCGATGATATTCCTTCGATAGCACATACAAAAATTTCTGATTTTGATGCTGGAGTACGCACCAATACGCTTGCAGAGATGGCTGCTCCTGCTGGTGCTGTATCTTTAAATTCACAGAAGATAACAAACTTAGCAGACCCTACTGCTGATGCTGATGCTGCAAATAAAGGTTATGTAGATGGAGTCGCTCAAGGTTTAGATGTCAAAGATTCTGTGGTCGCCACAACTACTGCGAATGGAACATTATCCTCTGCTTTTGCTAATGGATCAACGATTGATGGTGTTTCTCTTTCAACTAATGACAGGATACTTATTAAAGACCAAAGCACTCAGACAGAAAATGGTATTTATAAAGTCAATGCTTCTGGAGCACCAACTAGAGTAGATGATTTAGCAACTGGTGCTGATGCTGCTGGTGCGTTTGTTTTTGTAGAACAGGGAACAGTAAATGCTGAAAATGGGTTTGTTTGTACTTCAAATAAAGGATCTGCTGTTGTAGGAACTAACAACTTAGTATTTTCACAGTTTTCTGGTGCTGGTCAGATCACTACAGCAGATGGCTTACAAAAAACAGGTAATACAATATCAGTTGATTTAAAAGCAAATGGTGGACTTGTTATTGAATCTTCTGAAATTGCTGTTGATCTTGCTGCTAGTTCTATAACAGGAACACTTGCTATTGGCGATGGTGGAACGGGGGCTACAAGTGCGAGTGCAGCCAGAACTGCTTTAGGATTAGCGATTGGATCAGATGTTCAAGCGTTTGATGCACAGCTTAGTGATATAGCTGGTTTAACTCCTACAGATAGCAACTTTATTGTTGGTAACGGATCTAATTTTGTTCTTGAATCTGGAGCAACTGCCAGAGCAAGTCTTGGAGTTGCGATTGGAAGCCAAGTACAGGCTTATGATGCTGACCTTGATAACTTATCTGGTTGTCAATCAGGTGGATCTGCTGCTTTAGCTGCCCTAACTGAAGCTGAGATACAAATACTTGATGGAGCTACTGTTACAACTTCCGAATTAAATATTTTAGACGGAGTAACGTCTACTGCTTCTGAACTTAATATTCTTGACGGAGTTACGGCTACAACTGCGGAACTTAATCTGTTAGATGGAGCAACATCTGCCACTTCGACAACTTTAGCAGCAGCAGACAGGGTAGTTTTAAATGATAATGGAACTATGAAGCAAGTTGCACTATCTGATGTAGTGACATTCCTTGAAGATGAAAGTGCTTCCAGCTTTAATATAGATGGTGGTAGCTACTAAAACTTAGGAGGGCTTGCCAATGGCTAATACAATCAAATTTAAAAGAGGTTCTGGTAGCGACCCAGGTACATCTGATCTTTCAGTTGGCGAAATAGCCATAAGAACCGATACAGCTAAAATATTCACTAAAAATGATGGTGGATCTGTTGTTGAAATAAGTGGTGGAGTAGAAGATGGAGATATAACCACATCTAAAATTGCTGACGATGCCGTAACTTTTGCAAAAATTCAAAATGTATCAGCAACAGACAGACTTTTAGGTAGAGATTCTAGTGGTGCAGGAATTATCGAAGAAATCGCTCCAAGTGCTGTTAGAACAATGCTTGGCCTTGCAGCTTCGGCTACCACAGATACCACAAATGCTTCTAATATTTCTTCTGGAACGCTTGCAGCAGCTAGAGTCGCAACTCTGAACCAAGATACTACTGGTAACGCTGCTACGGCTACAGCTTTGGAAACTGCAAGAACTATTGCAGGAGTTTCATTCGATGGAACATCAAATATTTCACTAAATAATAATGCTATTACAAATGGTGCTGGCTACATAACTGCAACTCTTACTGAAGAACAAGTTGAGGATTTTGTAGGTGGCATGGTATCTGGCAATACTGAGACAGGTATTACAGTAACTTATCAAGATTCAGATGGAACTCTTGATTTTGTAGTTGCAAGTCAAACTGATGAAAACTTTACGACAACCTTAAAAAACAAGTTAGATGGAATAGCTACTGGTGCAACTAACGTAACAAACAATAATCAACTCACTAATGGAGCAGGGTATATAACTGCAACTCTGACTAATGAGCAAGTTCAAGATATTGTCGGAGGTATGCTTACTGGAAATACCGAGACAGGCATAACAGTAACGTACCAAGATGGCGATGGCACTATAGATTTTGTTGTAGGAACACTTAATCAGGACACTACAGGAAATGCTGCAACTGCAACTGCTCTTGAAACTGCACGAAACATTGGTGGAGTATCATTTGATGGAACAGGAAATATAAATCTTCCTGGTGTGAATACTGCTGGAAACCAGAACACAACTGGAACATCTGGCGGTTTTACTGCTGGTAATGCTTCAAATCTTAATTCTGGAACATTACCTGACGCACGTTTTCCTTCTACACTTCCTGCTGTTGATGGGTCAAATCTTACGGGTATATCGGCTGGAGCTACTGGTGGTGGGTCAGATGAAATATTTTATGAAAATGGTCAAAATGTAACGACTAACTATACTATTACTAATGGCAAAAATGCTATGTCTGCTGGTCCTATCACTATAGATAGCGGTGTTACTGTTACTGTAGGAGCAGGAGAAACTCTTACTATCGTCTAATTAATGAAAGCAATCATTGAAAAACAGTTAGTTCAATGGAAAGAAGAACTAGCAAAACACGTTGAAACTAGAAATCAAGCACAAAAAGTTTTAGAAGACGAAACGAAAACTATTTTACTGATTGAGGGTGGGATACAGGCGAAGGAGATGTTGTTGAAGAAGATCGAGCAAGAATCCCTGCCAACAGGTATAGTGGAGCTAGACCAACAATCAAAGCAAAAACCAAGAAAGTAATTGGTGTAAGTGCTTTTAAAAATGCTTCTTTAATCATATGCTAAATCGTGTTTGTCAAATTTTGAGTATCATCTCATTCATAATGGTAGCCTCCATGAGTGGTGGAGCGTACTTAGGTTACAAGTATGTAACTTCAGAACAGTTTAAATCAAGAGTTATGAATGAAATTCTTGATAATGTATCTGGAATGATGCCAAAAGTATTAGATCAAGGTTTACCAAAAGTAACTGGTCCATCCATGCCAATTATTAAATGAATTGTTGGCATTGTAAAACTGAACTTATCTGGGGTGGAGATCATGATATGGATGGCGAAGATTATCCAGTAATGTCTGGAGAATATAGTATGGTAACTAATCTTTCTTGTCCTAAATGTCATTCTTTTGTAGAAGTTTACCTTCCTAGAGATGCCTACGATTGAAATACCTGATATTTATATTCCTGAAATATACGTTCCAGATGTCCCAGAACCTTATAATCCGCATTATTTACAGATAGCAAAGCCACCTGAGATTGATGTTCCTGGTTGTACTTATCAGCATCGTGATATAAAAAATACTGGTAATCGTAATTTATTATTGGAAGATCCAAATGGTGTATTTACAACGTGTGATTTTCCGTTTCCTAGTTTTGTACCTCTTGACTATACACCTGAGAATC
>VTLG01015039.1_pt1 | contig 17952 bp, 23 predicted proteins | sample 4694571 | NCBI WGS metagenome assembly VTLG01 (sample SAMN12604809, study PRJNA352737) | marine metagenome | biome: ENVO:00000447; feature: ENVO:00000209|ENVO:00000569|ENVO:01000036; material: ENVO:00002151; isolation source: viral sequences binned using virsorter ... | reverse complement strand
TGACTTAATTTCTTCCTATCTTTTGCTTGTCTTTCAATAGCCTCTTGCTGAACTTCTTCATAAGCATATCTGTCATCAGATTTGCTTGTGTCACCTTTCTTTTTCACAGTCTTCTTAGCCACAGCAAGCATTACATCAGGACCCATCTTACCATATCTCTTCTTGAAGTCCTTCTTCTTTTTCTTCAGAGCACCAAGAACCTCATCAGTTTTCTTAGACTCATAATCTTCCTTTTGATGCTGAGGTGATCCACCATCTCTTAACTTATCAAGAGCAGCTTTCTTATACCCCTTTGAAGTCTCCTTATTAATAACAGAAACCATCTTAGTCTGTCTCTTCATAGACTTTTCATCACCAGCACGGGCAAGATTACCTGCTTTACGGTACATCTTCAACTTAGGAAGTGGCTTCTTCTCTTCATCAACCTCCACTACCTCTATGAGTGTACCACCCATATCAGCAATTACACCTTCCAACTGCTTACTCATCTCAGGGTTAATCTCTACCTTATTATTAACACCTACACCAGTAATTTCCTGAGCAGATCTTTCCTGAGTTCTAGGCTTTCTCTTCTTAGGATTAGGAGGTAGTCCAGCTATATCAGTTTTCTGATTAGAAATAGCATAATAAGTTTGATCAGCTTCAGACATCTCATTGCGCCAATTATAAAAAATGTCTTCTTTCATTTTCTTTTTCTTCTGCTTCATCAAATCCTTATAATCAACCTCTACCTGTCTTGCTCTAGCCCTATCTTGATCTTTAGGATCATCACTTTGAGCAAGTGCAGATGCCTTATTCAAACTCTTAGCATCTTTCTTACTCAATTCTTGAAGTTCTGCTCTCTGTTGCAACAGAGAAGGTGGAGTAACTAAGTCTACAATTTCATACTTAGTCTTACCATGCAGATCTTGAATCTCCAAACCTTCTGCAATCAATCCTAGTTTCTTTCTTACCCAAGTCCTCTCAGTAGCACTCATATTATGCTTACCAATATACTGATTGTATGCTTGGTTTAACTGCAGACCTTCAGATCTAGCATGATATCTAATAGATCTAGCATGCTTTCTTACTGCTGCAGCAGTCTCTGGTGGAAGTTCTACTTCCTCTTTAACCTCTGCTGCTTTCTTAGCTTTGGCAACTGCTTTCTGTTCTTTTCTACGAAGAGCAGCATCCTTCAATGCTTTACGCATCTTCTCAGTAGAAGTAATACCTACTTCTTCTTCAACATTATTCTTCTCTGCTTCTGCCTTTCTAGCTTCTGCTTCTGCCTTCTTACGATCTTGTCTCTTACCATATAGATCTGCTCCTGTAGCTGCAGCACTACCAGCAGCATCTCTACATGCAGGATTCTTGGCGCATGCTGCAGCAGCCTTACCCGCCTTTGCCAAAACAGGACCAGCTTTAGCTATAATTCCTGCTACTGCTGGTGCCGCTTCATCTACCGCCACAGATTCTAAGTACACCTTCGAGATGTCATTCAGGGGATTCATGGACATGGTAATACTATGTACTCTTTTTCTTATACTTATTTATGAAGTCCTCAACATTAAAGTTCTTAATCTTCTTAGTACCAGTCATCTTCATTGCATACTTCAAATAACCTGTAGTTCCTACCAACGTATTAGGTTTACCAGGTTCCCTGTCTATACTATCATCTCCATATTTTTTCTTCTCAGACTTCTTCTCTGTATACTCATTCAAATCCTGCATCCAGGACTTAAACATAATATTATCCTCAGTAACACAAATCAAATAATTGGTTCCTCTTCTAATAATCTTACCTATCAATCCAGTATTTAAATTCTCTACCCATTGATCTACCTTAAAAATCTTACCATTAATATAATTCTCACGTAAATTTTTCCAATCAAATGAAGGAGCAATTTCCCACAGATTCCATCCTTCCTTCTGAACCTTCATCTGTTTTCTAACAGTATTGAAGAGTTGCTTAGCTACCTTCTCATCCTCAGCAAATTTAGCAGGAAGACCTTTAAGAAATTCTTCAAAATCATTCTCTGCTGCTGCCTTTCTTTGCTTAGATGCAGAAACTGCTTCTACCCCACCTTTAGATTCATCCCTTTCACCTGCAGAAGTAGTCTTCAAACTTCCAAAATCATATATCTTACCATTATAATCCTTAGCAAGTTTATCAAACTCTTTAACTCTACTACCACCAGCAACAATATTCACAGATGAATATCCATCATCATATGCCTGCTTTAATACATCAAAAATAGTTCTAGCATTAGGGTCATTCACCATATCTCCAGCATGATCTGGGAACATTTGCTGCATGACTTCATGCTTTTGCTGAGAATCCAAAGGATTCTTTTTAGAATCCTGCGATTTAGAAGGATAGATTCTTAATTTTCCCTTTCCTGCTGACTTCTTTGCTTGATCTAATAATTTTTGATGTCCTATAGTAGGAGGATTAAACCTACCAAATACAATAGTTACATCCCCAAGATCTTCCTTAGGACTACCATCTGCTTTTAAAGGTGGTGGCATTGTCCTAGGTTTGCCATCAGAAAACTTACCCCAAGGAGATTCTAATTCAGTATGCTTCTGACGAGGAGAACCAAATGCATCATCATCCCTTTCTCTTTGCGCTAATTGCTGACCAGGAGTTTCATCCTTTGCTGCTTGCTTAGTATCAACTTGAACTAATCTTCCTCTTTCAGTTCTAGCAACTAAATTTCCTTCTTTATCGAACCAACTGCCGTGACCGTCTCCAGTCCATCCCCTTTTAGCTGCTTCCTGAGAAGCGTTGGATGTTCTAACTTCGGAAAGAAAATTAAGAAAACTTTTCATAGATATAATTTCCCATAAGTATATTTATACTGATGAAGAAATGCTGAATACATCCATACTGGTTTGAACTACATCTCCACACTCTTCTGTAAATTTTCTTAAATCATTCTTAGAAGGGTTGGCAAGTCTTTCTCTTGCCATATCATGATACTCATCGGATAAATCAAATCCAATATAGTCATGACCCAATAACTGTGCTGCTAATCCAGTCGTACCTGAACCACTGTAAGGGTCAAGTACTAAACCAGGCTCTTCCAATACTCCCTGAATACATCTAGCAGGAAGTTGGATTGGGAAAGGTGCTGGGTGAGGATTCTTCATCTCAGGTCCAAACTTCCATACACTAGTATAATTCACAGATCTTCTAGGAAGTTTAGGTCTCTTTGGTCCTCTACACAACCAATAAATCCTCTCATCTGTTTGAGTAAATCTATATCCAGATATCTCTGGACCACTTCCCCTATTCCAAATAATCTCTTCTCTGATATGCCATCTAGTCCTAGGCAACCATTCCCATGGAGAAGTAGCATGACCATGCAAATATCTTACCTTATGATTATAAAAAAGAGATCCACCTTCCTTAGTCTTCTCCAGCAAAATATTTAATAACTCAATCTGCTGCTCCTGATATTCTTCTTCAGGGAGAGTGTCATCAAAAGCAGCATATTCAATCTTACGAAACAATCCACCCCCAATACCCCCCTTATTATAAGGAGGAGATGTTACCGTACAATCGATTGAATTATCTTCCAGTTCTCTGGCTAGATTAATACAATCCCCAACTCTCAAATCAATCATAGCCGTGCGCCTATATGGGAATATTATAGCATATTATTGAACTTTAATAAAGGGTCCAGCAAGGTCACCTTGATTAATATTCATCTTTGATGATAAGAAATAGGCATGGGATATCAATTCTGCCAACTTTCCTTTCTTATCTGCCTCCAAGAACATCTTAATATACCTAAGATGTCTCATCTTACTTCTTATTTTAGTATCAAAGTTTTTACCACTTGGATTGCCAGTATCCAAAGCAAATAATCTTTCTATAAAAGTACTCTTATTACTCTTCCCACCAACAGTGAAAGCACCTAATTCAATAGGAACATTAGGAGTCCCTCTTAATCCATTGAGATATGTCTGCCAATAAGTTATTTCAGCAGCACCCAACTTCTTAGGAAGATTAGCATTAAGACTTTCTCCAGTATATCGAGCTACTAACATTTCCATTAATGGAGCAGGGATAGCACCATTCCTAGCAGTAGCAGTAATATATCTACCAGCAAGATTAGGAACTAAATCTCTAGGTTCAGTGGCTTCAGCAGTAGCACTAGAAACCTTACTCTCCCAAGTATATTTCTTTCTATATGCACCTGCCTCAAACTGCACTTGAAATCTTAAAGAGTTACCAGTGAAATCTAAATCTTTACCCCTTCTACCACTAACTACTTCCATATTACTCTTGAGAGGAGTAGTAACTGACCCAGACTTAACTTCCAATCCATCAGGACCCAATTCTATATTAGTCTCTGTAACATTAACTGCTGCACCTTTAGTAGGTTTCTTTAAAGAAATACCCAGAAGATCCTTATCCTTCAATAACTTAGACATATAAGCATTAATAGTTCCCACTGCAATACCAGGATCTATAGGACTAGCAAACTCATTAATAATCTCTGCAACCTTTTGTCTAATCTGCTGCTGTTTATTAGACTTTACCATATAAACGTCAGCAGTATTCCAAGAGTCCTTCTTTCCAGAGAAGATATTCTTACTGCCAGTAGACATAGAATCCCAAATAAAATCAATTACATTAGTACTGGATGCTGCTGGAATAGAAGCAGTTGCTCCACCATAATGAGCATAAGACCAAGTTAAATCTTTAGTTCCTTCTTGATGATAAAGATAACCATTTAATGCTTTAGCACTCGCCAAAATACCATCATACCAAGACTGATCCATATTAGGAAATTCAGTCTGCATAGATTTCTTCATCTGAGCATCAGCCTCAGGAGCCAAACTAGCTCCCTCATTTATTGCATAATAAAAGGCCACTATAGTAGCCCTTTCAAAGGCATCTACTTCAGTGGCCATTAGACCAGATAGGGTCATTGATCATTTTCATAACGACTCCTGTACTATAGCACAATATCTATGATTGTGCTTCAATAATGTTTAAGATTTCTTGCTCAGAGAACTTACCAGAATTGACTAGACTCTCAACCTCTTCCCCCACTTTAATGCCAGGGAATTTCCTCTCTACCTTAGAGCGAACCTTAGCTTTCTCTTCAGCAGAACCATGCTTAGCAACCATTGCTAATGCCATACGTGCATGAGACTTGTCAGGTATAGGATAAGAACCTGCTTGCTTTCCTTGAGGACCTTTACCCTTTCCAGGAAGTGCAAAATCCTTATCAGGAAGTGCTCTCCTTTCAGCAGCACTGAGATCCTTCTCAGCAATTACTTCACCTTGTACATCATGAGAATCCTTTATGTGAGCATGCTTCTCACTCTTCTTACCTTCTTTCTCTCTAGTAGATCCCTTAGCATGTTCCCAAGGATGACCTGACTTCTGAGCATCTTCTGCTCCCTTATCACGTTGCCACTTAGCATAGTCACGTTCTTTCTTGGCTTGCTTCTTCTTGCCATGCATACTGTCATAGGTAGCATCATCAGTACCTTTTCTTGCTCTATCAAAAGCAATAACTGCCTTGACCTGATCAGGAGTATCTTTCTGCTTTTCAGAAAGTTCTACTTCTTCCTTCTTCACACTAACATATTTCTTTTTAACAATACCACCTTTATTCATAGCCTGTGGTTCTGGACCACGAGTTGCTCTATCTGCAATATTTCCTGCAGCAGTAGTAGCAGCTGTACTTATTGCAGCCTTACCTGCAGCAGAACCAGCAACCTTAGCAGCTAATGGAGCAAGAGCAGCTAATGGAGCTACCTCATTAACTACCTCTTCTTTGGTGTAGTTAGGATTACCTGCCTTATACCTCTTCCAAGCTTCAGTATTAGCTCTCTCATCAGCTTTGGATACCTTAAATCTAGGAGACTTTTTGACGTTTGGTGAACCAAATAGATCATCATCTTTCTTCTTCTGAGCCAACTGTTGACCAGGAGTCTCACTCTTCTCAATCATCTGAAGAAGACCATTAAAAACTTTATTCCTCTCCTCTAAAGTTAAACTATTATGAAGTTTAACCTTACCTCTATCCACACTCATCAAATCTTCACGCTTTTCACCCAATTGCTTTCTATAACGATACTCAGTAAATCCTTCCTTTGCACGAGTAGGTGCAGTCTCAGTTACTCTACTAAATGCCTGAACAAAAGATTCTTGTAATCTATGGATCTTCTGCATTCTACCTGCAGATCCATCACCCTTAGATGCCTCAGCAAAAATATGCTGCATAAGTGCTTCAGCATTTGGAATAGACATATCTTTCTCAAAAAGAAGTCTTTCCAAAATATCCTCAGCAATGGTCTGCAGATCTGCATCCATCAAAGACGTAAGAGTCATCCCACTAATTTCATCCCTTATTTCAATAAGGTTCTCTCTGGCATCAGAATCATGTACTGCAGCATAAGCTTTGTACAATTGGCTCATATCGGACATTTTACTAACACTTGGCTTATCTTCTTATATTTATCAATTCCAACGTGTAACAACCAATTCTATAGAATTGTCTATTTTATTATACTCCTCTGCCAGGGTAAATCCTTCCTCTTCTGAAACAGCAAGAAGAGTTGCCTTAGCATACTGTTGAGTTAATTTATCAATAAACCTATTAACAGGAACATCTAGATCCCAAGCATCAAGCTCAGCCACCAATTCATACTCCTTACCATTCCACTTAAATCCTATATCATCAGAGATAGCAACATCAACATTCCATTGCTTATGATCATGGTCAACAGGATTATCTAGAAGTTTATTCTCCTGGACATCATATTTCATCTCCTCTAATGCCTCAATCAAATAAGGACGTTCTTTAATCTTTGTCTTTATGCATGTGAAGTGAGACATGATCCTCGATGGTTTGTTTTTGCTGGTAATACTCTGGTTTATGTTCAACTCTTTGAACTACTCCCAGTTTATCTTCAATGTTTTTAGTTAAATTTTCACATTCATTCCCCACAGCACCTATAACCTCTTCGGTTACAGTCCCATCTTGTTTAATAGTAAATTTAATGGACTGCTGTGCCATTTGTTACGCATAATGTTAAGTTATTTAGCGTCCACCACTCCTATTTCATATCCCCTATTCAAATGAACATCAGGCGGAACCACTATACAAAATCCAATACCCATATTAAATGTTCTCTTCATTTCCTCTTCTGGTATCTCACCAGCAAACATAATATCTTTAAAGATATCAGGCAAAGGCCAAGAATTATAATCCACATCCACCTTCAATCCTTCTGGCAAACATCTAGGAAGATTTCCAGGTATACCCCCTCCAGTAATATGTGCCATTCCCAAAATAGGATATTCTTCCATCAAGTCTTTAATTAAAGGAGCATAGATCTTAGTAGGAGTAAGCAACTCAGGCATATCTTTATAAAAAATCTTATGCCTCCATAACATATCATTAATCAGAGTATATCCATTACTATGCAATCCTCTGCTAGGAAATCCAATAACTTTATCTCCTGGTTTAATTAGACTACCATCTATTATTTCATTCTCTTCTACAATACCCGTACAGAATCCTGCAAGATCATATTCACTCTGTCTATAATGTTCAGCAGTCTCTCCACCTATAAGTTCTACTCCTGCTATCCTACACCCCTCTATGATACCCTGCATTATCTGGTCTACATTATCATCAATCTTCTTAGTAGAAATATAATCCAAAAAGTATAATGGTTTAGCACCACATGTAATCACATCATTGACACACATAGCAACAAGATCTATACCAATGGTTGTGTAATCACTAGCAACTCTTGCAATGTTAATCTTAGTACCTACACCATCAGTACCAGAAATTAATACAGGTTTCTCATACCCACTAGGTATTCTAAATGCACCACCAAATCCACCAATAGCAGGTGCTTTCTCTTTCAATCTTTCTACAAAAGCATTACCTGCTTCTATATCTACAAGATACTTCATAAATCACCGGCTTTTCTATTCTCCGAATAATGAACATCAAACTCACCGCCAGGATAACGTGCTTTCAATTTTTCCACATTCATCTCAATCACTTCATCAAATGTAGTACCCAATGCTACACATGCTTGAGCAAGATACCAACAAATATCCCCCAGCTCACGCTTCATGTGAAAAATATTCTCCTCATTCACTGGTTTACCTTGAAAGACTATCTTCTTTACTACCTCAGTAAACTCTCCACCTTCAGCACACAACCCTAAAGCAGCAGTTAAAAGACGTTCAACAGGAAGACTTTCTTCTAATTCATATACTCTCTTATCAAATGCAGAATAAGTTTTTGATTCATCACTAGTTACCGCATCAACAAATTCAGTATACTTTTCATAATCAACCGTCATTCTTCACTACCTCAGATGATTTACGTAATTGTTCTAATGCTGCTATCACTTCAGGAGTTTGTTCCCATTCCCAAGACTCCTCTCTACCCTTCTTATCCTTCTTTTCAAATGTTTTCTTTACCATTAGAATTTAAGTGATGCGAACTTTTTCTTAAAAGATGATTTATCTTCTTGGTTATCATACTCTTCTTCCTGTCCATTGTCAAGAACATCATCCTGTGCTTTCTGTTCACAATCATATAATCTCATTTTAGCACGATCAATACCAACAATGAATCTCTTATGAATTGTAGGATCATTATACCTATTCTTTAATTGTTTAACCAATATCTGATTCAAGCCTTCCAACTCTTCTGTAGAAATAAGGGCAAACATAAGGTCAGCAGTAGCAGGGAGTCCAAAAGATTCAGAGGTGTCAGTAAGGTCGACATCAGAACTACCATAGCCGCTACGAGTAGTTTGAGTGGCAGATACAATCGGAAGGTTCGCCTCAACTGCGAGACCCCGTAATTCCTCTGCGATGGCTTTGATGTATGAATATGAGTTGACATTACTTCCTGCTCTATACCTAGAGGATGCACATATATTTAAGTAATCAATGAAAATTATATCAGGATTAAAAGACTTCTTCAATGCCAACTCACTAAGCAGGGATTTAAAGTGTCCAGAATGAGCAGCTGCTGTAGGATACTCCTTAATAATAAGAGATCCTTGTGTCTTCTGAGCAAGGTTGGTTACCTTACTTTCAAACATAGGTTTAGGCAAATCAGTAATATCTTGAATATTAACATTTAAAAGATTAGCATCAATACGTTCCGCAATTTTCTCTTCAGCCATCTCCAACGTAATATACAGAACGTTCTTACCGTCGAGTAAGACACTAGAAGCAAGATGACACATAAAGAGAGACTTACCCACCCCAGTACCTGCAAGAGCAATATTGAGAGTCTTATTAGGAAGTCCACCCTTTGTGATCTTGTTGAAGAATTCCAGATCGAAAGGAATTTTGTCCTCACGTCTATGGTAGGACTCATATCTATCTTGGTAGTCTTGGAGATAATCATGTCCTATATGATTATCAAAAGAAACTGCGAGAGCATCAGAAAGAATACTTGGAATAGCATCAGGAGTCTTCTCCTCCTTCCCATCGGCAATAGAGATGGAATCCAATAAGGCTAAGTATATAGCCCTATCTCTACACCATTTCTCTGTAGTATTGACTAACCATTCAAATTCAACTGGATCATTATCAAGACAACTAATTAATTGACTAATCTCTTTAAAACTATTCTCATTAATATCTTTTCTTTTTTCTACTTCAATACTTAAAATTTCCTTAGTAGGAGATTCATTATATTCAGTTACAAAAGAAGACATCTCTTCAAAGACTATCTTCTGATTATAATCTTCAAAATAAGAAGACTTAATAAAGGGTATTACTTTTCTTAAATACTCTTCATTATGAAGAAGGTTCTTTAAAATTAAAAACTCAATCTTATCCATAATGAAGATAGGTAGTCAAAATGTATTTGTTAGTATTGGAAGGAGGAAGTCCTGCATGAGGATATTCCCAAGTAGGTGGAAAGACTAATACTGTACCATCTTTTGGTTCAATTGTATAGGGTTTGGTAGTAAAAACTGTAGAACCATCATTCTCATTCAAATAAAAAAGGAATGCTAAAGCTCTCTTAGCACTGGCATAATTTACAACATCAACATGCTCATCAAACCTTTCCTCTCCTCCTGGTATATATCTCTTTACCCTAAACTGTTCCATAGCAGCAAACTTAGGAAGATAAAAAGATAGTGTGTCCTCCTTATAAGTGTCATATACCTTTTTCACAAATGGAATAAGGTTACGCACTATATTCATATCAAATTGATTTAAATTTAATTGGGTAAAACAGGGTTTATGATCATCATTAATATACTCATGATGATCAGAAGCTTCCTCAAATATCTTAATTAGTTGTTGGCATACATCTTTAGAGAGTGCATCCTCATACACTTTCACCATAACCAAATTCCTTCTGTGCTGTTTCGTCTAAAGCTTGGAGTACCTCAGGAGTAAAATACTCGTCGGCATTGGCATAGATCTGTTTGGCATAGACTTTCTTTCCATTGATTTCATATCTCCCTGCAACATTCTTCCAGAGTCCCCCAATCTCACCCAGTTCCAGAAGACCATAGTAACGGTCAAGACCACGATGATCATAATAGAGACGTATCTCAACTTGCTTATTCTCTTTACTTAAACGTGACTTGTGAGTCTTCGCTCTGATAATGTTTCCGATGACTTCCTTGCCATCCTTTTCTTTTTTCTTTCCGAGATAAATGATTGTACTTGCTGCGTACTTGAGTCCACTACCTCCTCCCATCTCTTTAGTTGGAACATAAGCTCCGATGACATCATATGTATGGTTTGTGACAATGAGCGGGACATTCGCTTGACCGAGTTTGAGAGTTAACATTCTGAACGCACCTTTGACCAATTGGGATTTGGTCATATCACGGACTTGCTTATCGTTCAGAGCATCCGTAATTTCTTTCTCTGTGGAAAGCATGCCCAAAGAGTCTAACACAAACATACATGGTTTGCGTTCATCTATAGGCATTTGAAGATATTTATCAATTGCCTTAAGTGCCTTGGTACGAAATTCCTCAATTGTCACTACATTAATAACTACGAACCTTGTAGTATCAATATTTCGAGACTCTAAAAGTGCCCTAGTAATGCTACTCTCAGTATCAAAATAGAGTACATAAGCATCGGGGTTAGCATCCAAAAAGTTCTTGGCAACGGCGAGAGCGAAAAAAGTTTTCCCCGTACTAGATTCTCCAGCAATTGCAGTGATCTTGCTACTAGAAATACCGCCAAAGATACTACCGCTAACGAGTCCGTTAAAAACCATCGAACCTGTATCAATAAAGGATTCACTGTCCGATATATCGGATGCGAGTTTGCTGTAGTCATCACCAATTTCTTTTACAATATCTTTTAAAAAATCCATTATCCAAAAAACAACTCCAAATTAACAGTTTTCTCTACATTCCATCCAATAGCATCAAGAATTACCTTAACAGGTTCCAAGAAAGCCTTTTCAAATTGTAGTTCATAATCAATGTACTTGTCAAGTCCCAACTCCATAGGAAAATCTGAAATGAAAGATATTACATTCTCCCTAATAGGATTTGCTTTTTTAAGATAACAAAACTTGATCTTCTCTCCATTATTAATAAGTGAATACTTATTATCCAACTTCCTCTCTTTGATATAGTGATTAAACAACAAAGAACCTCTTACATGAATAGGTGTTCCCTTAGCATAAATTGTAGAATGTGCTTTATACTTCTGTACATCTGATACAGTACGAGGAAAAGCAATATCTTCTGGAGGAAGATTTATAAACTTCTTTCTACTCTCATCAATAAAATCAATCACCTCATCTTCTGTACCATTCATCATCAACTTAAGAGCATCTTTAATCATAGTACGACAAGGAGCAGGAGTAGAAGACTTAACTGCCTCAATACCCATGATTTTAAGTTTAGGGTCTTCATACCTTACCCCTTCACTATCCCATACATTTAAAATATATCTCTTCTTAGCAGTCCATATACCACGATCAGCGATGTTCTCCCGCTTCATCTCCATCTTCTGATCATAGGCATTTACATAAGACGCCAGTTCCTCATAGGATTTCTCGATAAAGGGTTCCAATTTATCTTGGCAAACCTGGTCGAGTATGGTAACCACTTTAGCCTTATCATTAATCTTATTACTAAAAAATTTATCAACAAGAGGTCCAAAATTGATGTATACTGAATCAGTATCTGATGCCACCACATAATCGATATCTTCCGTATTAAGTAACTTGTTCAGATAGGTATTTATGCGGTTCTCAATCCAACGAATAGAAACCTGTCCTGAAAGGGTAATAGCTTCAGCATTTGCTAATTTATAATAACGAAAGTACTGGTTGCCAACAGCACCATAAGCAGAATTAAGCGCGATCTTTTTCGCCATCTGAAAGTTGTTATACTTTGTGATATCCTTGACAGTTTGCTCATGTAACCTCCTTAATTCAGTATCTGAGAGATGGGCATAGGGACTCTTCTTAGATGCTACTATCTCCTTCTCAGGACCCTCCTCAGCACCTCCGATAAGGTATCCCATTACAATCCTCTCCTCTTCATTTCTTCCTCAATATCTACCAGTTTTTGCTTAGATTTTAACATCTTCTTTTTATAGATCTTTCTATCTTCATACATCACATCCATTAGTTCTGGAAGAAACCCTCTCTTATCCTTCCTATACATGGCACCATTAGCACATACAGAATACTGCTCATAGGCAGAAAAATCAACCTCCTTATTCAATACATTATCTACACTGGCTTTAGGATGCCTCTCTTCAATCAAAGTTTCTGGACTAATATTATACTGCATCATAAGGTGAGGGTATAGACTATTAAGGTCAAAAGAAGCAACCCAATCATAGACACCAGGTACTGGTTCTTTTACATAAGCACCAGCATATCTCTCATTCTTTTCACTCTTATCCTTAGGAGGAATCACAATATTTCTCTTCTTAAGATAATTGTAGATAATAGTATCCCACATTCTAACCTGGAACATGACATCACTGTAATTAACCTTAGCACTATAAGCCATAGTCAATGCTAATTCAATAAGCTTCATCTTATCTTCTAGACGGTCAACCAGTTCAACGTCAATAATGTTATAGTCTACAAACTTCTTCCAATTACCAGTATAAAAATCTTTAAAGGTATCAAACTCAGAGTGATCAAGTTTCTTCTGTCCTAATTCTACACTAGCAATATAATCCAATCTATATGACTCTTGTGCCTTATAAGTAAACTTCTTATAGAGATCCAAATAATCAAGAGTAGAAATGCCACCAATATCAAAAATATTAAACTTTCTACCAGAGATATAAGTTTCATTGGGACTTACCAATCCCCAAGGTGACAACCTTCTCATCCTGTCATCACCTAAAATTCTATTAATCCTTCCACAAATATAAGGAATATCATATAAACGTACATTCCATCCAGTTACTACATCAGGACAATCAGCCTTCCAATATTCAATAAAAGCATTGAGCATATCCCTCTCATCATCATAGTGATGATAAGTTACATTCTTTTGAGTAGGAGTATAAGGTTTTCTTCCCCACGTATTAATATGCTTTGTATTATAATCTTGCACAGAGATAGTCAACATCTCTTCATCACAAGATGCTGGATCAGGAAACCCATGTTCAGCCTGAACCTCAATATCTATAGTTACCAATTTGATATGATTAACATCAAATTTAATTTCATCTTGAGGATACTTATCTGAAATATACTGGAAGACATATCTATCATTACCATATATCTCAAAGTTATCTACATCCCCATATTGCTTATAATAATCCCTACAATCTCTAACTGTACCTGGTTGTATACTTTGAACATACTTACCATCTAATGTTTTATACTTTGTCTTAACCTTACTAGGAACAAATAGAGTCGGTCTATAATCATCTTTATATAATACACGCTTTCCATCTTCATAACCACGAACAAGAAACCTGTTCCCAATCATCTGAATGTTTGTATAAAATTTCATTCGTCTTTCTTTAGCATCTCCTCATACTTTTTAACAAGTTTGGCATTAGGTTCAACAATAGTTAAAATTTTATCAGAACTTAGCATAAAAGTGTTCTGATTCGTCACATTTAATAGCCAAGGAGACAAGATCATCACTCCCTCTTGAAGTGTGATTTTTTGATCCGAAGTTTGAACTACAAATGGTTCAATGAGTTTACAATCAGGTTCTCCTAACTCAGATGTTACCTCCTCAATTTGAGTCAGAATCATTTGATTGTTCGTCAGCAGCAGCAGTTTCAGATTGTTCATACTTTTCGACTCCTCTCTCGTACATTTCCTTTAATTGGTCTATTGGATCAACTAAAGTAATAACCCAATCTGCTACGACTGGAATCAACTGCTTCTTAGATAAAGGCATCCATGGAGTCAAGCGTAATTTAAATGGAGTGGACGCTACTTCTTCACCCCCATCCTCATCGTCGCTAGTAAAAAGTTTAACACTACAAGGATATCTAAAGAAATATCCTACAGTCTTATCATCTCCATCAGAATCTTTTACCAACATCTCTTGGACATCTGCAACAACATCCTCACCAGATTTTAAAACAGCAAGTTTTATAGTCATTTTAGTGGTAATCCTCTTTTAATTATAACATAAAAAAAGGGGGTCGTAAAGACCCCAATAGCCGTTTGGTTTTAAAATGGAACATTTTAAAACCCACTCTATCTATAAGAGTAGGCATTTACAGCCAATCTTTTCTACTATGATGCTCTGGTACAATCTTACCGATCTTAATGGTTAATAATCCATCCTCGAAATCAACGGATCTAACTTCAACATCGTCTGAGATCGCCCACTCTCTCTCGAAAGATCGCTGAGCCAATCCCTTATGGACGTAGTCTTGCTCATCCTTGTCCTCTCTTTGCCCCTTGACAAAAAGTTTTCCATACTCGGTGAAAACATTAATTTCCTTCTTTTTAAATCCAGCAAGTGCTACTTCTAATCTTGATTCTACATTGTTTACATGTACAAGATTATAAGGTGGATAATTGGAAGTTGTGGCAATATTGAAAAACTGATCAAAATAGCCGTCTAGGCCAATACTGTTCCTAGAAATCTTTTCCATTAATTCAGGAAGATCTGCGGAACGATAACGTGCTAGGTTACCCATGATAGTAAGCTCCTTTACTAAGCGAGTTTGTTGTTGTGTGGACCCCTAAGGCATCCATTACTAATTATACAACATCCTCTAAAAAAGGATATAGGGTTTACCCTCCCTCTTCTGGGGGTTTACCCTTCTTACCTATATTATATTTCTGTTCCAAAATCCAATCATTCTTATCCTTATAAGGAAGAACTTTAATTTGATTAAGAGGAGCAATATCGTGAATGGAATCTTCCTTTACTACGTGGATTAAACCCCAATCAGCCAGCAAACGAGTAATTCTGTTTCTACGTTGTACGTCATTTACTGTTAAATTTGCATACTTTCCATCTAATGCAAATAGTTCTTTAAAGTGAACAATGTAATACTTTCCCTGCTTATGCAGAATATGACACGACTGATATAATTTCTTTTCCTTACGGGACGCAACACCAATCCTTGTAAGGGTTTCTCTCACCTTCAAGAAATCATCAGGTTCATTTAGTTTAACCTCTACCATTTGGTCTTGGGACCAATTAACCTGAGGTTCAACAGTACGAGTAATCATTTTCTACCACCAGTATCAAGTCGTTTTTTGATAAATTCGATTTGTTCATTAGATAAAATCTTCAGTGCTTGAGTAGCATTCTCATTATTATAACCATAATAACGTTTAACATACTCTAGATCTGACACCTTATCTTTTCGAATCCAAGGAGAGAATCTCTTCTTTTTCCTAAGTGTATTTAGATAAAAACTATATTGCATATCCTTATCTAGGAAATGATACCTATTCATTTCGTTAGCAAACATAATACAATCTAGATGTCCTGATAAACACCTATTAACAATATAAGGAGGATAGTCTCTAACCTCCTGTGATAGATCTTCTTTTGTAAAGTTGATAGAATTCAACCAATCTTTTAATTCAGCCATCACCAATCAGGATAAACATCACTCTGTGTAAGTTTAGCAATATACTGATATATTAAACTCCACCCAAACTCATAAGTTTCTCCCTTCTCATCCTGAAGATAAAAAGGAATATTAGGATATCTTCTTTTAGCAGCATAGAAGTGTGCTACCACTGCATGGTCATCATCAATTCTACGTTCCTGTTCTAATTCTTGTTCAGTCATAGTTCTATCCAATTGGGACTTGGAGATTTCAAAGCAATATCCATTGCAATTGTAATTCTAGGATTAAATGCATAGTGAGTAGTAGTATAATGGGGAAGATAAGAAGGAAATAGAGTTAACAATCCTGGTCTATTATTCTCTTCAAAAATTTCAGGATCATTAAGTTGATTTACAGGATTTATATAACAAGTAGAAGTGCCTTGTGATTGAATATTAAAATGACCACTCAAATAAGAAGAAGGATGAACAGAATGTAAATGAGTAGAAATCTTTTGGCCCCATCTAAGAATATTAACCCAACACTGAACATACAATGTAGGTGGATTAGGATTACCTAAGTGTTTATTATATGCCCCCACCTGAACCTTAAGATGTTTTTTTAGAAGATTTGTCTCCCTGGTATTCCATTTTAACACATTATAAGATTGAAATCTAACTGTGGTACTACTCTTTCCTAATCCAGTATATCCATCTGTAAATTTAGATGTCCCTTCTATCATACTATAAGGTAACTTTTTAATCTTCCTTTCTTTCTCTAAACAAGTTTTACTTAATGCATCACAATCAATAGGAAGAGGAATATATCCAAAAGTAAAATCCCAAAGAGGTGCATAGGGAGATATGGGTTCATCACTTTTATACCTCTTATATTTCATAATTAAAAAGTAAAAGTTCCTTTCTTTCTTTTTGATCTCTCATATATTCACCAACAGAACGCATCGTATAAGTTAAATCAAACTCAGCTACATTCCAGTTCTTGAATCTATCTTTGACCAACTGATCTGAATTATAACTGATAAGCATTGGAACGTCATACTTATCACAATCAGATGCAAACTTATCATGATCAAATTTCTTATGCATAGATCCTTTCCTCCCATAAAGATTATCCTTAATATCATAAGGAGGATCTAGATACATAAACACACCATCATGCATATCCTTTTCCATTAAGTACTCATAGGAATATCCATTGATATGCCAATGAGAAATTATTTCGGAATATAAAGGCAATTTTTGGATCCCTCGCAGGGAAAAATTATTACACGATGCCTGTTTCGAGAAGGATGAGGATTCAGTGAGACCAGAAAAAGAGCACTTATTAACAATGTAAAAACAAACGGCACGATCAAAAGTGGATTCCTGTGAATCATTAATTTTCTCCTTTGCGTCTAAAAATAAAGCTTTAGCTGACTCTGGATCATTATGAGATAATTTTAACTCAGATAATCTTTCTTTCATCTCCACACCAAAAGTCTGAAGATTAATCCAGAAATTAACTAATGGTTCATAAAGATCATTAACTACAATCTTTAAATGAGGATACTTTTTACTAAGATGAATAGCAACACTACCACCACCTAAAAATGGTTCCCTGAACTCAGTATACTCCCTCAGATCAGGGAAATATGGATCCATCTTTTTACAAGCCCTAGACTTCCCTCCAGGGTATCTGAGAGGGGTCTTACATGATTTAAGAGGGTCTTTCATAGTTCGTCTAGACTTTCCAAGTTAGCAAGATAAAGTTTGGCATAACATTTAGCCATTAGTCTAACATCCAAATCAGATAATGAATCAACTAATCTACAAATCTTTTCATATTCAAATGTTCTTTCTACAGATCCAAGCTCTATCTGATCTAGAGCTCTCATAGCAACAGAATCATCCTCCATCAATTTGACATCCAAGCATGGCACCCCCAATCATACCAGAAGG
>VTLG01005391.1_pt1 | contig 17957 bp, 10 predicted proteins | sample 4694571 | NCBI WGS metagenome assembly VTLG01 (sample SAMN12604809, study PRJNA352737) | marine metagenome | biome: ENVO:00000447; feature: ENVO:00000209|ENVO:00000569|ENVO:01000036; material: ENVO:00002151; isolation source: viral sequences binned using virsorter ... | reverse complement strand
TTTCTCTGATGGTATGCCTCTTGGTATTAGCGGTACTTTCAATTTCATGTTCGTTTTTCAAGCAGAACATAATATTCTTATGCATCCATTCCACATGCTTGGCGTTGCTGGGGTGTTCGGTGGAGCATTATTCGCTGCTATGCACGGAAGTCTCGTTACTTCCTCACTTATTAGGGAGACAACTGGTCTCACCTCACAAAACTATGGCTATAAATTCGGTCAAGAAGAGGAGACGTATAACATTGTTGCGGCTCATGGCTACTTTGGACGACTTATCTTCCAATATGCCAGCTTTAACAATAGTCGTAGCTTACATTTTTTCCTTGCTACTTGGCCCGTCGTTTGCATATGGCTTACCTCTATGGGAATCTCCACTATGGCTTTTAATCTCAACGGGTTTAACTTCAACCAATCCGTCGTCGATGCCAGTGGAAGAACAATCCCTACATGGGCTGACGTTCTCAACCGTGCCGATCTAGGTATGGAGGTAATGCATGAACGCAACGCACATAATTTTCCGCTTGATCTAGCGGCTAAAGAGATCACACCTATAGCTTAACACCACGTCCGTTCATCCATATTCATGGACGCATGAAACCAAGGCATGGAACGGGGTCTTGGTACTAAGGAATTACAATGACTGTAAAACTAAAGTATCGTGGTGTCACTTACACTAAAACAATCAAAGATTAATTAAATGAAAACAATTGCACTTGCTCTCGCAACAACCACTCTAGCGTCTGCACCTGCATTCGCTGGTACATACTTAAACACAGAAATCAACAATGGTTACTATGGTTCTGAGTATGTTGGTAGAACAGTAGATTTACACATCGGACTTGATGGAGCTAAAGAGAAGTTTGACTACTATATTCAAGGTGGTCCAACACTTACTGCAGTAGATGGTATTGATGGTACAGAAACTGAACTATCAGGAAAAGTTGGTGGTACATATAACTGGACTGCTAAGACATCACTTTATGGCGAGTTCGCTGGTATCACTAATGGCGATAATGACAATGTTTACAACCTAAAAGTTGGAGCTAAGTATAAGTTTTAATGTCTCATCAATCAAAAGGTAATCTAGCTCATGTGACATCGTACCGTCTTCAAACAGACGCACATCACAATAAGCCAGAGGAGCACCAAGAAGAAACAGAAACTAAACCTAGTGAAAAAGATTAATGAATTATGGCTAGTAGTCTTTATGGCTCTAGCCTTCTTCATACATATAGAAGTTCTTCATGTGAACTTCCATAGCAGAGAGATACCTCAGTGTCGGACCTCTCTGTAATTTGGCTTTTGACCCTTACGAGGATACTCATCAGCCGTCTAGACGGTGGGATAGACCACAAAACTTCGAATTAAAATTGCTAGCGATGATGATTTATACCTTCAATACATTTTAAAATACATATAAATGGCACATCAAAATAGTAACGAGCCGTTAGCTGACTTAACGCGTCCTGGCTCGCTCAATGGTGCGTCCGATCAAAGAGCTTTGCTACTTAAGCTGTTCTCTGGAGAGATGTTTAAAGGCTTCCAGAACAATGCTATAGCAAGGGATCTTGTAATGAAGCGTACCCTTAAAAATGGTCGCTCTTTACAGTTCATCTACACAGGTCGCACCACTGCTGAATTCCACACACCAGGAAACAGCATACTAGGTAACTCCGATGGAGCACCACCAGTCGCAGAGAAGACAATTACATGCGACGACCTACTAATCAGTTCAGCTTTCGTTTACGAATTAGACGAGACTCTTACTCACTATGAATTAAGAGGAGAGATTTCTAAGAAGATTGGTTATGCACTAGCTGAAAAATATGACCGTCTAATCTTCAGAGCTATCACTCGTGGAGCAAGAGCTAAGTCTCCTGTCATGAAGTCTAACTTCGAAGAGCCAGGTGGAACACAGATTCGTGTTGGTACAAACGCTGATGCTAATGATGCTTACAGTGCAACTGCACTTGTTAATGCATTCTATGATGCAGCTGCTGCACTAGACGAAAAAGGAGTCAGTTCTGAAGGCAGAGTTGGTGTATTAAACCCTCGCCAATATTATGAATTGATCCAACAGGTTGGTGACAATGGTCTAGTTAACAGAGACTCACAAGGTACATCCCGTCAGAAGGGTAATGGAATTGTAGAGATCGCTGGTATCAAGATCTACAAGTCTATGAATATCCCATTCCTAAGTAAGTATGGTACAAAGTACACACCTTCATCAGGTAATGACGATACTGTAGATACTAACGTAGCTGATCCTGGTAACACAGGTGACTTCGTTGCACCAGGCATTGAAGATGGACGTAACTCTGTTGCGGGTATCCATAACGAATATGGTCAAGCATCTAACTTTGCTAACTCTTGTGGACTTATCTTCCAACGTGAAGCTGCAGGTGTAGTAGAAGCTATCGGACCACAAGTTCAAGTCACATCAGGTGACGTCTCCGTGATTTATCAAGGTGATGTTATTCTTGGTCGCCTTGCAATGGGTGCAGACTACTTGAATCCAGCTGCTGCTGTTGAACTTTTCGCAGGTACTGCTACAAAGCCAGCTCAGTTTGGTACTGTTCAGACTGCAACCAACAACGCTGGTTATCAGTAAACAATATTTCTTTATTCACATGGGGAGGCTTCGGTCTCCCTTTTTTTATTCACATAACTTATGGCAATCCCTAATTATTCGTATATCGATACAGAACTATCCGCAATAAATACAATCTTGGGGACTATTGGTCAAGCCCCAATTCAAGGTATTGATCTAGAAAACCCAGAAGTTAATCTTATCTATAACATCCTACAAGAGGCATCATTAGATGTACAAGCTGAGGGATGGTCATTTAATAGAGAAGAGCATATAACAGTTGTACCAGATGCAAATGGTTTTATAGAGATACCTGCTAACGCATTACATTATGATATCAGTGATGGTCAATCACTAAGAACGAAAGACGTTACCATTAAGAATGGTAGGCTTTACGATAAAGTAGAACATACAGATGTCTTTACAAGCTCAGTTGAGATAGATGTAGTATGGCAATTTGGTTTTGATCTTGACCTTTCTAATAAAGCTGAGGTAGGTCATTCAATACCAGCAGTTTTCAAAAGATACATAATTGCTAAAGCAAGTACCAGAGCTGCAACACAACTAATCACTAACCCAGACTTAGCACAAGTTCTTGCTCAACAAGAAGCAGTAGCTAGGTCAATTTGTATGGAATATGAATGTAATCAAGGTGATCATAACTACTTAGGTATGAGTCATAACAATTCATATAAAACATATCAACCTTATCAAGCACTATCTAGAATCTAATGGCTGGAGTAACTCAGACAATACCAAACTATATACAAGGCATCTCACAACAACCTGATGAATTAAAAATACCAGGACAAGTTAATGATGCTTTAAACGTTCTACCTAATATAACTAAAGGATTAGAGAAGAGACCTGGGTCTGAGTTTCTTTCAACTTTAGATATACATGGAGATCAATTAACTTCAGGGAAGTACTTTATTATTGATCAAGAAGAGAAGTTCATAGGACGTATTGATAAATCAGGTGTAATACAGATTTGGGATTTACAAGGTAATGAGTATGAAGTTCTACAAGAAAAGAAGACTATAAATTTTGACCCTGAAGATCCTACAAAAGATGAGATAGGTCCAACTTATGTAAAACAAGATCCATATAAGCCAGGTGGTTATAACTGGATATCTTGTTATTTGTCTCCAACATATATGAAGAGATCTATCCAGCAAATCAACATAACGAACGCTGGATCAGGATATACATCTGCACCTACTATTACAATAGGTGTGCAATGGGCGACTGGAGTTTCTTACAGTCAATATGCTCAGGTATTTAATGCCGATAAAATATATACTGCTACTAATGCTGGTACTTCTGGTAATACTGCACCTACACATACAACAGGAAGTGTCTCTGATGGTGCTGTAACTTGGGAATATGCTGGTACACAAGCAACAGCAACAGCAACAGTAGTTGATGGAAAAGTTACTAGTATTGATATAACTAATAAAGGTAAAGGCTATCTAATTCCGACAGTAACGATAGCTGCACCTTCATCTGGTACTACAGCAACTGCTACTGCAGCTTTATATAAACCTTACTTAGAACATACTGGAGAGGACTCTATTCAGGTATTAAATATAAATGATTATACATTTATAACGAATAGAGAGAGACGTACTGAGATGAGTGATTATACACTTGATACTAATGTTGATGATTCCATGTTGGATTCAACCTATTTAAAAGGAGGTTGGGAATTTCAATCTAGGAGTATGTCTGGACGTAACCAGATATATTATCGTAGCAACAAACGACCAAAGGAAGCATATATAGAGTTAAAGCAAATAGCATATAACAAACAGTATGGTCTTAACTTTCATCAGAAAGGTGATTCAAAGAAAAGTATATCTAGAGCTAAGAAATTATCCGTTCACTGGTATGGTACAGCAGCTAATGCAACATCATATTCTCCTACTGGAGACAGGACTATAGGTCCACATGAAGAGGCACAAACTGAAACCACGGCGGCGGTTGATAATGCTGGTACTGGCGGTGCTTTTATGCATAACTCTACCCCACCTAATTCAAGTAAAGATGGTACGTGTAGATATACTGCTAGAGAGATATTTACTATCAACCCAACAGGTAAGTCTTATTTAAACGAGAAGGAGTCAGATAGAAGAAAATACGGACCACTAAAGAAAACTGTGGATGTGGATGGAGTTTTTAATATAAAAGCTACAGAACTACCTGACTTTTCTGATGCTGCGGAATATAATCCTCATCCTATGATGTATTCTGAGAAGGATAATAATGGTGACTATACAGACAGAAAAGATAAAGTTAACCTAAGATTTGAATTAAAAAATACTGGTACTCCTAAAGCAGTAGATGATAAATATGAATGCGACTATAATATAGATATTAAACTTATACATGGTGGAGAAGGTTGGAAGACTGGTGACGTATTCTTTGTTGTTATGGAAGGTACCAACTATAGAATAGAAGTAACTGATCATGAAGTGATAGGTTATGAAGCGAGTCTTGGTGCAATAAGACCTGCACCTACTTCTAGTTCAGCTGATGAAGTAGTTACTGCTGATGGGATTTTAGAATCCATCATGGCTGAATTCGATAGGAAAATGAATCCTAAAGATATGAAATCAGGTTATGACTATACAAGTAATAATCCAAGAACAGGTGAAGGTTGGCCATGGACTGCGAGAAGGATAGGTAATGGTATCTATTTTAGGATGTATACCAGTGATAAAATAAATGGAGTAGCAGATACTGAATATCCAGAAGAAATAGATTGGACTGTAACAGCATCAGATTCTAAATTAATTAATGTACTTACTGATGAAGTCAATAATGTAGGTGATCTCCCTACCCATTGTAGACATGGTTATGTAGTGAAGGTGGTGAATAGTACATCTGATAAAGATGATTATTACCTACAGTTTAAATCAAACTCTGCACCTGAAGATGGTCCAGGGGTTTGGGAAGAATGTGTAAAGCCGTTAAGTCGTACAGAATTTGCGGTTGATACAATGCCTCATCAATTAGTTAAGATAAATGCTAGGGGATCTACACCTACTCGTTTTGAATTAACACCAATTGATTGGCAAGGTAAGATTGTTGGTGATGAAATTACTAATCCTAAACCAAGTTTTATATTTAATGAAAGTCATTCAAAACGTAATGCTTTATTATCAGACTTTTATGAAGAGGAAATTTATGACAATATAGCTGGTCATCCAATACAGAACTTAGCCTTCTATAGGAATAGATTAGCCTTATTAGCTAACGATAGTATTATTCTTTCTCAACCTGGAGATCATTTTAATTTCTGGGCTAAGAGTGCAATGACTATCAGTCCTGCAGATAGCATAGATCTATCAGTGGGAGATACAAAACCATCTACTTTAGTACATAGTATATCTACACAAAAAGGATTACTTCTATTTAGTAAAGAGAAGCAATTCTTACTGACTACAGATAATGATGTCTTATCACCTGAAACAGCTAAGATTCAAAGTATCTCTACATTTAATTATAATCCTCTAGTTGAACCATTTTCATTAGGTACGACAATAGGTTTTGTTAATAACGTAGGAAGTCATACTAAGTTTATGGAGATGACAAACATCTCAAACCCATCACAAACAGAAGTTATAGAACAAAGTAAACTTGTATCCTCTTTACTACCTACTACTATTAATTCAGTAGCTGAGTCAAAAGAAGATGGACTAGTTCTATTTGCTACTAGTGATACTAATGAAGATATCTATGGTTATAAATGGTTTAATACTGGAGAGAAGAGACTACTAGCTTCTTGGTTTAGATGGAAGATGCATGGTAATACAATTTTCCATGCTCTTGTTGATGGAATCTATTATGCAGTTATTAGAGTTGATAACCAAGATATACAACTACAAAAGATTGATCTAAAGAATCAACCAAAGTTAGATTCTCAATTAGTTGATTATCCTCTTCATATGGATAACTTATTACCACTAACAGGACAGACTTATAGTTCATCTACTAAGCTAACAACCTTTAGTCAACCTGAGAATTTTGTTGTAGCAGGTAATAAGAAGTTTACTATCTTTGCTACAGCAGGTCCAATGAAGGGACAAGCTGATTATCCAATATTAAGTGAAGGTAGTGATTTTACAGTTAAAGGAGATTGGTCTACATCTACTGTATATGCAGGTTATACCTATGATATGAAGGTTGAGTTGCCAGTACCCTATCTTAAGCAATCAGACGGTGAATCCGTAAGAGCTGATACAAGAGCATCTACAATTATACATAGAGTAGATTTAAACTTAGGTCCAACTGGTTATCACCAGACAAGACTCAAAAGAAAGAGACGTAATGATTGGATACAAAACCATGAAGCAAGTTTAAATTATGGTTTTGAAGAGAATCGTTATCTTTTCTTAGATAGTGCAAAAACAACTATTCCAGTTTATGCAAGGAATGGAGATTTTAAATTATCTTTAGAAGCTAGTCATCCTTCACCTTGCACATTATATTCATCCTTTTGGGAGGGAGATTACAATCAAAGATACTATAAAAAAGTCTAAATATATCCATGACGTAACACCAGAGGCTGCATTAGAAGTAGCCTCTAATTTACGTCCAGATGATCTCAGAGAAGTCGTAGAAGGTCATGGGCTAGATCCTATGTTGTCGATACCTTTCATGTCACTGACAGGCTTCTGTAAGTCATTTACAGTGCCAAACGGCAGGACTGCTGGATTGGTAGGTATTCAAGATGGTGGTATCATATGGATGTTAACTACATCAGCTATACACGACTACCCAATAACATTTGCTAGAGAAGCAAAACGTTTCATTGAATCAAGAGATGAGCCATTACTTTGGAACATTGTTGATAAAAGAAACACTGTACATTTAAAACTACTAAGATTCTTAGGTTTTAAATTTCTTAGAGAGATTAAGTACGGACCAAATAATTTAACCTTTATAGAATTTTGCTATGTGCCTACCTCCAGCTGCTTTAGGAGCGATATCAGCAGTTAGTGGCTTCATGGGCGGGATGAGTTCTCGCGCAGCTGCTAAGGCTAGAAACCGAGAAAAGATGCGTTCTTATAACAATAAGATGACGCTAAGAACGGCTCAAAATAGAACTGATAGAGCCAACATAAAAAAACAATTAGAAGCTAATAGAGGATCTGCTTATGATGCTGCAGCTTCTGAACAGGTAGTAACTAATGAAGTATTAAAGAAAATTAGATTCAAGCAACAAGCTTCATTGGTTAAATCTATGGAAGCAGCAGTGCCTCAAGGTTTTGGAGTTACAGCTACTAGGCTACTTAATAAGCCAGCACAACAACTAGGTATGGAAAATACAATAGTTGCTGCTGAGTTTGCAAGTCGTGTAAATCAACAAGAATCTAAGAATCAAACAACATTTAACAAGCTTTATCAAAGCGATTTGGCAACTTGGCAAGGTGGTAAACCTCTTATATTTGATCAGAAACCAGCTATGGATAAAGTACCTTCATTCTTTAGTGCGTTATTAACTGGTGCATCGGCTATACCACTAGGTGCTGTGCCTGGTCAAAGTGAGAATGCTTTAAAATCGCAGGATACAAATATTAATTATCAAAATCCATTCACACCAGCTGCAACTAGTAAATCTGCATTTGATACAACAACATCAATATCTACTAAACAAGCCTTTGGCGGTGGAACATTCTTAAATAATTAACTATGGCTTATCAATCACATTTAACTAGCAAAGGATTTGAGCCTATTAATACTCTTGATCCTGCACAAAGGGCTAGTGACAAACTATATTCGCAACTTGAAAGAGGTGAAGAGTATAGACATCAAAATGAATTATCACGTATTCAATCTGAAAAAGATAATTCTATATGGAAATCTTTAGGTGCTTTCTCTAATAAGGCTACAGATATTGCTGTTTTACAAAAAGAAAAGAAAGATAAAAAAGACTTTGCTGAAGGTTTAAACCTTGCGTATATAGAGGGGTTCTCTAAAGATGCTGTAATAGATTTTGAGAACACTGAAAAGCAAATCAAAGCTGCTGATAAATCTATTCATCAAACAGCTGCTAACTATCAAAAGAAAGGATATAGCCAAGAGGTTGTAGATAGAATCAAAGCTATGTCTCCTCAAAAGGCATATGGATATGCTACTGGCTTAGCACAAAGAGCAGGTTCTGGTTATGGAACATGGTTAGATGAACAGCTATCTAATAACGACACATTACAAATTGATCTAACAGCACAAGGTGGAAGAATAGTTACACCAAAAACAGCTCAAACTAACTCAGAGAAAGCTGCAGTTATAAATGAACTACGGAAGCAATACTTTGATGAGACAGGTCTATCAGAATTAAATCCTATCTTAGTTAATAAGTATGCCTTTAACGATATACGAAAGTATGACGGTAAGATCATGGCTGCTACTAGAAAGCAGAACAGGATCGAAGCAAGCCTCTTAGAACAGGCTGATATCAATCAGCAGTTTGATAATGATCTTGATTTAAACCAAGCTCTCTTAAAACTATCAACAACAGTAGACGATAGGGACAATAAGCTTGGTATGTCTGGTGCTTTCGATCATGTAATTACACACCTAAAAGCTAAGGCAGATGCAGGTGAGTTAACTGATGAGATGATAGATAATTTATTAGATCAGGAGCCAACTCATGCAGGTGGTAAGAAGTATAAAGAGCTTACTAACTTTAGAACCAAGCTAGAAGAAGTAAGAACATATAATCGTAAAGCTATAGTAGAAAGAGGCAATGCAAGAAGAGCTGAGAAAGCGGAAGAAGGCAGGGTAATCGAAGAGAACTTTGAAGAAGCCGTTAAAGAAAAAGGTGACGGATTTTTCACTGATGCAGAGCTTCAATGGTATGCAGATGAGTACAACCGTGTCACTGGTAAGAGTGGTATGCCTGATTTCCTTACTAAATACAACACAGTTGAAGATGAGGTAAGAGCTGATGAAGAGGAAGAACTTGAAAGGTTGAGATCTCGTAGAAAATATCTACTTGAAAGTGATTTAGTTGGGATGTCTTATCAAACAAGAAATAAATATCTTGATCGAGTTCAACAGGATAAACCATTAGCTGAAGCTTCTTTAAAGGGAGTTACAGCTGAGTCTGATGGATTAATTAAATCTTTCATATCTACAGCAACTAATATAGCTATTGGTGAATCGAGTAAAAGTAGTCCTGACTTTAATCGTATTTATATAAGAGCAATAGATGACTTTGAAAAAGTATATATGGAGCAAGTCAGAGCAGGTGTACCTCTTGCTGAAGCTCAAAACAATGCAATAGTTCATGTAAGGGAGAAACTAGGTGTACCTGCATCAGGTCAGAAACTAGATAAACAACTAAAGTTAAGTGAGATTCCATACAATGAAGGTTTTAAAAAAACAGATATAGGTTCTCAGGTCTATCAAGTGAGTATGGGTCGATCACAGATAATTGATGATTCTAGAGTCATAGATACTCAAGTCTTAGTAGGTAGTGAAGAGCATCTGGAAGTTCTTAAAAACAATTTAGAAAAAGGTATTACATCTATTCCTACATACTATAAACTTGTATCAGACGAGTTTCCTCAGTTAAGTGACTGGGAACTAGCTGATAAACAACTTAAGGCATCAGGTCATCCAGGTTTAGATCCTAACCCAATTGCTGAGGAATTAGATAATTTACCTGAATTAAAGAGATACTTTTACTACCGCCTAACTCCTAACCGAGTACAACAAAACATAGGTAAAACAGAAGATATTAATAGTCCACAAGAGATTTCTTATTTTAACCGCAACCAAGATGTATTACTTCCTGGTTTATCAATAGCTTAGATATTATGCAAAGCGAATACGATCCTACGGGATTCAAATTAGGCACAGCCGAAGAAAGTATAGAAGCAAGTCAACGTTTAATAGACGAACAAGCAAAAGCTGATAGGCTTAAACGCCAACAGGAAATTCAACAAGAACAACCTACAGCTCAACCTCAACAAGAAGAACCTTCTACGGATGGTAATAACTTTGTTGAGGAGCTTGGATCTGCAATAGGCAAAGGTGTTCTAGGCGCAACTCAATCAGTAGCAACTGCACCTGAACGATATTACGATATGGTCACATCTGGTGATTCAAACGATAAGGATGAAGTAGATGCTGACTGGAAACCAGATTTCGATCCACTAGGAATCAGTGATGTAAAAGACCCACTAGTTGAAACATGGTGGGGAAATATGGTTGAACGTGTAGTTCATTATGGTGCATTAACTGGTGGTGTATTTGCTACAGGTGCTGCACTGACAGCTGGTGCTCCTATAACTCTACCTGCTTTAGCCGTTGGAGCTATTGTCGGTGGTACAGCTGCAGCCCTCTCTCATTACTCACAAAGAGAAGATAATATCTCTAGTCTTGTTGTAGAGAAGATACCTCAACTAAGTCCAATATTCGGTCACACAGCTATCAAAGAAAAGGATCATCCATTGATGAAAACGTTCAAGACAGTTGTAGAAGACATGGGAGTTGGAATGATAATTGATAAGGTCTTTACACAGATTGGTGGTAATGGAGCTGAGATTGCTGCAAAGAGAGCAAAGAATGTAGACGACCTAACCTTAGAGAAGGCGAAGGTAGAAATGGATGACCCTGGATTCAGAGGTCATAAGAACAAACCAATTGCTGATAGCTCACAAGGTAGTCCAAACTCAACTGGTACACCTGGACGGGTATATAAACAGTTAAATCTAATTGATGAACTTGGAGAGGATCTTGGATCTACGGATGCAGTATTCACACCAACTCAATTAGAGAGGATGGTTCAATCTAATGATTTAACAGATGTTGAATATAAACAATTAGCTCAAAAGCTAGTTGGTGATACTAAATATCAACAGATGGTTGCATCTGCTAAGAAGAAAGGTATGACATTTGCAGAGGTGCATAAGCATACTCTTAGACGTACTCAAGAGGTTCTTGGTAGACATACAACAGATATGACACCAGAGGAGTTCTGGGAACCATTACTCAAAAATCAGGATAAGACATTAGGTCTTGAGAATATGTCGCCTGAGAATTTAGCTGCAGCTGATTTAATAAATGCAAGTCTATTTAAGAAGTTAAGAGACCACGGTATAGCTGGAAGAGAACTATTTGATTATCAAGATGTCTTTGCTGAAGATGGAATAATGAAAACCATCGCTGATCAACTAGTTGTTGGTCTAGGACAAGCAAAAAAAACTAGATATCTATGGGGTGCGTCAGGTCAAGTTATGCAATTAACTGATCCAGCTGCACGTTTCAAAGAGATGCAAAAGGTTACTAAGAACCTAGCAAGCATCCATGACGAGACTGTTGATGGTGTACGTCTAATGATGCAGTTCTTGAAAGATAGTCCATCTGATGAATTAGCTCAGGGGATATTAGAAGTCTTCTCTATGAATAATAAAATTCATAATTGGACTGACTTCAATGCATGGATGAGACAGAAGATAGTTGGTGGTGAGTTTAACGGTAAAGTTCAAACTGGCCAGATGGTAAAAGAGCTACAGGGGATGATGGTTAACAGTGTTCTTAGTGGTCCTAAAACACCACTCAGAGCGATCATGGGAACCACAAGTAATGCTTACCTTAACTCTTTCAATACAGCACTTGGAGCGTTGGTTAGAACGCCATTTACAGGTGATACAACAACCTTAAGAGCTAGTGCAGCATCGTTAAAGTCGATGGCTGAGATTATTCCAGATGCTTGGAAACTATTCAAAACTAAAGTTGATGCCTACTGGACTGGTGACATAGCCACTATTAAAAATAGATACCAAGAGTATCAACCATTAGATGTCAACTGGGAGTTAATGGGTAAGTGGGCGCATGAGCAAGGAACAGCTGGTGAAAAGGCTGCTTTTAATGTTGCTAATGTTGCTCGTCAATTAAACTCTAATACTTGGCTTACATACAGTACAAGGATAATGGCTGCTACTGATGACACCTTTAGGTACATCATGGCTAAGTCCAGATCAAGAGAGAAAGCACTAAGAGAAGCACTCGATGCTAAAGCTGCAGGGGAAATATTTGATATCACACCTGACATACTTAAGCAAGCTGAAGATCTTGAATATAAAAAACTACTTACACCTGATGGAAATCTTGATTTAGCAAAGGATTCTTATCTCAATAGTCAATTCAAAGAAGTTACCCTAACTAGTGAGCTAGGTGTAATGGGTAAGAACTTAGATAAGGTATTTAACGATGCACCTTTCTTAAAACCATTCTTCTTATTTGCACGTACTGGTATTAACGGTCTAAAGGTATCTGCTAAAAACTCACCATTAGTATCAATGCTTTTGAAAGAGAGTAGAGATATAGCTTTTGGAACTGTTGATGATCTACCTAAGTTAGCTAAGTACGGTATTGAAACTGCAGAGGATTTAGCTCAGGCTAAGTCATTATTTGCTGGGAGACAAGCTCTTGGTATGGCAGCGATGATACCAATTAGTCAAAAGTATTTAGCTGGTGAAATAACTGGTAATGGTCCTATGGATCATTCAATGAAGCAAATGTGGATTGATACAGGTTGGCAACCTAGAAGTATCAAGATAGGTGATGTATGGGTCTCTTATGATTCATTTGAACCTTGGAACCTTGTACTTTCCAGTATTGCTGATATTGGAGATAACCAAAAACTAATGGGTGATGAATGGGCTGAAGATAGATTATGGAGAACTGGTATGGCTGTAGGTCTTGCTAACCCTGCAAGTAAAACATATCTACAAGGTATTAACCAACTTATTGACTTTGTACGTGGACAGCCTGGTAGTGGTCAAAGAGTTATAGCTAACTTGATAAATAACACTGTTCCAATGTCTAGTCTTAGAAATGAGATAGGTAAGGTATTAACTCCATATATGCGTGAGTTAAACTCTGGTGTTGGTCAATCAATAAGAAACAGAAACCTAACCTTTGAACATCTTGCAAAGGATGAGTTACCTATTAAGTACGACATGCTTAATGGAGAACCAATCAAGAATTGGAACTTCATGCAACGTATGGTTAACGCTATATCACCTGTCACTTTCAACATAGATAAGAAAAGCAAAGGTAGAAATTTACTTTGGAACAGTGGTTACGATCTAAGACTTACAACCTTCTCAGCACCTGATGGTACATCTCTTGAAGATAGCCCCACGATTAGATCTATGCTTCAGAAAGCTATGGGAGATTACAACCTAGAAGAGGTATTAAATCAACTAGCTGAAAGAGAAGATGTAAAAGCTTCTATGGCAAGGATGGATCAATTAAGAAGAAGTGGACAGTTTGATCTGAATCCTTCTGAATCATTCTTACATCTTGATCTTATTAGTATGCATATAGAGGCAGCTAAGAGCCAAGCTTGGGCTTCAATACAACATGAAGAAGAAGTACAAGATCTTCTACAAAAGAGAGAGGAGTTAAAAGGTCGTCAACGTGTAGAAAAATACAACACCCAAAACTATTCTTCACCTGAAAAAGATCCATTAACAATGAGGAATAAATAATGCCATCTCAAATTAATAAAACTTGGCTTGGCCGAGCAGGTCGAGTTAAGGTTGAATTTTATGGAGATGGACATACCACCAAATATTCTTTTCCATTTCCTTACAAACAAAAAAAGCATGTAATTGTAGAATTATATGATGCTAATAGATTAAAATGGATAAAACAAAACGAAGGAGGTAGTTATACATTTGTTAATGACAATACTATTGAATTTAATTTTGCTCCTAAACCTATACCTGATGGAACACCAGGAGTTGTAACAGGTACTAAACAACCGAAGATTAGAATTAGAAGATGTACTTTAAATTGTGGTACAGAGTTAACTAATAAATTTGAACTTATAGCAGATCCAGACAGTAACAATGCTTGTAGAGGTGAAACTGATGGCAGTGATGGAGTATTGGTTGATGATAGAGATGATCCACTTAGACCTTTTGTTGTTGGAGATACTATTACTTATACATCTTCATGTATTCAAGGAGCTAATGTTAGTTGGTATAAAACTCCCAGAACTGGAGGGTCTGCAACTCTATTCAAATCTATAGAATTACGTGGTCAAGATAAAGACACATCAGTAACTGTTGACAATAGTTTAATAGATCACAAACTTAGTGTAAGAGTTAAATGTATCGGTTGTGGACCACCAGACGGTCTTTGTTGTGAATTTAACGGTAGTAATCCAAAGTTTGAAGATACTCCAGTATTGAGGTTTGCTACTTGTGGTGTTAGTGCTGTGTTAGGTACTACATCAAAAGCAACACTACATTATGTTAATAGTGGTCATGGTGTTATATCTTTAACAGCTACTAGTCCTCCAGCAGGTCAAACATTTGTTCATACATTTCCTAATGGTAATACCTCAACACATACTGTAAATGCAAATACACCAACTGAGTTTATAATCCCTAAACCTACTAACTCAGGTTATGTAACTATTGAGGCAGGTAATGCAAGTTCAGCTTGGCAGTACTCATTAAGATGTACATCTGCTGTAGATACGTCTCAATATGAATATGCTAGATGGGTAGGTTCAGGTTCTGTCAACTTAAGTAGATATGACTATCCAGGTACTTTTGGCACACCTCCCTATACATTATCACCTAAGACAGAATCTAAAGGATCATGGACAACAGGATGGTATAAATATAACGACTTTTCAGCAAATAAAACTAATGGATTCTTAATGATTAATGATCCACAAGTTTGTCAAACTAATGGTTGGATGATAGCCGTAATGTATGCAGGTCCATACTTTCAAGACACTGGTATAGGCAATAACCATCTAAAAGAAGCTAAACCATGGCAAGCTAGTTATACCGTAACTGGTTTACCTTCTACTATACAATCTTGGGGTTTTGGAAACCCAGGTACACATATAGGTACTTTAAGTGTCAATGGTATTGGATTGTGTGGTGAACCTGGTTTTACATTCTATCCAAGGCAAGAAGAATGTAGTGCATCAATATCAGGTCATTGGGAATTTTCTAATGGAACTAGTGACGATAAACCTATAGAAGCTAGTTGGGATGGCGTTTAACAAATTAAAGATTAAATATCTAACTCTTATAACAACATGACAAATTCATTTAATCCAGGCAATGCTATAAGAGCAGATGCACTGAATGAAAACTTTGAAGAAATAAAGCTACACCTTCAAGAACTAGAAGGTTCAATAACTAACCCTTCTGGAACAATGAAGGGACCACAAGGTGATAGAGGTATACAAGGTCCAGCTGGTCCAACAGGAGCTGCTGGTGCTCAAGGTGCTCAAGGACCACAAGGAACACAAGGTACTACAGGTACTCAAGGTGTAAAAGGTGAGAGAGGACCACAAGGTGAACAAGGTCCACAAGGACAAGCGGGTCCAGCAGGACCACAAGGTGTAGCAGGTCCAAAAGGTGATCAAGGTACAGGTCTGAGACTTCTTGGAACTTATGCCTACACAGGCGCACCAAACAGCACTACTGCACCAAACCCAACACAAGGGGATCTATGGAAAGCTAGTGATAATAATTGTTGGGCTTATAGTGGTACTGCATGGGTGAATGTAGGAACACTTGCTGGTGCTACAGGTGCTACAGGTGCTACAGGTGCAGCTGGTGCTCAAGGTACAACTGGTGCTACAGGTGCAGCAGGTGCAGCAGGACCAGCAGGTGCTACAGGTCCGACAGGTCCACAAGGTCCAGCAGGACCAGCTGGTGCAAAAGGTGATACTGGAGCAACAGGTGCAACTGGACAACAAGGTTTACAAGGTGCAACAGGTCTACAGGGTCCATCAGGTGTAGCCACTACAATGGGTACATTGACAGACGTAGTTTTAGCTAGTCCAGGTGCATTAGATAAATTAGAATATAATGGTGTTAACTGGGTTAATGTTCCGAAAGCCGAGAGTGAGATTATTTATAATACAGTAGCTAATAAAAATGCTATACCTAATTTTGTAGTTAATAGTATATCACTTACTGCTGCTGGTACAGGTTATTCTAGTGCTCCTACTGTAACTATAACCAACTCTTCTGGGTCTTCAGGATCAGGTGCAACAGCTACAGCTACTATAAATGCAGGTGCTGTTACTGGTGTTACTATTACAGCTGGTGGTTCAGGATATTCAGCTGGTGCAACAGTTGCATTTAGTGGAGGTGGTGGTACAGGTGCTACAGCAGTAGCTGTCACTAACCCTACAAATGGTACTGGAGTAGAGGTTACTGATTCTACTGGTATTGAATCCTTTACACCTATGTCAGGAATGCCTTCTGGCTTTGTAGGTGATTCAGGTTTAACTGTAAGACTTCAATACACAACGACTGGTAGTTCTAGTTGGAAATGGAAAAGATACTTTGCTAATACATCAGAAACCAGATATGCATCTATAGCTGGTGAGACATTTACAGGTTCAGTAAATCTTGATGAACACGTAACTGTTAAGAACGGTAAGGAAGTAAGAGTAAGTGAAGAGACTGCAAATGGTAGTAATTATATAGCTTTAAAAGCACCATCTTCATTATCTTCTAATGTTACTTATCAACTACCTACTGATGGTAATGCTAATGAGATCTTAAAAACAGATGGTAATGGTGTCTTATCGTTTGCTACAGCATCTAGCTTAACTCAATCTGGAATTACAGAATTAATTGAAGATACCACACCTGAACTTGGTGGTAATTTAAGTGTTAATAATAAATCAATTATATCTCCTTCAGGTAATGCAAATATAAACATTACTCCACATGGTTCAGGTCATGTTGTATTAAGTGGTATGGAGTTTCCAAGTAGTGATGGATCTGCAAACCAAATTTTAAAAACTGATGGATCGAATAATTTATCTTGGGTAACTCCTTATGTACATCCAAACCATACAGGCGAAGTAACATCAACTGCTGATGGAGCTACAGTAATTATAGACAATATTGTAGACGAAGCTAATCTTAAAGTAAGTAATGCACCTACAAATGGTCAGTTCTTGTCTGCTCAGTCAGGTAATACAGGTGGTTTAACATGGGCTACACCTACTGATACAAATACAACGTATACAGCTGGTACAGGTTTAACACTAACTGGTACTCAATTCTCTGTTAATGCAGTTGCACTTACAACAGTGCAGGAGGCTGCAAACGAGTCTGCTCAATTAGCTTTAACTGCTCAAGAAGGTGATGTAGTTGTTAGAACTGACGAGAACAAATCGTATGTTCATAACGGAGGTACAGCTAATTCTATGGCTGACTATACGTTACTTAGAACACCTACTGATGCTGTCTTAAGTGTTAATGGTAATACAGGAGCTATAACAGCTGCACAAATAGCTACAGCTGTAGAAGCAGCTAGTGATTCTAATACATTTACTGATGCAGATCAC
>VTLG01015038.1_pt1 | contig 17962 bp, 27 predicted proteins | sample 4694571 | NCBI WGS metagenome assembly VTLG01 (sample SAMN12604809, study PRJNA352737) | marine metagenome | biome: ENVO:00000447; feature: ENVO:00000209|ENVO:00000569|ENVO:01000036; material: ENVO:00002151; isolation source: viral sequences binned using virsorter ... | reverse complement strand
CTTCAAAGTTAGAACCATTTCTACCAATTGTAAGTTTATTACTTCCTGCGGTTCCTGCGTAATCCGAGAACGCGACAATGTCTCCCGCACTTGGACTGGCTGGTAAATCAGCTGTAAAACCCCCTGAGGTTGTATTACAAAAATAACCGTTTCCACTGACCGCTGTAAATCCTGTTGTTTTAATTGAACCTGTATCCCAATCTACCGTTCCTGTTCTGCCGAATCCTGATTGACTAGCGCCTGACGCTAGATTAACTGTGTCACCACTTTGTCCAATGGTAACTGTCGTTGCACATTTACTAATGGTATTTCCTCCACATGCATTTTGTAATGCATTGGATCTAATTGTATTAGCAGCTAATTTAGTTGTATCGCCTGGAGCACCTATATTAATAGTTGTTCCACACTTATTAACTATATTAGTGCTTGCTATATCTTTTATGGTATCTACTTTTATTTCACTTGCCATAATTTTTACCTATTGAATTTTGTACCTTAATATTACTACACCAGAGCCACCTGCGCCACCTGTGCAAGGATTTGCATTTCCTGAACCTCCACCACCACCACCAGTATTAGCTCCACCTGAAGTTGCACCTCCACCAGTACTTGGTGATCCTCCATCTCCACCACCTCCAGAACCACCGGGTTTTTGTTGACATGCAGTATCATTTCCTCCTCCACCGCCTCCTGATCTTACGACTGGACTTCCACTAATAGAAGAATCGCCTCCTGCTCCTCCTACCGATGAGGCTGGACTAAAAATATTTCCTGCGACTGAAACTGCACCTCCACCACCGGCACCAGCTCCATTTGTCGTATTACCATTTCCTCCATTGGTTCCTTGAGCCGGAACTGTTGCAGGATCATTACCTGTTCCTCCACAAGTTGGAACAGGTGATGGCGGATTATTATAAGTTCCTCCTCCTCCTGAACCTCCGGGACTTCCTGGAATATTAGGTGCAGATGGACCATATCCACCTCTTCCACCACCAGCCGAAGTTATGTCACTAAATGTTGAAACACCACCTGGGGTATTTACTGCCCCTCCACCATCTACTGTAATTGTATAAGGAGCCACTGAAACTGGTCTTGCATTTCCTGGGTTAGCTAAAGGGCTTCCTGTCCAAGCGGCTGGGCTAGGAACTGATTCTCTATATCCTCCTCCACCTCCTCCACCGGCAGCAGACCAAGGCATTGGGTTCGCTTGTCCACCACCTCCGCCTCCAGCTACTACTAAATAGTCTACTACATTATTAGCTGGATTATTTGATAACGCTGAAATACAAAATGTTCCCGGTCCTGTAAAAGTTCTAATTTCATAATCTCCTGATTGACTAGGAGTCCCACCTGTTGCTGTAATAAATGAAGCTCCTACAACATTAGAAGTTGAATCTTGAACGTTTTTCCAACCTTCAGTACCATCAACATAAACAAAAGTAACTGATTGACCTTCTGTTTTTAAAGATACTGAAGCTGCTACGCCACCAATTTTTTCTGAACCATTAGGTGTAACAGTTAAAGCGTATGTTTGAAAAGTGTTTGTATAATCTACTACCGATACAATATCTCCAGCACTTCCTGCTGGTAAGTTCATTGTAAATGCTCCACCTGAAGTGTCTGCAAAATAACCCGCACCATTGGCTGCGGTAAATGTTGTTGTCTTAATACTTCCTGTCTGCCAATCAACAGTTCCTGTTCTACCAAAACCTGATTGAGTTGCTCCTGAAGCTAGTGAAACTGTACCACCACAACGACCTAAAGTTACTGTCGTTGCATCTACTACTGCAGTTTTACAAGCTCCACCACCAACTGTTAAAGTTGTTCCGCATTGTTGTTGAATTTTATCTACTTCTACTCTACTCATTAAACTATTACCACCGTTCCTGTAATTATAACTGTACCAGGTAAAGTAATAGGTCCTGCAAGAACTCCATTCTCTACAGTTTGAGTACCATCAATTGTTGCCGCTTGATTAGGTATAAATTCATTTGGAGAGAGTTGCCCTCCAATATATTGGATTCCATTTACTATTGCCGTCATAATTCCTCCTACGAACTAATTGTGTCAATGTATGATGTAACTGTATCTAACGAACTTGCTGTATTACTTTTCGCATACAAAACATCACCACTTTTTAAAACAACTTTAGCTCCACCCTGGATTAATTCAATTGCTGAATTAGGGGGAATTACAACACCTTTTGCAAGATAATAATTAGTAGCGGTATTAGTAATGTAAACATCAACTTCAATTGTAGAAGTTAAAATATTACAACATCTAATTCCAATAACTGCATCATAATTTCCTGCACTTAAAAGAGTTGCAGCTCCTGTTCCAGTTGCTGAATTTAAAGTGTTTCTAAAATCTTGTGCCATATTTTTTTCCTATTTATAATGCAACCGCCATTGCTAATGCAAAACCTGCGCTTGCTGCTCCCACTGGTGTACCTGTTGAATCTAAATAAACTGCTTTATCTGCAGGTAATGTACAAAATACATCTAACGTTCCCGCAAAAGTAATTTTTGAAGTATTACCAGAAGAATTATCTATAACAGTATCTCTTGATAAAGTATCAGGTGTGGAATCGGTAACTGTTCCTAATCCTACTTCCCACCTATCAGTTCCAGTTTCATAAATTGCATAGTAAGTAGTATTGGTATCTCCAATACCAGCTACAAAACTTACAAAACCAGTTGGAACGCTAGCATCTAAATCTAAAGTTCCTGTTCCTGCTGTAGTACTCGTCTGTTTTACTCTATCATTTAAAACCAAAGCCATTTAATTTTCCTTACGTAACACTTAAAATTGCATCTGCGCCAGTTGTAACTGTAGGGAATACAACTTTAAAATCTCCACTTGAAGATGATTTTGATCCACTAAAGTCCAAAATAGCGACAATGTACTGATTAGCTGTTGTTCCACCAGGTGCAACATATTTATACATACAGCCATAAGCTGCAGTAATAGTTGATCCAACCCAGTTAATAGTATTTGCAGTTGCTGCACTTCCGTCAGAATTTGTTCCTGCAAAACTTACATAAGTTGATTGAGGTTGTGTTCCTGCGTTTGCAACTGTGCCAGCTCCACACGAAAGACCATCAGTAGTATAACCACCTCCGGCTCCAACTTGTCCTGCTGTTGCACTTGAATAAGCATTTGCTGTTGCTTGAGCAAAACCTGCATCTGCAATACTTGTTAACAACGCTAAATAGATTGTATCCGTAGAAAAATCAAAACTACCTTGAAAAAGGTTTGGTTTCATTAGATCTGGTACATAGTTTGCCATATATTTTCTCCTTAATTATTAACTCCGTAACTTGATGGCGACTTAGATTTTATTTGTTGACGAATCATGCCATCTTCGTATTCGTCTCTGCGTCTGTAACCGATTTGCTCAGTTGCGTACGTTGTTAGAGCATTTTGAAATTGCTGCTGATAGTATTGTAACATATCTTGCGGACCTTTCAAGTACCCATATGCATTTGCTAACGCTCCATATAAAATCAAATCTTGGTATTTATTTGAAAGATACGTACCCGTTCCACTAACTGTCGCATCTGTTAAGCTCACTGGCTCTTTATTATAAGCCAATGTAATTTTATAAGAAGTATCGGGGCTAGGTGCGACAACCCAATACAATTCATCCCAATTTCCATAGTATTTTGGAATACTCACGTCAGCTGCCTCTGGAGTCGAATAATACTCAGCCATAAAACTTGGATCTCTTTGTTCGAGAAAAGTTTGTTTTCCATTTGCATCGGTTAATTGAACATAATTAATAGATCTTAAGTCCGAAGGAATTGTTACATATCTATTATTAACCACTAAATTAGAAGTAGCATAATGAGCATTCTGATCGGTAGGGACTGCTCTTAAAATTTGATTTTCTGTATTTTTAGTAATAGTGGCTAAAATTGAATCACTTAATACTGTATCAGATACTTCGGTGTAACCTCTGACATCCGTATATAAATTTGTTAAAGTATATGCCATATTATAATGCCTCCAATGTTACAGGTCCGGCTGAACAATTATTTCCACCCCCTATACCTGGGGCTGTTGCCGTATCACCACTTTGAAAATAAAAATAATTTATTGGACTTGTTAAACTATCTGTTGTTGTACTATTACTTACCGTACCTGTCGAGTCTATTTTACCTAAATAGAGTGTATGCCCTGCTGCAGCATCAATATCTGTAACTCCATTAATTTGTGCAATAGGTGCAAAAGATTTTAAATTTAAAGCGTCACCTCCACCAGCACCTGGGCCAGTAACCAAAGGAGCGCCTCTTAATCTAACTTTAGAAGTTGCTTCTCTTTGATGATCAATTGAATAAACATTAACATAAGTGTTGCCCCCATAATTAACAACTTCAAACGGATCGGGTTGTAATAAAATTAATTGAGGAGTATCGGCTGCTTGAACTCTTGGATTCTGTAAAGCTTGTGGATCATTACCAACAGGCTTTGGTTCCAATTGAGGTTGTTTTGGTTCATATTCAGAATAGTGAACTAATGCCCCAGTCCATTCTCTAACCATTTCTGTATATGGAAATCTTAATCCACTTCTATCTGAAATAGCTAACGCTTGTTTTCCTTTTGCAAAAACTCCCATTACGATAATACTCCATCTCCATAGAAAGTTTGTGGAGAAATATAAGTAGATGTGCCTTGGTTATCGGCATCTAATGCTCTTATCATTTCACTTTCATAAATTCTTTCTAATTCGGGTGTTCTCTCTGGAGAGAATTTCATACTTAAATAATATGCAAGACCTGACATCATGCATGGATAAAATCTATTTACTACATCAGAAGTATTTGTATAAGCTCCTGGATTTTCTATTTTGGCTAAATAGTAAAAACAAAATTGATAACTACTAGGAGTAGTTGTACTTGAAACGCTTGCACTCGGTGTAGCATATAAATAAATACTTGGATTAATTGTTCTGTCTACATAAAATTGAGAAGGAGTGCCTTTAGTTAATTTATTAGGAGTAGCATTATAAGTTGATCTACTAATTTGAGTTAATGCAATATCTTGGGGATCTGTAGTTGTAGAATTATTTCTATAAAAAGCTTCTAATACAGAACTTAAATCATTAGGAAAATTTTCTGAATCGGTAGAATAACTATACTGCGCTTGACCTTCCACTAATGGAACTTTAGCCAGTTTAACTTTCCATAAGTGTACACCTCGGTTTTCCCATTCTTGAAACATTATATTTAAAGAACGTCTCGCGGATCTTAATTGATAACCTGTTCTAGTTCCTCTTATGTTAGTTCTTTCATAAGCTTCTTCTATAACATCATCAATTTGAGGATTAAATAAATCTGTGGATCTTGAAGTTGGACTGACTGTATTAGCTACATTACCATAACCTGCTGTTGCTGTAGAATAATAAAATAAAGTTGACGTAGCAACATTAGCTGGAATTACAATTGTTGTTTTACTTCCAGCCGTTGTGACGCCTGAAGTATAAGCAACTCCTGTACCAGAAGCATTATGTGTTCCGTCTTTCTCAATTGAAAAAGCTAACGTTTGACCTGCATTACTTCCATCAGTTTGATCGAAGACATAAGTATTGCCTTCTTGGAGTTCCAATGCTGGACTTACAGTACCATTAATAAAAAATTTACTTCCGGTACCGAACGCGTTAGTTCCAGTTGCGACGGTGACTGTATAAGTTATAGTCGCCATTTAAATTCCTAATTTGGGTTTGGACCGTCGTAAAATACTGTTAAACTGTCAAAACCTGCACTGATATCTACAAACGCTCCAGCGTCAAAATAACATCCATTATCAGGAATATATGGATCCATCATTCCAGCGACTGCTGGTGAATCCATCTCTACAATTTTTACTCCTGTTTGAGATGTATTTCTGAAAATTGCAGCTGCTGCTGTTGCAGCGAGACTAACTCCATGCATTCCTCTAATTCTTGTTGGACCTGCAAAGACAATACCTGTTGTCGTGCTAGTGGCTGTAAAACCTACTTCAACATTTCCTGTTAAAGCACCATCTACTGAAACACCAGTTACAGTTAAAAAATCTTTAGTTGTAGTAACTGTTAAACCAGCTCCTGGACCTGCAATATTTTCACTATCTGCATTTCCTGAAGAATCAGTTCCTGTAATAGTAAAAGTATCTCCAGATTCATCTGAACCACCAGATTTGATTGTAACCGTTGTAGACATGTTAGAGCCGTCATTTGCTGCTCCACTGGCTTCAAAACCAGCACCCACTCTATCACCATCTAAAGTTAGATCAGCCGCTCCTGAAGTAGTTTGCGCTTTACAAATCGCATCGACATCTGCAGTTACAGCTTTAAACATCTTGGCTGCTACATAAGATTGATTTGGCATATTTATTTTCTCCTATTTAAAATTATTTTTTAGGCCCCGAAGGGCCTAAAAAGAATTTATTAGTTACTTGTGTTTACTTGTTGTAAGTAATTTACAACCACAAGCAGTTCACCTGCCGTAGCAGTTGCGCCGTTTGCAATGTTCATTACTAACATTAACTCTTTATCAATCTCGCCAGACGATGTTCCACTTCCTGAGTCTGCATTACTCACATTTAAGTGATTTGTATACATAGCTGCAGAAACGTTTCCAAAGTCAGTTAACGTGTCATAGAAAGCAGCTGATTTAGCATTTGCTGTTGCAGATAGTGAGAAGTAATCTTCATCAACTTCAGTAGTTCCAGCGTTATTGTATGAAGTAGTTCCAAAACCAAAAGTTGTAGCTCCCGCAAAGTCAAAGACTAAGTTAGCTGGTATGATACCTCTTATATATGTAACTCTTGAATTTTTTGGAATTACAATATTATTAGCTAAGTTAGCTGCGTCAACCAATTCACCGCTGTTAACAGATGTAGCTGTTTGTCCTTGAGGATCAACGTTGAAGCTAGATCTTAAAGGCCAATATGCTTTTGTAGTTACTACTGCTCCATCATAACCAATTTTAACATTACCTGTTAAAGTACCACTTGTAACAATTGAAGTTACTGTTTGGTAACATAAAGTACTTTGTACAGTAGTTGAACTTGGTCCTGTAATAGCTCCCTCAGTTTGAGTAGCACCATTGATGTCAGTTCCTGTTATTGTAAACGTTATACCTGAATCATTAGCTGAAGAGTTAATTGATACAAGTGCTGCACCATAAACTCCGCCGTATGAATTCGGCATTACGTAATCTTGAACTTGAGTAAGTGTTCCTGCTGCAGTTCCCGCTGCTCCACCACCTGCTGTGGTTACTAATGAATCGTCATCAAAAGTAAACATAGAGTAATCAACTGGAAACGTTTGACTTACTTCTGTAAAGCCAATGTTTCTTACATTAGTACTTACTGTTGTTCCTGTTGTATTTCTGATATTACCCGAAGTTATCGGACCAGAAAAGTTAGTTTTTGCCATAATTTTTTCTCCTTTTCCTAGTTAGTGTGAAAGTAGTCTCTAGGCCGTCGACTATACGCGTCTACCTTCAACATTTAAAAAATTGTATAGTGATTAAGTTATATAGGAGATTTTAGTAGAGTGCAAGAGATCCTTACAGAAATATACGATTTCAACGATGTAGCGTTTTATTAAGTAGCTACAGAAACTTGTGGAGCGGCATTAAGAATTGCATTTTCTCTATCTGCAATTTTAGCCTCTTCGAGTTTGATCTCATTGATAGTGTCTTTAATCGCATTATCAATCCTAACCATATTGAGAGTATATTTACCTTCTTGCTCATACTCCAACTGCCACTTCAACTCCAAGGACCGTTTTTGTTTGTATAGGTCTTTGACCATCAACAACCTCCTCATAGGTTATTCGTTTTACCCTGGGATCCATCATTTCTCCAAGATATTCCCATTTTACACCTTTTTCTCCCAGTTTGTCAACTATTGAATTTTCAATAGATTCCACGTTATCTTCCGCCATAATTTCAAATTGAGCATGGTATTGATACGCATTTATATTTACTAGGAATTTCCTCATTCTCTTACCTTATTAAAAAAAAGGGGCCGAATTGTGTTCGGCCCCTAAATTAATTATTTATTACGCTCCTGGTGAGCCAAATACACCTCTAGGATCAGAGAATCCGAAAACGTATCTCTCTCTAGCTTTGTATCTAACGTTGCCAGTATCAAAGTCACCTTCCATAGTCGTCTTGATAGGTGTTCTGCTGAAATGTTTTAGACCATTTGGTACATCTGTTTTAATGAACCAAGCGTCAGTGTCAGTTAGGTAATGGTTCACAGTATAACCTTGTGGAATCATTCCCATGTTTTTGATCGCGTTGATGTCATTATCAGCTGTGCCTACTCTACCTTGAGTATTTAACAGTCTGTCTGACGTAAATTGTAAGTTAGAAGGAACTACTAATTTTGTTCCTCTAGCTGCAATTTTAAGTCCTCTTTCATCAGTGAACGCTGCAATGTCAATTAACGATTGTTCTAATGAAGTCTCGTTAAGATCTGCTGCAGTCGCTAACGTATTTGAAAAAGTTCCAGCTAATGTAGGGTGCGCAGTAGAAAATAATGCTACTCCGTCTCCGCCTGCATATGTTGCATTGAAACCATTGTTCAATACTGCTGCGCCTTTGATCTGCTTAGTGTTCGCCATAGATCTTGCTAACGCTTTTGTATATCTAGACGCAAGTCTGTCATACAAGTTATCTTCGATAGCTTCTTCTGTGATCGCGAATGCTAATGCAATCGTTTCGTTAGTGTATCTAGCAGTGAAAGTCTCTTGTGCATCATCAAATGATACTCCTTGACCTTCAGGTTTAACAGCTGCATTTCCAAATCCAGATAACATTACTTCTTCTTCAAAAGCTCTGTCTGATGATTCTGTATCGAAAATTTCCGCTGCTTCGTCTGCGTAGTTTCTGTATTCAAGTCCGAATAAAGCATTCAAACCTGGTTCTAGTTCTTTGACTAGCTGTGCTCGTGATATTGCCATGTTGTTTTATCTCCTTATTCTATTACTTGTACAAGTTAGAACTTGGGTTAATCGCAACTACCACGTCGACGCCACCATTGACGTCAGTCATGTCAGTTTGATTAGGCTCATTAGCTACTCTAATAAGACTAAACATATTTCCAGCAGCATCTGCTGTATCTACATCTAATCTAACATCAGATTGGCCGCCTGTACCAGTTCCACCTTGGTTACTACAGTTGTATCTATTACCAAAATCAGCTTGAGTAAGTGTAGTTGTAGTTGCTACTGCTCCTGTTCTGCATTGATATTCCTGATTAGGATTATCAATAACAAAAGCTATACCGTTGCTTGATCCTGTGTTGTAATCAGTACCGAAATCGGTGCCTGAGTTAAGTGCGTTTACCCATGTAGGCTTAGATGTAGACGCATCTACATAAAAAGCTCCATTGAATACACCCACTAATTTAGGTGAAGTTCCTGCTGAATTGTAAGAATTTCCACCTGCTCTGCTGTCATCAGTTGTTGCATAAGCTGCGCTTTGTAAAAAGCCTTGCTCAGCTGCAACCGAAGTTCCATCATTTAATGAAACGGGGTCGTTCTTCCAAAATTTGTTGAACGCTCCACCGCCAGCATCATATAACTGGTACTCGGCTTGACCTTGAGTGGCTGGAGTACTTCCAATTGCCATTACAGATCTAAAACCATAACCAGTTGTGCTTGCATTTGCCATAGTTGTTTTCTCCTATTGTACCTGCCCCGAAGGGCCTCCAGTACGGGTTAAGTTTTTTTGTTGGGTAGGAATTACTAAAAAAATTTAGTTTTTCTTTGTACCACCAAAAGTTACACGAGTTTGCCTTTCACTATTGATCGGCATACTTGGGTGCTGTTCCTTTAGAAGATCGTTCTTAATTGCATCGTCTCGGTCTTTAGTTGCTTGCGCAAAATAAGCTTCCCGAGCTTGCGCGATTTCTTCGGCTATCCTTGCCAGCACAAGGCCTCCTACTCCAATGACTCCTGCGTATTTGCCTTCTTTCATAACTGGATAATCTTGATCTGGGTATTCGTCAGCTCTGACTAATTCCCATCCTTCTCGTAATTTTCCTGAAACGTTTTTAGTGTCATCAAATCCGAGAACTTCAACTCTTATCCATCTATGCCTATAACCAGCAGGCGCAGGTGGTGCATCAAGTGATGAGGGTGGAGTCCATACTACTTTTTTAGCTGTTTTAGCTCTAGTCTGACTCGCACGAGAAGTTTTCATTTTTTCATTTTCCATATGCTTATGCTCCTTCCGTGATATTTAATTGTTTCGCATACTCTTCGAGTGGCACGCCAATTCTTTTAGCAATTGCTACCTGTGATGGCGAGAGTTTCACAGTTTTTTTGCGTCCAGTTGAGCTAGAACGTTTAGCTGAAGCTACATTTTGAACAGGTTTTGTTCTTTCTGTAGTTTGACCTTCTATCTTATCAAATTTATGGGGGAATTCAACCCTTATTCTTGTATCAACTTCCTCATAATATTCGTCTGATTTAGGATCATAACCTTCTTCTTCTACAAGCTTTTTATGTATCTCAAAAGCCGTATAAGTCATTGCAGTGTCATTACCAAACCACGGATTCTTTATAGCCCATCCTTCAGCTTTAGCGTCCGTTTGTGGTGTTGGACGTTGCATATGCTGTTGAGGAGTAATATTAACTTCTTTTTCTTTAGAAGATTCTTGCTCTCCGACAGCTTTCAAAGCATTAACTCTAGCTGCTTCTACAGTTAAATTAGCTAACTGTTCTTGTGCTGCTATTTGTGCTTCAACATCTTGTGATTCAATTGCATTTTTAAGAGCAAGTTTAGCTGCTGCCATACTTGTCTTAACTCTGTTATCAAATTCACTAACATAGTTTTTATCTAATCTAGATAATCTATTTTCTGCTTGATCTTTTTGTTGTTTTATTGATTGAGCATAAGTAACAGCTTCTTCTCTCTGTCTTTCTGCTTCTCTCATTTTACGAGTTAGTTTAGCAATTCTTTTTTGAACTCCTTCACTATATTCTTTTAACTCGTCTTTCTCTTCTTCTTTTTTAGGTTCAACTTTTTTTTCAAGTTTAGTTTCTCTTTCGTTTTCATAAGTCTTATCCGCGGGGGCTTCAACTTTTTCAACTTCGATCTCTTCCTTGACTTCCTCTTGTTTTACCGGTTCACCTTTATCATCAAAATTAACTTCGGCTCCTGTTGTTTCACCAACGTCAATTAAGTCTTCGTTTTTTTTATCTTCTGGCATAGTTCCTTCCTATGTTTATATTAAATGAAGAAGCGATTCAGGATCTTGTACAGTTCCTAAAACTTCATCATCGTTAAGTATTCTCACCTCACCGCCTTCTATCGGTAATCTTGAACCCGCATAACGAGCAAAGATAATCCAATCTCCTTGTTTACACCAAGGCTCAACAAATTTTTCCGTGTCCTTGTATGCTAAATCTCCCAACTTCAAAACATATCCACAAGTGGTAGATATTCTTGCTTTGTCTAAAGTTTCTTGGGAAAATAATATTCCACCTTTACTTTTATTTTTTGGTGTAAAAGGTAGAACTAAAATTCTGTAACCGGCTGGTTCGGGTAATTCTTCAATTGAATTAGAACCTAAATTATCGGGACTTAAAGGTTCCGCTTGGTTTTCTTTTTCTTCTTGATATTTTTCTTCTAAGGCTAATTTAATTTTTGGACTTTCCTTGTCCGTTTTTGTTTTTTCGTCCAATGTCGACGACTGTTCCTGACTCATCTTTTTGCTCCTTATCGTTTAGCAGGTTAGAGATATCCTGTAATGTTAATTGTATGGCATGTGCCTGTCCTACTAGATACTTATATTTCTCCATATTGTCAACCCCACCGGTTAAGATAGCGTCTCCAATTTGTTGTAATCTTCCTTGTAGACTTTTTTGTGTTTTACTTATTATGATTAATGGATCATCCATTATTTTTTCCTCTTCTTCCTTTTTTTCTTTTTTGTTTTACTGCCATATCTTTCTTCCCATTCTCTTGCAAGTTTAGGATTATTTTTCCAAAGATAACGTCTTTGTTTCTCGGATTTAAATGGCATTCTCTCCTCTACCTAAATTTATGCTAAAACTTCTTTTCCGCATGCAATACAAACAGTCCCTACACGAGTTTTTTGTCCTTCGTGAATTTTAACTTGTTTAACATCACCACATCCGCATCTTTTACCAAAGATTTTATCAACAAGTTTATAGTATAGGGCCTTTAGTTTGTTCATTATCCTTTTCTCATTTTTCTAAAAGTTAAAGCTAGATTTGCTCTTTTACCTAGTTTGCCACCTTTTTTAGCAGCAGCTTTTAATTTAGATACTGGAATCTTTTTACCTTTTTTGATTCCCATTTGAGATCTTAAAGCACCTTTTTTAATATTTGCTTTTTGGATCCATTTTTTATCTGTTGAACCCCCAGACTTTAAAGCAACACCCATACCTCTGCCATCTCTGACAACTCCACCGCCTCTGTATTCACGTCTAGCAGTTTTCCAAGGTGTAGGTGATGTAGAATTAAAAAATTGTGGCATTATCTTATTGCGACTCCGCCGCCTCTTTTAGCTTTACCCATAGACTTAACTCTGCCACCTTTTTTGTAGCCTTTATTAAGTTCACCATGGATTCTACCAATCTCGTCTCTTCTATTTCTGTTAGAAGATTCCGCTTCAACTCTACCTAGTTCTTCTAGTAAGTTTTTTCTACCTCTGTTCATATTTATTACCTATTTATCTTTCCGCTTTTTTTAGCTTTAGAACCCCATTTTCCATAAGACTCATCAGCAGACGCTCTCAGTTGTTTCTTAGTTCTTTTCTTTCTGATTCTCATAGCAATAGATTCATCTTTTCTATCTTTATAGCCTTGTTTCTTCACACTTCCTCCTTTCTTCATTCCATCACTTCCGTATGGAAATCTGTACCCGTTTCTTACTCCATTTTTTCTCATAATGTTTTCTCCTAATTAAGTTTTATTATAACTTATCTTAATAGACAAGTCTATTTCTTTCCATTTCTGAAGATCTGAGTTCCCTTTATCCCAAAAACGCTCGCCACGACGAGAATCCATAAATTTGTAAACCAAGTCGGCAGTGACTGGAAATGCTCAAAAAAGATTTTTATTTTGTCCATAGCCGCCGGATCCTCTGACCAGACCCCATATGCGAGCACCAAAATAGGCAATGTGAGAATCGCCAAAATTACTTCGTCCTTATAATCTGTTTGACGTGCTTCTAAGAGTTTTCCCTGGTAAGCTTCCTCACCACGAGCTTGTCGCTCAGCATGTAATAGCTGTGCGTCCGACATAGCAACTTTTGATCTCTGCTTGTTAGCATAAATTTTACTTCCTGCAGATACAGCTAGCTTAATTGCACTTAACCACATGGTTTAGTACCATTTAGCTTTAACTGGTTTTTTGTCAGCTCTCATTGCCTTCGTTCCTCTAACAGTTACTGTTTGAGTTTCGTTAGGGTCAGTCATCTCAACAGATTTTTTACCTGTTTGATAACCATCTGAACCAACACCCAATTCTTTTGTAATTTTTGGGTCTTTGTTCATGAAAGTTGAACCTCTTTGCCAATCTTTGCTCATAGTTTTCTCCTTATTGTTAATTATATCTAATTTTTTTTAAAATTTCTACCGAAATCGTGTCTCTTACTTTGATCTGCCATTTCTTGTTTAGCAATTGAGACGCCTGCACGCAAAGCTGCCAATTCTTCGTTTTGTTCTAGCTTTTCATCGTGTTGTTGGTCGTTCATCATAGCTCTCATAGTGTCTAAATCAAGTCTTGCTTCATTATTAGAGTTTTTGTCTTGATCAGCTCTAGCTTTAAGGTCTAATTCTCTAGATTTTAGTTTTAATAACGGATCTCCGCCTACTTCACTACTAATTTTGTCTTCTTCTTTTGCATAATCCATCATCATTTCAGCAATTAACTTAGCTTTTCTAGATTCTATGTCATTTGTAATCTGTTGCATACGTTGACCTGCTTGCATAGCAGCTGGATTTTGTTGCATCATCTGTGGATTTTGCATCATTGGTCCAATTTGTTGTTGAATCATCTGCATTTCTTTTAATTCGTTCACAAATTCTAATTGAATTTGTTCTTGAGCCATTAAAGAAATGTGTTCTAAAATATTTTTTTGTAAAGCCATCATTGCTGCCGGATTATTTTGTACCATTGAGATAGACATAAATGCTAAATGGGCGTCAATATGTGCTTTATGATCTTGACCAGGAAAAGCTTGAAACGGTTTTCCACTAATTGATAACAAATTTTCTAAACTTGGATCCATTGGCATTGGTGGTTGTGGTGGAGGTAAAATTGCATTTACATTTTTAACTCCAATTGCGTCATACATAGATCTATATGCTTGATATAAATTATGCATTCTTGGATTGGATTGCGCTAATTGTAATTGTGCTTGCGCCATAGAAATTCTTTGTGTTTGAGAATAAATATTTGGATCAGCAACTGGTAAAATATCTATTCTGTCATCAAAATCTTGAACTTTAACTTCTCTGCTTGCTCCAGGTACATCATATGGATAAACCGGAGGTAAATAAGTTTTAAAAACTTCTGCTAATAATTTAAATTCACACTTTAGACCAACGTAAAGTCTTTTGTGAATCGCTGACATTACTCTTGAACCTCTCTCAAGTAATGCTACAGTTGTTCCAACTGCGGCTTGTTGATTCATATCTCCAACTTGTGCATCTGCAATAGATGCAAATCTTTGAGCACCTTGAACAACAATACCCATTAATTGTAATAAGGTTGCATCAGGTCCTTTAAATGGAAGTTGCATAAACTGATCTCTAATGTTTCCACCAGGTACATCAACATCTCTAAATTCTCCAGGTTGTAATGGCTGTGCATCATCACGCATTCTTACACCTCTAGTTTTAAAACCCGCTGGTAAATTTGCTAAAGTTCCTGCATCTAATAATTGTCTTAAAGCAACAGTTGCAGTTCTAGATAAACCACCAATCATGTGAATTAAACCTAAACCATAAAAACCAAGTCCTGGTAAAAATTTAAAGTGAACAAAATAATCTTTTTTCTTTTTTATTGGGTCTTGTGCACCAAAATTTCTTCTAATAGATAAAATTTTATTATTAGCTTCATCAATTGTAATAATATAAGGTAATTTAATTCCAGTTGGTTCTCCATCTTCTGGATTAACATCTTCATGGCCTTCTAGATCTACATTGACATGCATTTCTAAAACTGTGTACATATCTTCTGTTCCAGTTTGTCTAATGCCTTCTAATTCTAATTCTTTTTCTTTTAATTGATCTTGTTGTACTGGCGGTTCTCCCAAATCAATGTCTCTATAAAAGCCATTGATTTGTTGTTTACGTAAATCATTTTGAGAAATACGTAAAACATGGATTACAGCTTCCGCATCTTCTAATGAGGTAGCAGAGTACGGAACGACTAAATCTTCAGCCGGTATAAATTTGGAAACGGCTCTTCCCAAAAGATCATCATAATAAACTTTCTTAAAAGTTGAGCCGCTAAGGGGTAGATAGAAAAGCATTTGATCAAATTCTGGTTCATATTCTTTCATCTGATCCATAATTTGCCAATTCATAAAATCTTTAACACGTTTAGATTGTTCTTCTTTAGGAACACTAACGTCTCCTAAAATTTGAGTTCTAACCGGACCTTCTGCAGGTAATAATTCTTTATAAGCTTGAGCTTGAAACTGAGTTACAGCTTCAGCTAAAACTGGGTGAGTCACACTTGCTGCACCTCTAAATGGTTCTGTTCTTGAAACGTATTTAAACCCTAAAAGATTTAAACCTTCTCTATAGCTTTCAACCCATTCTTGTCTTGATTGTTTGTAATCTTTATATTTATCCATTAACTCAGAAGCTAAGGGATCTAAGACTTTATCGTCTAAAAATTCTGCTAAGTTTTCAAAGTGATCTTGTCCACCTTCGGGATTAACATCTTGTGGATCAAAATTAACTGTTGCACCTCCATCTTCATCAATCTGAATTTCAGTTTCCCCACCTTTATTTTCTTCAATAATATCTTCTTGAGCCTCTACGATCTCTTCTTCTCCAGGAATCTCAATTTCTGTCTTTGTATTGGGTAATGCTTTATCTATTTTGGCCATTTGGTTATTCTATCCTCTATTTGCGATTGTTTCAACACCTGAAACTGGTTTATCAGTTGTCTTTTTAAAAGTCAATGTTCGTCTCATCCATTAAACTATCGCTATAGACTTGTCTTTCATAATCAGTCATTCCTTCTAATCTCTCGATTTCTTCTGAAGCCCAGTCATAATAATCTTTTCCAATTCCAGCTGCTGTCATAGCTGCTCCAACTGGAGTAAGTGATCTTGCAATTTTTGCTCCCCCTAATAATGCACCTAAGCCTTGACCACCCATTAAAGCTCTGGATCCCATCAAACTTAAACCTGCAGATTTATCGGCTAATGCTTCTGGTAAACTTTCACCTTCATCTAAATTTTCTTTTACATCTAACGCTGCATAACCTGCGCCAACCGCCGGTGCTGCTAAAGTTTTTAATAATCCTTTTAATACTGCTGAACCTGGTTTTGTCATTCCTAGTCCTGCTGTTGCAGTTCCAGCCATTGAAGCTTCAGGATTTTTTGCTGCCCATTCTAAAACATTTGATTGAGTTGCAATGTCATCGCTTCCTGTTTTAACTAAAGCACCAATAGTTGGATTATAAGTTATAGCTGCTTCTGCTTCACCACCAAAACCACTTGTTCCAAGATAAGCCAATGCTGCAGCGGGAAGCGCAGTCTTTGCTTTGCCAAAGTTTTTAAACATATTAAGCACTTTAGATTTTTCTGGAATTGGAAGTTGATCACCTGGAATTAATTTTAACTTAACTCCCTCTGCATCTATTTTTTGTTTTCCTAATTTAACTAACTCATCTGCTCTTTGTTTTGTAATTTTAGAAAGATCTTCATCTGATGCAACTAATCCTCTTTTAGGATCAAAACCTGTATCTTTTAATTTTGTTACAGTTCCATCTTGATCTATATCTAATAATTCAAAGTTTACTAATCCTTGTCCTTTTGTTCCTTTTAACTGACCTCTTAATCCTTTCATTGTATCGTTAAACTCTTCTACAAGATTTGTTTTTTGACCAATAGAGATATTAGGATTTTTTAATTTTTGTTTAATTGTAGCTAATTTTTCATTACGTATTCTTTCAGTCATTTCTACTTCCGGAGATACATTTACATCTTTTGGAATAAAACCAAATCTACTTAAAGTTTGTGTGCTAAACTTTGGTTGACCATGTTGTATTTGTATATCTCGAGAAGCAGTTCCTGGAAATACTTTTGATTTATATTTTCTTAATTTTTCATAAACACCATAAGGATCTTTCTTGTTATACATTGCATCCTTTAATCTTCTTAACTTTCTAAATTGTTCTGGTGTTTTAAATTGTTTAGCTTTATTTTTATAAAGATTACCTGTTGCAACATCATCAATTTGATTAGTAATTTTTTGTAAATTTTCTTCTGTTGCAGGTAAAAAAATATCTTTAAAATCATTTGCAATAGGTCCAGTAAATCTAACTCTAAAACTTTTACTTCCAGCTTTCGTAGTTTCTACTGATGGAGATATATGAATAAACTTTAAATTTTTAAATTGTTTTATAAGATCATCACTAACTTGTGTAATTCCTGTAGGTTTTTTACCACCTAGTTTTGCTGCTTCTAATTTAGTTAAAGGTTTTGCATATTCTATGCCTTCTGCTAAATAAGATTTAATTGTTGCAGCAGCACGACCTGTTCCTTTAAAGATTTCTTGTTGAGTTGGAATTCTTCCGTTTTTGATTTTGAATTTTTCTACAAATTCTTTTAATTCTATTTCTATGGGTGTTGCCACTATCCCCTCCTAGCGAATAATGTTAATTATTCCGCCGTCTTTAGCCCCAGGTCCCCAACCACCACTACTACTGCTTGAAGATTTAGAAGATTTAGAAGATTTACTACCCCCCC
>VTLG01013329.1_pt1 | contig 17963 bp, 23 predicted proteins | sample 4694571 | NCBI WGS metagenome assembly VTLG01 (sample SAMN12604809, study PRJNA352737) | marine metagenome | biome: ENVO:00000447; feature: ENVO:00000209|ENVO:00000569|ENVO:01000036; material: ENVO:00002151; isolation source: viral sequences binned using virsorter ... | reverse complement strand
AATTTCATAACCAGCTTGTTTAAACACTCTCTCGTTGAGTTCGTTTTTTGCTTTCTGTAAATATTCTTCTCTTGTACCGTTGAAAAGTTTATTTGCTATCATTAAGTTCTGCATTATTTAATCTCCTTTGCTTCTGTAATTGCATAATTTATTCCTTTTAGAAATTCTCCTAAATCGTCAGGAAACTCTTCTACCATTAAACCATTTTTTGTTAATGCTTCAAAACATTCTTTAAGGTAAAGATTTTTTATAGTTTTTTCTGTTCTATAGCCATAACCACTGTTTATAGAAATTGTTATATCAAATTTTTTCATTTTGCTCCGTTGTTAAGTTATTGTTTAAGTGTATAGATTTTTTCTGGAAAATCTCAAAACCTATTTTTTTGTTATAAGCTTATTACCCCCTTAATAATTTTAATTCTTTTTCTAAAACTTCTAATTCTCCCCCAATGCTCAAAGCAGTGTTCACTTTACTTTGATACTTTGTAAGATTTTTCAAAGTTCTGTTTTCTGTCCACTCCGTAAACGCTTGATCAATTTTTGTCCTTAAGCTTTCTAAGTCGTCAATCAAAAATTGTATATTTATTTTTACGGCTCTTATTCGCAAAGTTTTATCTGTTTCCTTTCTCATTCTTAACCCCCATTCCTAACTAAGTTCCCGTCATGGTTGTATACCATTGAACGCTTTACCTTGATACCAACTTGGTTCTGTCTTTCAGCTTTGACAACTGTACCTTTTCCGTTGATAGACTGCCCGATATGGTTTGTTCTGGTTATGTAGCTTCTACTCAAATCATTTCTGACAATTACTTTTTCAATATGGTTGGCTATGCTTCTTGGTTTCAACCTGTGAAATTCTCCCGTTTCAATGTTCTGATAGATATAGTAAGTAGTGCCAGAATGTCCTTTCATTCTTGAAACTTCAAATAGTTCTTGGTCTATCCATAGCTTAGTGTTTTCAAATTGTGTAATCATACGCCCTTCTTTTTGTATGCACCATTTTGGTGCAGTGTTAAAATTGTGGGTTTCCCCAACGCCTGATACCAGTATGAAGATTTTTTTAGTTATAACAAAATAACTTGTAGTTATAAGAAAAATCATACGTAATAAAAAACATAGTCTTTATAACCAAAAGTAATAAGCTCCAGAACGCCTGAAAAAGTTTTTTTTGATGTAAACCTTAATAAAAAAAATCGGCTCTTAGAATGGCTCTATTTAGCTTGGGCAGTTTAAACGCTTTCAAAGTTTGAGAAGTGAGGAATAACCCGTTGTAAAGTTTAAATAGTAAACTTCATAAACTTTATAAGGTCTTATTAATTTCATAAACCAGATTGTTTAAACTTTGCAAAGCTTGAAAAGTTTTAAAAAGTTATTCACAGGTTATCAACATTTTATAAATGCCTGTGGATAACTTTATAAAGTTTTATAAAAAAATGCTTATTCCTAAAGGTTATAAAGTTTGGAAAGTTTGAGAAGTTTGGTTATAAGGGCAGGGCAGGAGGTACATAGGGCGTACCCCCCGTATATATAAAACTCATACATTTCTACCCAGTTTAGGTATTAACCAGATGCCCTAAACTTTATAAAGCTCTATATGTTTTCTGACACTATTTATATAATAAAAAACCCTGTACGTTGTACAAGGTTTTAAAAGCTCTATAGAGATATGTTATTCTATAGGTATGCACCGGGGTGGCATACAAGTATATTGTACACTTTTTTTCAACGTTTGTCAAGTACTATCGTCAATACTTGCAAAAATAATTAAAACTACTTGACAAACTTGCAAAGTGTCTCTATAATATTATAGTATGTCTTACTTAACTACGAATAAAGAAAGAAATCTAACAGAAAAACAACAGAGTTTTTTAGACAATCTAGTCGAAACTAAAGGAGACTTTAAAAAAGCTGCAGAACTTGCAGGATACTCAGGCAATCACTATCAAGTTATCAAATCACTTAAACAAGAAGTAGTAGATTTAGCCTCGGATGTACTTGCCAAGTCAGCACCAAAGGCTGCTTTTAAGTTAATCGAGATGATTGATTCTGATAGACCTGTGCCACAAGCCAGTCAAAAACTTGCAGCAGCACAGACTATTCTAGATAGAGTAGGCGTTAGTAAGACTGATAGGGTGCAGGTCGACCATAATGTTCAAGGTGGTATTTTTATACTACCTCAAAAAGAAAATGTTATAATAGAAGGTAAAGACTATGAAGATATTTCTAACTGAGATGGAAGAGTTTGGACAAACTTATGCAGGTCCTAATATAGTAGCACCTAATTTACAAGAAGCTGAAGAAGCTGCCCTAGTAAATGGTCTAACAGTTGTAGGCGAGTTTGTTGAGATTGTTGTAGACGAAGGTTCAATGCACTATATGAAAAATAATTTTTCTTTACAGGAAAGGACACTACATTGATAGATATATTTTGGGTTGAAGCTGTTATGTTAGAAATGTTATTTAGTTTTATTATAGGTTTTGCAGTAAGTTTTGTTGCTGCTTATATTACTGTTAAAGTATTAATTAAAAAATGGCGTACTCAAAAGAAGTAGTTGACAGATTTGAAAGCGTTTTAAGTAATCCTGATAAACATTCAGTTGGGCGTTTTGACCCTAACGACCCAAACGTAGCTACCGGTATGACTGGTGCTCCTGCTTGTGGTGATGTTATGAAGTTGCAATTAAAACTTGACAACGATATCATAGCAGATGTTAAGTTTAAAACTTATGGTTGTGGTTCAGCCATAGCTTCTAGCACAATGTTTGTTGATATGTTAAAAGGTAAAACGGTTGCTGAAGCAAAAGCTATTAAAGATAAAGACATTGCTACAGCTTTAAACTTACCACCAATCAAATTACATTGTAGTGTGTTAGCTGAAGAGAGTATTAAAAAAGCGATTGAAAACTGGGAAGCTAAAGTTAATCATAGACAACATAATCAATATGACTAAGAAAACTAAAAAGAAAAGTAAAAGCACTGTAAACAAAGCTGGTAATTATACTAAGCCTACTATGCGTAAAAGATTATTTAATAAAATCAAAGCAGGTAGTAAAGGTGGAAAGCCCGGTCAGTGGTCAGCTCGTAAAGCTCAGATGTTAGCTAAACAATACAAAGCTGCTGGTGGCGGTTATAAATCGTGAGTTTAAAAAAGTCACAAAGAAGTCTTCGAAGTTGGACTAAACAAAAATGGCGAACTAAGTCAGGCAAAAAGTCTTCAGAGACTGGTGAACGTTATTTACCTGAAAAAGCTATCAAGTCTTTAAGTTCTGCTGAGTATGCAGCAACTACAAAAAAGAAAAGAGAAGATACTAAAAAAGGTAAACAACATAGCAAACAACCTGAACGAGTTGCAAAGAAAACTAAAAAATATAGAAACATAACTTAATGGCACACGAGAATAGAAAAAAATCGTTATTAAAAAAACACGGACTTAGTGGTGTTAATAAACCAAAAAGAACTCCGGGTCACAAAACTAAATCACATATGGTACTGGCTCAAGATGGGCATACTTTAAAACTTATTAGGTTTGGACAAAAAGGAGCTAAGACTGCAGGTAAACCTAAAGCTGGAGAATCTGACCGTATGAAAGCTAAACGTAAATCTTTCAAAGCTCGTCATGCTAAAAATATTAAACGAGGTAAAATGTCAGCAGCATATTGGGCTGACAAAGTAAAATGGTAAAATTAACAGATAAAGAATTACAACTTATAAATAGTATACTCAAAGAAGATTAAATGGCAGCACCGACAACACAAATAATTTTAACAAATAAACAATTAAAAGAACTTATTAAACAACAACAATTAAGTTATCATAATCAATAATATGCCACACGCAGGAACATTTAAAGTAAAATCAACAGCTACTAGAAATAGAATGGCTAAGAATAAAGCTCGTGGTCAAGTTGTTAGTGATGAGCAAATTGCAAATAACTGGGATAAAATTTTTAATAAAAATACAAAGGAGAAAAAGTAATGGATATATTTACATTAGTAATAATTATTTGTGCTATTGGTGCAATTATTTATTTAGACAGAAACCCTGAAACAAAAACTAAAGTAAAAGAAGGACTAAAAACTTATTATCAAAATCTTAAAACTTATTTAGATAAATAACTTTTGTGGTAAGTTTTTCAGACAAAGCTTTAAAAAAGTTAACTAAAAAATTAAAGAGTAAAAATTTTTTAGGTGTACGATTAAGTTTGATTGATGATGGTTGTGCTGGGTATAAGTATAATTTTGATTATGCTAATACTCCAGAAGTAAACGATATTGAATTATCTTTCAAACATTTTAAACTTTGGCTACCTAAAAATGCTCAAGATAAATTATTAGGTACAACTATTAATTGGAAAAAAGAAGGACTTAATGAAGAATTTTATTACAGCAACCCTCAAGAAACTACAGCTTGTGGTTGTGGTATTTCAGTAGGCTTTTAAAATTAAAGGAATACTATTGTTATGAATATGCTACCAGATGGTTATATAAAAAGAACTACCTCAACTATCCCCTTTGGTTATGAACTAGATATCAGTACTGGTTATTTAAAACCTATTGAACAAGAACTAAAAGCTTTAACAGAAGTAGAAGCTATGATTGTTGATGAAGAAGTATCTTTACAAACTGCAGTAGACTGGTTAGAATATGAAACAGGTCGTAAGATTTCAACTCCCGGATTAAAAAAACACATAGATAAAAAGTATGGCAAACGAACTGAAAGACTGGGAAGAGAATCCTCATCTTTACTTGCAAGATGATGAAGGTAATTTCGTTTTAAAAAAAGACGGAACTCCAAGAAAAAAAAGTGGTAGACCTACTGTAGCAAACGAAGCTAAGTTTGCAGCTCATCGCACTATAGCAAGAAAACAAAAAAACATTAAAAAGATTGAAGAGAAATTAAACAATGCTCGTAAATCTTTAAAAAAACAAAAAGGAACTTTAAAAGATTTAAGTGGTAATGAAAAAAATATTACTACTAGTAGTGAATTAGACAATCTTCCTGCAGCAGTTCAAGAAGATTTAAAAGATGCTAATGTTCTTTTTCATGCTAACGATGGACCACAAACAGATTTTTTAGCTGCAGATGAAAAAGATGTACTCTATGGTGGTGCAGCAGGTGGTGGTAAATCTTATGCAATGATTGTTGACCCACTACGTTATGCTCATCGTAAAGCTCATCGTGCTTTAATACTTCGTAGGTCTATGCCAGAACTACGAGAGATGATTGATAAATCTCGTGAACTATATCCACAAGCATTTCCCGGAGCTAAGTTTAGAGAAGTAGAAAAACTTTGGAACTTTCCAAGTGGTGCAAAGATAGAGTTTGGTTTCTTAGAAAGAGATGCTGATGTCTATCGTTATCAAGGACAAGCCTATAGTTGGATTGGTTTTGATGAAATTACTCACTTACCTACTGAGTTTAGCTGGAACTATTTAGCTTCTCGTCTTAGAACAACTGACCCAGAAATAAAAACTTATTTACGCTGCACTGCTAACCCCGGTGGTGTAGGTTCTCATTGGGTAAAGAAAAGATATATTGAACCAGAAGAATATAATAAAAGTTTTTTAGGTACAGATGGTTTAACTAGAAAGTTTATTCCAGCTAAGTTAGCAGATAATCCTTACTTATCTGAAGACGGAGTATATGAACAAATGTTAAATTCATTACCTCCTATTCAACGTAGACAACTATTAGAAGGTAATTGGGATGTAGCTGAAGGTGCTGCATTTGTAGAATTTGACCCACATGTGCATGTAATACCTCCTTTTGAAATACCTTTATCATGGGAAAGAACAAAAGGTATTGACTATGGTTATGCTGCTGAAAGCTGTTGTTTATGGGGAGCTATAGATGTAAATGATGGAACTTTAATAATTTATCGAGAATTATACAAAAAAGGCTTGACAGGAGAGGAATTAGGTAGTATAATAACAGATATGGAGATGGTAGACCCATTTTCAGTAAATGGTGTATTGGATACTGCAGCTTGGGCTAGAACCGGAACAACTGGTCCTACTGTTGGTGAAGCGTTGCTACGAGCAGGTCATAAGCTAAGACGTGCTGATAAGAATCGTGTTCAAGGTAAAATTCAAATGCACGAATTTTTAAAAGTTAAAGATAGTGGTAGACCTAAGTTGCAAATATTCAATACTTGCCCAAACTTAATAAGAGAATTACAAAGTATACCATTGTCAAAAACTAATCCAGAAGATGTAGATACTCACGCTTCTGACCACGCATACGATGCGTTAAGGTATCTGATAATGAGCAGACCTAGAATGGACAGCCCATTAGAAAGATTACGAGGTTATAAACGAGATATCTTTAAACCGGCAGATTCAGAATTTGGTTATTGATAATAAATGGCAGAGAACGACAATACATTTTTAAATGCAGACAATATCTACGAAGAAGTAGAAGGCGAAGCAGGTAAAACTTTAAACTTAGAAGAAGACCAGCAAAATAATTTAGTTGGTATTATTAAAGGTCGTTTTGCTTTAGCTGAAGAGTCTAGAAATGCTGATGAAAAAAGATGGTTAAAGGCTTATGAAAATTATCGAGGTCTTTACAATCGCACAGTAAAATTTAGAGAATCTGAAAAGTCTAGAGTATTTGTTAAAGTTACAAAAACAAAAGTACTGGCAGCCTTTGGACAATTAGTAGATGTTATTTTTGGTACGGGTAAGTTTCCAATAGGTATTGAAGAAACTAAAGTACCAGAGGGTGAAAAAGAAAACGCATATTTAGATACACAAAATCCTACACCCGGATTAGAAACTAGTATTCCTGATAACATTGGCAATCGTTTAGAAGACCCAGCACAAGAAGACATTTATAATGTTGGTTATGAGGGAGATGGTAAAACTTTAAAAGCTGGTGCAACGCTTGGCACTGGCATGTTTGAAGATACTATTGAAAATAAAGCTGAAGAAGAAGGTTTATTACAAGAAGGCTTAACTCCTAATCCACAAATACCAGAACTTTCTCCAGCACAAAAAGCTGCGAGAAGAATGGAAAAATTAATCCATGACCAAATTGAAGAATCAAATGGTTCTGCAGAAATAAGAAATGGTTTATTAGAAGGAGCTTTATTAGGTACTGGTATTATTAAAGGTCCGTTTAACTTTAATAAAAAATTAAATAAATGGGATACTACTGAAGACGGTACTAGAGTATACAATCCTTTAGAAGTTAGAGTACCAAGAATTGAGTTTGTTAGTTGTTGGGATTTTTATCCAGACCCTGCAGCAACAAATATAGATGAATGTGAGTATGTAGTTCACAGACATAAAATGAATCGTAGTCAGTTAAGGCAGTTAAGAAACATGCCATACTTTGATGAAGATGCCATTAGACAATGTATACAAGATGGTCCAAACTACGAAGATAAAGATTTTGAATCTCAACTAAGAGATGATTATAATTCAGATGAAGGCTATATGCCAAACTTTGAAGTACTTGAATACTGGGGTATCATGGATGCTGAGTATGCTAGAGAAGTTGGTATAGATTTAGATGAAAATATTGATGACTTAGATGAAGTTCAAATTAATGCATGGATATGTGGTAATAAATTACTTAGAGCAGTAATCAATCCATTTACACCTTACCGCATACCATACAATGCATTTCCTTACGAAAGAAATCCTTATAATTTTTTTGGTATAGGAATAGCTGAGAATATGGATGATTCTCAACAAATTATGAATGGTCATGCTAGAATGGCTATTGATAATTTAGCAATGGCAGGTTCGTTAGTATTTGATGTTGACGAATCAGCTTTGGTAGGTGGGCAAAATATGGAAGTCTATCCCGGCAAAATCTTTAGAAGACAAGCTGGAATGCCCGGTCAATCTATTTATGGTCTGAAGTTTCCAAATACAGCACCAGAAAATATGATGATGTTTGACCGATTTAGACAACTTGCTGATGAACAAACTGGTATACCAAGTTATTCACATGGTCAAACTGGAGTTCAAAGTATGACAAGGACTGCTTCTGGTATGTCAATGTTATTAGGAGCAGCAAGTTTAAACATAAAAACAGTTGTCAAAAATCTTGATGACTTTTTACTAAAGCCACTAGGCGAGTCATACTTTCAATGGAATATGCAATTCTTTGAAGGAGCTTTAGATGTGGCTGGTGATTTAGAAGTTAAAGCTACTGGTACAAATAGCTTGATGCAAAAAGAAGTTAGAAGTCAAAGACTTACAATGTTCTTACAAACTGCACAAAGTCCTGCTATTGCACCATTTGTTAAAATTTCTAAATTGGTTAGTGAACTTGCTTACAGCTTAGACCTCGACCCAGATGAAATTCTGAATGACCCAGAGGAAGCAGCTATCATGGCACAAATTATAGGAATGCAAAATGTTGGACAAAACACAGGCGAAGAAACTCAACCCGGTAGTCAACAACCAACAGGTATGGGAGGTCTTGCAGGAACACCTGTCGAACCTCAAGACCTTGGAGCTACAGGCACTGGCGGTGGCAACATCGGAATCGGAAATGTTCCGGTTGCAGGGGAGGATACATTCTCTGGCACGGTTGGAATCCCTACCGGAGCAGGTTAAAGAAGCACTAAATAGAATAGAGGACTAAAATGGCAAAAAGTGAATACGATAAAATAGAAGAGCAAAGAATTAAATCTATGTTAGCAGAACCTGATATGATAGCTAAAGATACTACACCTAATAAAAAAATGAGTAAGTTAGAAGCTAAACAATTACAACAAAAAGTTTATGGAAATTTAATTGAAAGTGGTGAAATTAGTGAAGACCTTAAAGGTCCGGTTCGTTTTTATGTAGACATGTTTATAGCAGGTGCACCCGAAAAAGTTTTAAAAAAAGAAAGAAAAATTTTAGATAAAAGAATAGCAAACAATCCAGAAACAAAAGGTACAAATCCTGATTTAGTAGAACGCCTTATTTCAGAAATTTATCAAGAAAGAATAAAGAACGCAGATGGTGGTTTAGTAGGCGGTCAAAAAGAATTAGATAAAAATAATGATGGTGATATTACTGGTGAAGACTTTGCTATGTTAAGAGAAGGAAAGCAAGAAGGTGGTATGTTAATGGATGACCAAATGGCAGACATGATGCAAACAGAAGAAACACCTGACATGGAAAATCAAATGGCAGATATGATGCCACCAGTTGCAGAAACTACTGAAGAAGAATTACAAGAACAACAAGAAATTGAAAAGTCTCAAGTTCCAGACGAAATGATGGAAAATAATTATGTAGACTTTTTAATAGACGAAGCATTGGATGAAAATGAAGAAGCAATGCTTATGGAAGAATTACAAGCAAATCCACAACTTAGTATGTTGTTTGACAAAGTTATGGAAGTTGCAATGGAATTTTCAGGCTCTGGTTCTGTTGAAGGACCGGGGTCAGAAGTCTCCGACAGTATACCCGCAAGGTTATCTGACGGTGAATTTGTCTTTACTGCAAAAGCTGTAGATGAAATCGGAGCAGACAATTTAATGTCTATGATGAAAGATGCTGAAGCTCAAGCAGACCAAAGACTACCAGCTCAAGACGGTGGAGCTATAAGAGAGGAACAGCAGCAGCAAGAGTTCCAACAGCCTCAAGAAACTACTCAAAATATAAGAGTAACAAAAGAAACTGTTGACCCTACTGCTATGCTCCAAGAGGAAGAGGATTTAGTGGGCAAAGAAATTCGTTCACAAATGATGCTCGACCCTTATCAGCAACACGTTAGGAGCTAATAGAGATAAAGCCACCCAAAAATATTTGGCACTTTATCAAATACAACAACCGAAAGGCGACCTTTACAAGACAAGCCCTGCAAGTGCACATCGCAGCTACCTTGTTAAACGAAGCCCTGATTAGGAGGATAGAAAATGACTGAAGAAGTCTTACAAGAGGAACAGCCAAACCCTTATAATTTAAAAAAAGATTGGCACAAAGGCGAGGATAAACCTTTCCAATCATCAGACCAGTTATACTTTGAAGAACCATCTGAAAAGAATAAATTATTCAAATCAAATGATATCAACGAAGCAGAACAAGCTGGTAATGTTGAAACAGATAATTTGGAATCTGAAAAAGATAGACCTTATAAGAAACCAGATTATAAAAAACGTTATGATGATTTAAAAAAACATTATGATTCTAAGCTTAACGAGTTTAAATCTAGGGAACAAGAGTTGATAGAAGAAGCTACTCAAAATAGAACTGAATATCAAGCTCCTAAAACTGAAGAAGAACTCGAACAATTTAAGCAACAATATCCTGATGTTTATGAAGTTGTTGAAACTGTTGCACACATGCAAAGTGAATCTAAAGCAAAAGTTCTAGAAGAACGCCTTAGTAAACTCCAAGCTCGTGAAACAGAAATCAATCAACAGGAAGCAGAAAAAAGGTTAAAAGAAAGACATCCTGATTTTGATGATATCAGAAACAGTGATGATTTCCATGACTGGGCAAAAGAGCAACCTAAATCTATTAAAGATTGGATATATAAAAATGCTTCTGATGCTGACCTTGCTAGTAGAGCTATAGATTTATTTAAAAAAGATATAGGTATGGAAGTTCCGGAAAAGAAAACTAAGTCATCTTCTAAACAGACACAATCTGCTGCTGATATGGTTTCCACTAAAACAACTAGTGTTGAACCTAAAAGCGAAAAGATATGGTCTGAAAAGGAGATTGCTGCAATGAGTATGGCTGAATTTGATAAACATGAAAGTGAAATCAGTGAAGCTATGCAACAAGGCAGAATCATTAAATAACTATTACATTAGGAGAATATCATGGCTCAATATTTTGAACCTTCAACTGATACTAATGCTAACTTTGCAAACTCCGTTAGTGGGCAAACTAATAGTTTTTTCCTACCTTCCGTTTATTCTAAAAAGGTTTTAAACTTTTTCAGAAAAGCATCGGTAGTTGAAGCTATTACTAACACTGACTATGCTGGTGAAATATCTGCTTACGGAGACTCTGTAAAGATTATCAAAGAACCTGTGATTTCAGTTTCTGATTACACAAGAGGTTCTGACACTACTGCTACTAAACTAACTGACCAAGAGTTAACTTTAGTTGTGGACAGTGCCAAAGCATTTAAGTTCATTGTTGATGATATCGAATCCAACATGTCTCATGTAAACTTTAAAGAAGTAGCAACTTCTTCAGCAGCTTATGCGTTAAGAGATTCTTACGATGCTGCTGTTATAGCTGCTATGTTCTCTGGAGTTTCCACATCTTCACCTGACCACGCTTTAGGTGCGGATGCATCTGCTGCTACCCAAACTATGGGTCAGCATCAAGGTGGTTCTAACTCTATCGACCTAACAGGTTCTGATGGTACTGGAGCTGACCCTTTAGATGTTATGGCATTTATGGCTAAATTACTAGATGAGCAAAGCATACCTGAAGAAGGAAGATGGTTCGTTGCACCACCTTCGTTCTACAATGAGCTTTCACAATCTGGTTCTAAGTTAATGTCTGTTGACTTTAACGCTGGTCAAGGTTCTATTAGAAACGGTTTAGTTTCTAGTGGAAAGCTTAGAGGATTTGACATGTACAAGTCTAATAATGTTGCTGCTGCAAGTACTGCAACTGGCAAAATTATGGCTGGACATATATCATCTACTGCAACTGCTCAAACTATCATCTCAACTGAGGTCCTTAGAGACCCTAGTTCTTTTGGTGATATCGTTAGAGGATTGCATGTGTATGGTGCGAAAGTGCTTCGACCTGAAGCATTAGTAACTGCTTTTTACACAGTAGACTAAGTATAATTGGGGGAGTCTTCGGACTCCTCCTTTTTAAAAATTAAGGAATTATTATGTACGGAAAAGATAAAAAGAAAAAAATGATGGGTGGTGGCTACATGGATAGAAAAGAAATGATGTACGGTGGCTCATCTAAAAGAATGAAAAAAGCTCATGGTGGTGGAGTTCATTACTATGAATCAATACAAGAAAAAGAAAGAAAGTGTAATGACATGGTGGGTTTAAACACTATGAAAAGCTCTACAGATAAATAATGCAAGTAGAAGCACCGAAAGGTTATCACTGGATGAAAGCTGGAAAAGGCTACAAGCTTATGAAAGACCCTAAAGGAGGTTTTAAACCTCATAAAGGAGCTAGTAAAAAAGCTAATTTTGAAATACAAAAAATACATAAAAAATAATGGCTAATACATATTTAGAACTTACTAATGAAATACTAAGAGAACTTAATGAAGTTCCTTTAACTTCAACAAACTTTTCAAGTGCTGCAGGGTTTCAACAATTTGTAAAAGATTCTATAAATAAAGCTATCTATGATATTGCTAATGAAGAACCACAACTACCTTTTTTTTCAGCAGGAGTAAGTGGAGGCACTGACCCTTTTTATGGTAATGTCACTGTTGCTTCTGTAGCTGGACAAAGATGGTATACTTTAAAAGCTGATAGTTCTAGTATAATTACTGACTATGCTTCAGTAGACTGGGATGATTTTTATATTACAACAATTAATGTATCAGGTGAATCAGCTCCTTATGTATCTAATGGTTTAAAACATATTAACCTTGAAGAATGGAAAAGATTTTTAAGAGATGCTGAAAATGCTGATGATGCAAATACTCAAGCTTATGGTGAGCCTAAATATGTATTTAAATCTCCAGATAGTAGAAAGTTTGGATTAAGTCCAATACCTGATAAAGTATATAATATACACTTTTATGCTTTTAATAGACCAACAGCATTAAGTGCACACGGAGATGAAATAGTTTTACCAGAACAATATAGTAATGTTATTACTTCTAGAGTAAGATACTATGTTTGGCAATTTAAAGAAAGTCCACAACAAGCTGCATTTGCTCTTGACGACTATAAAAAATCATTAAAATATATGAAATCTAATTTAATTAATCCAACTCCTAGAGAAATGGTAGATGACAGGACTTATTTCTAATGGCTAGAAGTCAACCTTATACAGTAGCTTGTGATGGTGGTTTAGTTAAAACAACTAATGCTATTGACTTATTAAAAACTCCGGGAGTAGCTACAGATTTAAGAAATTTTGAAGTTTCTATTAAAGGTGGTTATAGAAAAATTAATGGCTATCAAAAATTAGGTACAACAAATGCTGTACAACCTACAGGTGGAACAACTAATATTTTAGGAGTCACACCTTATGCTGACGGTGTAGTAGCTTGTGCAGGAACAAATATTTATTTTAGTAAAGATGGAATTACTTGGGTACAAATAAATAGAAGTAGTGTTTCAGGAAGTGGTGATAACTATAGTACTTTTACAGGTCGTAGTGTTTTAACTAGAACAAACCAAGGACAAATAAGTTTTGCAGTTTTTGATGGTGCAACTTATGATTATGGTTTATTAGTTATAGCTGATGGTGTTAATAAACCATACTATTTTAGAATGGAAGGTACAGATTCTGATATAACTAATAGAACATACTTTAGCGGTGAAATAACAGTTAATAGTACGAAAGGAGTTAAGTATGTTACAGTTCACGATAAACATTTAATAGCTGCTGGAGTTGAAGATAATTTAAATACTATATACTATAGTGGTACTTTAGACCCGACAGATTTTACTAGCACTGGTTCAGGTAATATAGTTATTGAAGACCAAATAGAAGGCATTAAAAGTTTCCGTAATGAACTATTTATATTTTGTGAAAACTCAATATTTAAGTTGCAAAATATAAATAATTCTAGTACAATAGTAGTAATACCTGTAACTAAAAACGTAGGTTGTTTAAGCGGTTATAGTATTCAAGAAATTGGTGGTGATTTAATATTTTTAGCACCAGATGGATTAAGAACAGTAGCTGGTACTGCAAGAATTGGAGATGTAGAGTTAGGTACTGTAAGTGCTCCGATACAATCTGTTCTTACAGACTTAGCTTCAACTATAAATATATATACAATTAATAGTGTAGTACTAAGAGAAAAATCACAATATAGATTATTTTATACGAATACTGGTGCAGACAATGCTACACAAAGAGGAATTATAGGAACACTAAGACCAAATGGTTTTCAGTGGTCCGAAACAAGAGGATTAGAAGTTACAGCTATAGGTTCAGGTTTTAATAACAACGGTATAGAAACTTATTTTCATGGTGATACAAATGGTTATGTTTATCAACATGACACTGGAGATGACTTTGATGGTAGTAATATACTAGCAAGATATACTACACCAGACTATGACTATGGAGATTTAGGAACTTTAAAAACTTTACACTATTTAAGAGTTTCTATGAATGCAGAAGGCAATGTTGAGCCTGATGTAAGAATTAAATTTGAATACGATAATGTAGATACACCCCAACCAGTAGATGCGTTTGATTTAGGAACAATAACTCCTCCTTCAATTTTTGGTGATGCAGTATTTGCAACAAATAAATTTGGAGGATTAAACAATCCACTAATAAGAGTTCCACTATTCGGTAGTGGTACAAGTAATAATTTTACAATTTTGAGTGAAGATACAAAACCAAGTTATACTATAAATGGACTTTATGTAGACTTTATACCTTCAGGTAGGAGATAAATATGGCACAAACATACACAAGACAGAGTTCTTTTGCAGATGGCGATAGCATTACTGCAGCTTTGTTTAATAACGAATATAATCAATTAGTAAATGCATTTGCATATTCTTCAAGTAGTGCAACAAATACTGGGCACAGACACGATGGTACTGCTGCTCAAGGTGGTAATATTCACACTATTGGTGATTTAGATTTTTTAAATAAAATAGTTGTAGATAGTACAAACAATAGATGGGGATTTTATGTAGAAGTTTCTTCTTCTGCAGTTGAACAAATTAGAGTACAAGATGGTGCTTTACTTCCAGTCACAGATAGTGATGTAGACTTAGGTACAAGTTCATTATATTTTAAAAATGCGTATATTGATGCTATAACTACTACAGGTAATGTATCTGTTGGTGGTAATTTAGATGTCACAGGCACGATAGATTTTAGTGATTCAGCAATTACTAATGTAGGAAGTATTCAATTAGATAGTATTGCTGGTGATGCAGATTCAGATACTTCAATAACTTTTAGTGGCTCAGATGTTATTACTATAGCTGCTGGAGGAGCTAATCAAGTTACATTTACTAATGGAGCAATAGTACCTTCTACAGATAATGATATAGATTTAGGTACAAGCTCTGTCGAATTTAAAGATGCTTACTTTGATGGCACAGTGACTACTGATGCTCTTGTTGCAGATACTGCTGATATTAATGGTGGTACTGTAGATGGAGCAATAATTGGTGGTTCAAGTGCTGCAGCTATTACAGGTACAGCAATTACAGGTACAAGTTTTGTTATTGGTTCAGCAGATATTAGTGAAGCTGAATTAGAAACTATTGATGGAGTCACTGCTGGAACAGTAGCAGCTTCTAAAGCAGTCGTAGTAGACAGCAATAAAGATATTGCAAGTTTTAGAAACATTACACTTACTGGAGAATTAGATGCAGGTTCATTAGATGTATCAGGCGATGCAGATATAGACGGTACTTTAGAAACAGATGCATTATCTATAAATGGTACAGCAGTCACAAGTACTGCAGCCGAACTAAATATACTTGATGGAGTTACTTCAACTGCAGCAGAGTTAAATATTTTAGATGGTGTTACAAGTACTGCAGCAGAGTTAAACATTTTAGATGGTGTAACAAGCACTACAGCAGAACTTAATATTCTTGATGGTGTTACAGCTACTGCAGCAGAAATAAATGCTCTTGATGGTATTACTTCAACAGTTGCAGAACTCAATATTCTTGATGGTGTTACTGCAAGTGCAGCAGACATTAATCTTATAGATGGAATTACAAATGGAACAGTAATAGCAAGTAAAGCTATTATAACAGATGCAAACAAAGACATAACTGGTGGTAGAAATATTACTATTAGTGGTGAGCTTGATGCAGCTACACTAGACATTAGTGGCGATGCAGATATAGATGGTACACTAGAGGCTGATGCAATAACAATCGGTGGAGTTACACTGGCAGAAACTATTTCTGATACTGTAGGTGCTATGGTTTCATCTAATACAGAAACTAATATAACAGTTTCTTATGATGATTCAGACAATACTTTAGACTTTGTAATTGGCACACTTAACCAAGATACTACAGGTACAGCAGAATTAGCTACAACAGTAACAGTTTCTGCTAATAACAGTACAGACGAAACAATTTTTCCTGTATTTGTTGATGGTGCTACAGGAACTCAAGGATTAGAAACTGATACAGGATTTACTTATAATCCTAGTTCAGGAAATTTAGTTATAGGGGGTTCTTTAACTGCTGCTAGTTTAGATATATCTGGAGATGTTGATGTTGATGGTACACTTGAAGCAGATGCTATAACAGTTAATGGTACAACTTTAGCTGAAACTATTTCTGATACTGTTGGAGCAATGGTTGGTTCTAATACTGAAACAGGCATTACAGTCACTTATGAAGATGGTGATAATACTTTAGATTTTGCACTAGGAGCTGCTCAAACTACAATTACATCTTTACTAGCTACTGATATTAAAATTGGTGAAGACGACCAAACTAAAATAGATTTTGAAACTGCAGATGAAATACATTTTTATGCAGCTAATGTTGAGCAAGTATATTTAGGAGACAATATTTTTGGTCCACAATCTGATAGTGATGTAGACTTAGGTTCAAGTTCAGTAAGATGGAAAGATGCTTATGTTGATTCAATAACTGTTACAGGTGAAGTAGATGGTGCAAGTTTAGATATTAGTGGTGATGCTGATATTGATGGAACTTTAGAAGCTGATGCAATTACTATTGGTGGTGTGACACTAGCTGAAACAATTCAAGACACAGTGGGAGCTATGGTTAGCTCAAATACTGAGTCAGGTATTACTGTAACTTATCAAGACGGTGATGGTACATTAGATTTTTCAGTATCGGGTGCAGCAGTTACTTCTGTTGCTGATGCTGATGCTGATACTAAAATTCAAGTAGAAGAAAGTTCTGATGAAGATAAAATTAGGTTTGACATAGCAGGTACTGAAAAAGCTGTATTAGAATCTACAGGTTTAACTTTAAATGATGGTACAATAATTACTACTGCAGATAATACAAATCAATTAACTCTTATTTCGACAGATGCTGACTCAAGTGCAGGACCTGTTATGGAGTTTTATCGTAATTCAAGTTCACCTGCTGATAATGATGGTACAGGTTTAATTTACTTTACAGGTGAAAATGATGCTGATGAAAAAGTTTTTTATGGTCAAATATACTCTCAAATAAAAGATGCTTCCGATGGTTCAGAAGATGCTTCTATAACTTTTTATACGATGGCAGGTGGAACAAGCACAGAAACTTTAAGTTTGGTTTCTGGAAACGTAGGTATTGGAACTTCATCACCCGCTGGTCCACTACATGTTGCTGGTCATACAAGCTCACTTGCTTCTACTTTTGAAGCTAATGGAAATGGCGATACAGTACCACTTAAATTAAAAGTTAAAGCTAATAATGGTACAACTTCCTTAGAAGGTTTAGAAGGACAAGCTGGTTCAGCATCATCTGGTAATGCTTTAGATATTTTAGGCACAGACAATATAAAATTCAAAACTGGTGCTTCTGAAAGAGTACGAATTAATTCTTCAGGTTATGTAATGATAAACACCACAAGTCTTCATTCAACTAATGCTAGATTGTATGTAAATGGTGCAAATAGTTCTGTTGCGGGAATAGCTGTTTTGAATGACAATGACTCAGGTACTATTTATTCTATGTATGTTTTAGACTCAAGTGGTAGTTTAATTGGTGGTATATCTAATAATGGTAGTAGTACAACTTTTGCTACATCATCAGATTATAGATTAAAAGAAAATATTAACTATGATTGGAATGGCACAGAAAAACTCAAGCAATTAAAACCAGCACAGTTTAATTTTATAAATAATGGTGATGAAACTGTAGAAG
>VTLG01011562.1_pt1 | contig 17968 bp, 31 predicted proteins | sample 4694571 | NCBI WGS metagenome assembly VTLG01 (sample SAMN12604809, study PRJNA352737) | marine metagenome | biome: ENVO:00000447; feature: ENVO:00000209|ENVO:00000569|ENVO:01000036; material: ENVO:00002151; isolation source: viral sequences binned using virsorter ... | reverse complement strand
ATGCCTACAGGTAGTCTTTGGGATGAATTAAAAGATGATTATATCAAGGCTAATCCAGATTCTAAAAGCATGGACAACAATAACAGTACGTTGAAAATACCACCAAAAGACTATATACTGCCGCTACCAAAACCTAAAGATGAGTAAGAAACCATTAAACATATCTGAAGAAGCAGCTGTACAGATGCCGATGAAAACGGTTGCCTCTCTAATTTTACTCGTTGCAGCCGGCGTGTTCGCATACACCGAGTTGACTGCTAGGTTAGTATCGCTAGAGACATCACGTGAGTTGTTTGAAGCTGACTTGCTCAAGAAAAGTGAGCAACTGCCCACGGACCAGGAACAGTACATGCTTCTGGAGGCAGTTTTTTCTGACGTAGAAAAATTAATTACAAATCAAGAACAGAACATGACAAACAAAGTCAACATAGAGTTTACTCAAAAACAATTAGAAAAATTAATAGTTGATGTAGAAAAATTAAAAGACAAAGTTAGACAGAACGGGGGCCATTAATGAATGAAGTAACAGAAATTGTGATAGCTTTACTTATGCTGGTTAACGGAGAAATGAAAGAAGCACGTATACAGACTGGATATGCAGAATGTATAAAAGGCGCACGTGTAGCTAAACGTGGTCTAAAAATTGATAGTAATATTAAGTATTCTTGTATAAAATGTGAAGCAGAATTAGAGCAAAATATTGATGGATCTTATTCAATAAAAAAGTTAATAATAAAGTAATGGTAAAAATACAGGCAGAAATAGTTAATGGTAAATGTCCAACGTGTGATGAGTTAACAATGTTAGTTGGTCTAACTCCTGAATTATATAGATGCATGAATTGCGGTGCAGATCTACATCAACACATTAATGGTAAAATAACTTATTTGCCTAGCATGAGTTCACGTAAAGATGGTGGTGTACCATTTGTAAAAGAATGGACTGTTGAATAATGGCTAAAGCCAAAGGATTATACGCTAGAATAGCTCACGAACCTATATTTCACAAAACGTCGATTGGACGCAACCCTAGCTTGTGCAAAATGAACAAATCTAGGCGCAAAAATTTTAAAAAATATCGTGGCCAAGGCAGGGGTTGACAACAATCCCAAAATATCCTAGACTCTAGGTATGAAAGAAAAAAAACTAACAATAACAAGTAAAAACATAAGTCAGAAACAATGGTCTAATCTTATATTAGAACTTAATCTGATAAAAAAATCTTGGGCACCGTATGCAACGTTAAGTTTACATGCACCAGGTTTAAAGAAAGTGATAGCACATGGAACAAGAACCAATTTTAAAGAAGATTGAAGATGCAGCTAAACAGTGGAATAAAACTAAAGATCCACAATACAAAGATCTTTGGTATAACTTAATAAGGGAGTGGCATAATGGATCTTATAATTTTAAACGAAGGATTGTATCAATTAGTTCCTGTCACAAAGCAAGTGATGGAACATATATCTTTGTTGGGCGAAGTCGAGTGCATGGACCTGTGCGAGATACTAAGACTAAAACTAACAGGATACGTTGAGACATTAAACTTACACATTATGAATGATGGTAGTGGTAGTTTGATAGGATGTATTTGTAAATAAAATTGAAAAGGACCTCCGTCCATACAACGCCTCGCGCTAGTCCCTGTACGGCAACCTAAGAAGCGGCAATTACCGTGGAGGTGTGGAGCCTTTGGCTTCCCAGAAGTACGTGCACGGAAACTGGGAGGTTTGAAATGAATAGACCTATCCTAAAGAGGGAAAAGTAAGGATAGGTTATTGTGGTGAGATAACTCGCCATACCACATTTTTGCCTTAATTTCAAATGATTTGTTCTGGGGTGCAGGTAAACCTTATGTAAATGTTATATTTGTTAACTTCTTCTCTACCTATTTCTTGCATTTTATTTAAAGATTCTTCATAGCCAAACACCATACAATCGTATTGAGTATTAAATGTTTGTGGCCATTCATAGGGTTCCATACAAGTACCTGCTACCTGTGAACATATAATTAAACTTAATAATATTTTCATACTTGACAAATCTCCTCTATATCCTATATATTGCTCATAAATAAATGAAAGGAAGGTCTATGACCGATATAACTAAATATAGAAACGTTTCATTAACACATGAAACATATAAGACATTGATAAGTTTGTCGAAGGTATTATTGCCCGATGCACAATTATCTATAAGTAAAACCATTGAATCAATTGCAAATGAGAAAGCGAAGAAACTAAATGGAAAAATTAAAAAAAGCTAGAGTACGAGTACATATATGTCCAACCTGTAAAGGTAATGGATACGTTAAGGTGGCAAGTTTAGATAAAGATGAGTCGACAGTACACCAATGTTGGGACTGTGATTCGGAAGGGGAATTCTATGAGATCGATGATATGGGTTGGATTGATGATGGTACTTCTGACAGCTTGCACTAAGGTAGAATTTGATGGGTTTGACCCAGCAACTTCAGCCGTTAGATGGGTTCTAACAGGAGATAAAAAATGATAGGTTTGTTTTTTATAGGTATTGTATTCTCAATTATTGTAATGGCTGTATTGTTACATGTGAGGAAATATGATTGCTGAAACAGATAGAGCTTACATAGCTGGACTCTTTGATGGTGAAGGTAGTTTACATTTTAAAAGAGCACCGGAAAAGAAAAAAAGACACAAAGGTAAACCTGGATATCGTATGTCTAACTCTATGCGAATTAGTATGGAGATTACCATGACTGATCAAAGTGTTTTGATATGGGTCCATGAAGTCTTGGGTGTTGGAACACTGACCAAGAAACCACGTAAAGGTAGACGAGTTGATGGTACTAAATATCTAATGCAGTACCGATGGCGTTGTACATTTAGAGATGCATTTTATGTATGTTGTATGATTTGGCCTTGGTCTCATACTAAGTTAGATAAAATAAATAAAGTTATTGAACACTACAATGGTAAAATTATGGATGGTAATGTTGTTAATTTAGATGAGTATAAGTTGAGGATGAGTATAGAATAATGTTTGATAAATTAATATACGACGGATTACATATTATAATGAAGTACTCAGGCATGATTAATTCATGGGCATGGTGTGAGCATGTTAAAATATTAAAACATAAACAAACCATTCAACATGAAAAGTTAATCAGGGATCAAGAAAACAGTGAATACTTAGAGGAGTTAAAAAGAAAACTATGAATAATAAAAAATTTAAATACGATGGTAAATCTAGACCAATAACTGATTTGTATAAAGAAAATTTTGATAGAATTTTTGGTAAAAAAATTGATACCAAAAAAGAAGAAGATAAAAGGATTGAAGATCCTTTTAAAAAAAAAGTGAAGAAAGAAAACGTTAACAAAAAAGAAATCAAAGATATCGAAGATAGAAATGGTTTCTAAAACAATAAAGGAGAAAAAACATGAGTAATAAACTAACAGGTGATTCTGCAGGAATGTCTTTTATCATATCTAATATGAAGAACACAATGCCGGCAGACCAATACATAAGAGAAGTAAATAAGAATGCGGAAGAAGCAATTCAAAGAGTCCAGAAGATTAACCCTGAATATAAAGGTCAAATCGTTTTCCAGAAGGACCAAGAATATTATAAAAAAAATAAAGTAGATAAGTTATGTGTCATCGATAATGGTGACGGCATGAGTTATAATTTTCTAACTAACTATATGTTAAAACTAGGTGCTAGTTTAAGAGGAAATAAACATAAAAATTTTGGTGCAGGTTTTAAAATATCTGCTCTACCTTTTAATGCATATGGAATCATAGTTTGTAGTTGGGTTAAAAATAGTCCAGGTTATATGTTATGGGTACACTATAATGATAAGAAGGATGAATACGAAGCTAAAATGTTTAATAAGAACTATGTTATTAGATTAGAAGATAGTGTTAAACCTAAAGAAATCACGGACCACGGAACTAAGATTACTTTCTTAGGTGATTCTAAATCACAAAACACAACTTTAATACATCCTCTGCTTTTAAAAGGCGGTTTGTTTAAGGGTGGTCGTAAAGGTCAAAGCACATGGATCACTTCGTTTTTAAATACTAAAAAATATTTTATAGAAAAAAATATTAAAACTACTTACAGAGATCTTGATGTACAGAGAAGAAATGTAACCATCGTTGGTCATTATGAATCTTTACAACAAGTAGCTTTAGATAAAGGATCTGTAACTTTAAACAAAGCAATCGTTGATTGGTTTCTCCTTCCGCAAGATCAAAAGATAAGAACTGGAAACTTTTCTGGGTCTAGATTAACTGTTGGACAATTAGCAACAGTTCATGAAGATGAGGTGTTAAAAGTAGACTACGCTGGTAAATCGGATAGAAATCCGTTAGCTGCGTGGGGTCATCAGTATTCTAAGACTAGAGTCGCTTTAGTTTTAAAACCAGATATCAATGAGTTTAGACCTAACTTGGAAAGAACTAATATATTTAAGGAAGGTTTAGAAGCTAATGAATACTTCGACAACTGGAAAGAAGAATGGCAACAGAAAACTCCAGAAGTATTGGTAACCTTAGAAAAAACTATGATGGAAAAAGCTATTGAAAAGTCCTCTAGGTTTGAAGATGAGTTAAAAAAACATGCTAACTTATTTAGAAGTGATCAATACATGGTCAGTGCTAAAGGTGAGTTTCAAATAGAAAAAGATAAAACTTTTAAAACAGGCGGAAATAAAAATATTATTGGAGAGGAAAATTTTGACTCAGAAGGTAATAATGGACCTAACCCTGACAAAGAGTATGGAGAAATAGAACAGGAACTAGGTATAAAAGTTGAAAGAAGTAAAACTACTGGCGTGTTAACACAGAATAATCCTTATCCTAATGTAGGTAGGGTAGAAGAAGGTGAAGATTCTCCTATTGCGCAGTATGTTCATGATACTTATTCTGTTGATATTAATACAGATGCTTTACAGATAAGACAACTGGTCGAACATAGAGTTAAAAAAGATAAAGTTAATAACTATGAAAGTGTTAAAAAGATATTGTTGGATGTACTTGAGTTTCAAATTAAACAACAGGTAGCCCATATCGTTAATCTTACTGGTTTTGAACCTGAACAAATTAATAGAGCTTTATCATCTGAAGCGTTAAGCGCATGTCTTGCTAATAAAAGTATGATACTAGAAAAACTAGATCAAAAGTTGATTGAGTTGAAGAGTGTAGTACCGGCTGGAGACTGGAAACGTGATGAACATAAGTTTCATGTAAAAAATAATCCTAATAAATTTCCGGTGTTATTTAAATGATGAGTGATAAAGATATAAAGGAGTATCATAAAATGGTTGATAAATACGCTAAGCAACAGAAGGAACTTGATTCAAGTTACAAACAATCTTTAGTCAATAAACAAGAACGTACAGCAACTGTTAAAGGTCTAAAGAAAAGTAATAAATACAACTATATACGTGGTAAACAGCTCACGGATCCTGGAACAGGGACCAGGGTTTATGACATAGATAATTATAGACTTCCTTCTGTGACTACGATATTAGGCGCTACCAAAAATAAACAATTTCTAAAAAAGTGGAAGGCCAAAGTTGGAGAAGAAGAAGCAGAACGAATCAAAAATCATTCTAGTAATCGGGGGACATGTATGCACAAATTCTTGGAGCACTATGTACTCGGAACTGGCTGCGTTGATATTACAGCAATCGGACAAGAGGCGCGTCCCATGGCCGACAAAATTATTGAGATTGGTCTTGCGCCAGTGGAAGAGTATTATGGCTCTGAAGTCATGCTACACTACCCGGGTCTATACGCGGGCTCAACAGATTTGGTTTGCATGCATAATGGCAAAGAAACTATTGTTGACTTCAAACAATCTAATCGTCCGAAAAGGGAAGAATGGATCGAAGATTATTACTTACAAATTGCAATGTACGCCATGGCCCATGACTACGTCTACGGCAGCAAGATTGAGCAAGGAGTTATCATGGTATGCACGCCTGACCTATATTATCAAGAGTTCAAAACAGAAGGTGCAAACCTTCGGGCCTGGAAACACAAGGCATTAAAACGAATTGATATGTATAACGAGCTTATACACGATGAAAAAGAGAAAGCTAAAGTAAACATAAACCCGGAGGATTTTTTTAATGGAGCGTGAAATATCAGGATATTACTATGACGGTGAAAAGTCATGGGTATTATACAAAGATGAAGATGGTAATGAAACAATGGAGGAAAATAACGATGAATGAGAGACTTAGAAAGGTTCTAAACTACAAATACAATGCAGAAATACAGGATGCTTTGTATAAAATACAATGTTATAGTGAGCATGAGCTGGTGATACCTGAACACCCGGATATTACAGCGGAAGTTGACAAACTATTACAAAAAATTGCAGAAGCTGAAGACAAAATGGCAGTAATGGAGCTACATTATGACCAAAATGTGGCAGATAAGACTGTATTGTAGCCAGTGTATATGTATGGGAAAAAAAATAAAAAAAAAATAAAAAACTACTGTAGAAATAATGTCATTCTGTCACTTTGGTCTAGAAGTGTTGGTATATATGACTTTAGGGTAGACACTAGGGTAGACACTTTATCTTAAAGGTGACAGATTATTCTGTCTACCTATGGCAATATTTAGGATTGCCAGCACGCGAGGCTTTTCATTTTCATTGTTTTTCTAAAACTTTTGACATACATATACATTTATGAAATCCAAGAGAAAATCCAGAAGAATTAATAGTTACACTAAACCGAAGACAGTTAAACAATCTGTTAAGTTTCCATTCAAACGTGTGCGTATAGATTGGATTGATATCATAACTGAAGGCGGTTGGGGTAGTGAGACTGAGTTTAAAAACATGAAATTAGCTACACCCGTAAGTGAGGGTTGGTTATTTAGTAAAGATGATGAGACTGTAAGAATTTTTGCGGGATATGACGTAGAAGCTGACGGCTCTATTCACTTTTCTGAGCGTTCGGTTTTTCCAACTTCTTGTGTGAAGAAGATAACTCGGATTCACTAACATCAATAATGTCGTCTGATAACAATGCTCCGTAATCGTCTTCGATTTGTTTCATTTTTGCTTTTAGCTGTTCCTCTGTCATGTCTTCTAGTTTACCATGTTTTATTATTTTTCTGTCTATGTATAGTCCTGCTGCCTTTCCTCGATTTGTTTCAGCGTTTACAGCTGCAGAGAAAGAACTCTTTTTTAAAGCGGCAGTTTTAATTCTAGCTAATTCAGCTATATGGTTTTCGTAGGTTACCCCAAATTTAAGATCTCGTTCTTGTTCTAGCTCGTCTTTGTATCTCACAACGAGAGGATTTTGTCTTGGATTTGTAAGTTCTGATCCTTCTACTCTTGCTCGTTTTACGCTGTATCCAGCTAGCTCTGCTGCTTCCATCTTATTGACAGGACCATCTGGTCCGCCAAATACTAAATATTGGCAGAATCTTTTTTGCATTTCTGTAAGTCTTTTTGGTAAACCCATGTTGACTTTTTAAGGTAACTATCCTATAAAGTCAATACTATGAAAGACAAGAGAACATACAATAAATTGAAAGAACATGGAGAAGATATGAGTCATGAAAACGAAAGTAAGGTAGATCCGAAAGAAGACAGAGGCGCTTTAGAAATAACATTATTAACTGAACAATATAAATCAGAGTTAAATAAGTATATGGAGCGAGAGAGTCTATATATCAAAACTGACAATCAACTGAAAGCTACAAAACAAATTGTAATTGAAATGTCTGGCACGATAAGAAAACTGCATACAGAAAATGAAAACTTTCAAGCAGAAATAGCTAGACTTCGAGAAGAGATTCAACTATTAGAAATGCAGATAAAAAAATAATGCGAGTACAAGACTTACAGGAATTTTTATCTAAATTTACAGAAGGTAAAAAAGATGGTAGCCGGCAAGGCAATGCATTATCAAATGCTGTTGTCTATGTAGATATAAACGGTTACATACACAAGATAGTTAGAATGGAAGTACAAGAACACGCAACACCTATAATAGGACACAAGGGACACAGCGCTCATCGTTTGGTACTTAAAACAGAAAAAACTAGTAGGATATCTTTACCACCAAAACTACATATTTAAGCGCAGTGGTTACCTTAAAAAACATATGGGCCCAGAGGCAAAATTCTATCAACAAATTAAAAGAAATTTTAAGTCACTTTCGCTTATTCGAATTGAAAACAATAGCTTACTTGGGACTCCTGATCTATTGGTCTGTAATACTTCTGGGAACTTTTGTACTTTAGAACTTAAGGTAACCAAAGGTAACAAACTCCGATTTAGTCCGCACCAAATTGCGTTTCATAAACGTCATCCTAAGAATACTTTTATCATGGTAAAGGCCCTCGGTCCTTTACCCAAGAAAACTTATTCAGTTTTCTTGTACCGTGGTTCTAGAATCTCGGAACTTGCTGCTTGTGGCTTGACGCTTGATGCTTGCTGCTCAGGACTTGACGCTTGTCGCTTGATGCTTGAGGCTCTCTGAACTTAAACTGGTTTTAGTTTGGCTTGTCGCTTGCTGCTTGAGGCCCTGACCAGGTGCACGCTCGCTTGCAGCCGTCGCTTCAGCATTGCTAATGACCCGGTCAGATTTATTACGCTTGCGTAATTCTTTATAATACTTTGGATGTTTAAATTCAAACATTAGTGTTTACCGTATGAAATTACTTTTACTTTAGGATCCCAACATTGTCTACAGTCTCGACACTCGTTGTCTTGAGCTGGGGCCGGGCAAGTGTGAAAACCTTTGTCCACCACCATTGAAGAGTTGGGCCACGAAGCAGGCGCCGCCTGGTTTACCATCGGCGCACTAAATCGTATGACTAAATTGTTGGGCTTGTCCTTCAGGTGAGCCTTGATCCATGCTTCACGGGTCGGGAGCCAGTGACGCTTAGAAGGTGTCAACCTGCAGACACTGTAAATTTTTTGTAAGTGATCCAGATCCTGTACATCTCCTGAATCGTGCCATCTGAAGACATCCGGCTTTTTGCTGTTAATAAGGTGAGCCATTGCCTGAACCCAGAGCGGGCTCTTGATGGCTGCCAGCCTCCGGTATTGTGCATCTTGCACAACCTTGAACACGTAACAGCCCTTGAGCGCGTAACAGTCAAAGCAAACGCTGCCAGGGACCTTCTGGAGCTTGGCGCCTGTTTTGCATTCTTTAGCAGGTAAACCAATTGACCAGCCAGGCATCTTTGACGGCTTCGACAGCGAACCGCCTATAATTTTTAACGCTTCTTTTGTTTGCATAAATCTTTCTCCTTTATTGTATAGGATATAATATCATTGTAGTGTTGTCTTGTCAAGCTTGCCGCTTGGCGCTTGCAGCTTGCAGCTTCTTTTTTATATCCATTGGCCTCGAGCCAGCGCCAGTGGTGTATAAACACCACTGGATTTTCAATTCTTCTACTCACCGATTGTTTCCTTTTCCCATCTTTTCTTAGACTCTTCCTGGTCCTTTTTAACCAGTCTTAGAATCTCTTCTAGAGATGTAGCTATACGCTGCAATTGCACCGCGCACAAAAAATCATTGTCTGTATCTTTTGGTGCATCAGTATCATATCCCGTACGTCCTGTTTCATATTGCATATGTTATTCCTTTCTAAATACATCCTATCATATCCTGGATCAGCTGTCAAGCTTGAAGCTTGTGGATTACTGATTCCAGGTCCAACAGTGTTTTTTTCAGACAATTAAATGTCATCAATTGGACCAGGGATCAGTACTAGTGGCTAATAGGCGGGCCTTTCAGTTTGCAACCTTACCGGACCAAACGGCGTCGTTTCGCGACCTAGAATATAGTCCAGAAATGTCCAGACGCCCTTAACTAGTAATAATCCAATTAAATTAAATGTGTGTGTCGGAGCAACCCAGTTTCCTTTTTAATTTAATTAATCAAATATAATGCTTGACTATCCTATTGTCAAGTGCTAAATAAACTTTATGCAAACAAATAATAGAAAGGCACAAATGACTAGAATAAGACTAAATCAAGAGTATCGGAACAAGATTGCAAATAGAATGAGAGTACATCTTGAACAAGAAGATACTGTTGAAAAACAAAAATATGACGAACTGAAAGCAAATCAGATTGACATAAATGACAACGCATGGAAAATGGCAGAAAAAATAGTTAGACGACATTATACCGAAGATGATGTTGAGAAAGCATATTACTTACAAAATAAATTTGAAAATGTAAGTACGATTGCCAAAGATAGCTGTTTTCATTTTCATTACATGGGCGAGGTTGAAGATAGAGATTATGACAACAATCCTATTAAAGAAACAAAAGCAATAGAAAAACATTTTGACTTTCGATTAAATGGTAGCTTTGATACTGAAAGCAATTCATCTTATAGTCGTGATGACAATGGTTATGGTTATGCTTTGTTTCGAGATGAACTAAAAGCACAAGAAGATTGCAACCCTGATATTTTGATTGAACAAGAGGGAAAAGAAAGCAATCCACATAAAACAAAATATTGCGACAACAACAATAAATATCTTGGGGATGATGACAAAGGTTATGGCAAAGAGTGGAATAATAAATATCAATTAGATTTAATTGGTCGTGATTATTGTAGAGATAGGTCTATTGCTTGTAATGAACAAGAGTTTATGGTTTTGCAAGATTGGAAAAAACAAAAAGGACAATTTGTTATGGCACATCATAAATGGATACAATCTATTTTAAATCAAATGAAAGAAATTAAAATTGGTTTAAAAGGTTATAAATATTTAGACGAGGCATTAGAACTTTGTACTGAACTTGGCTTAAATATTACTGACGCAGAAATAATCAGAACTAACTCTACTGGACTTGTTATTTATAATCCTAAAAATCTAGCAGATAGAATTAAAGGAATGAAAAACAAGAAAGAAAAAACTAGAGCAGAAAAGATTGCAGAAAGGTTATTATACGAACAACAAAATCAAGCTGTAAATTAACTATTGACAGACCTATCCTATTAATGATAGGATAGGTCATTAACTAGAAAGGATAAAATGACTAAAACATTCTACATAACTTATTGGGCAAACAAGCACAAAAAGCACATAACAAGACAAGGCAAACATGATGACAAATCTAGGTTTGGAGTTTCTAAAAAAGGTGTTGCATACTATGTTTATTATGATTTAGACGCACATGGATATAGAACTGCAAACCAAAGTTGGAAAGTGAGGTACTAATGTATAACTGGTGCCATGGTCCGAATTGCCATACTATTCATACACTATCAAGAATAAGAGGCAGCAAAGGCAATAAGGTTTTAAAAACTAGAAAGATTACAATTAATAATAATGGTTATCCAGCTGGTATTTGGCAATACTTTTGCAATCAAGCATGTTTAATGGATTTTATGAATAACTATGCTCAGGCTGTAACAGCCATTGCGCCAAGACGTGAGGCACTAGAAACACCAATCAAGGACCCTGTAAAAGATGAAAGCAGACGTTGGAATAGTTGGACCATTGAAAAGAAAGTGAGTTGACAATGATAGACTTATCCCATATTATCCTAGATATGACAGATAAAATAAACACAACAGCGGCAGAGTTTAAAATGATTACTGACAAAAAAGATGAGCCAAATTTAAAAGCGGCTCAAGAGTTTGTTGGTGGTTATGTTGAGTGTGTTACGTTTCCTAATGGTGATTTACTTTTATTAAATGAAGAAGGGAAGTTAATGGGCTTACCATTAAACCCCGAGGCTACAGCATTATGGAGAGCGCACTTTACAAAAGACAAGTACGCATTTGGTTACGACGACTTTGTTGTTGGACCTGCAATTGTTATACAAAAAGCAGCCTTAAAACATTGGGCTAACTAATCACTCTTTGTGTAGGCGCTAACGCGCCTACACACAATACATATCCAATAGAGGTACCACACCCAATCCCAATAAACTTTGCAACTATATAAGCGACCCCCCTTAAAATAAAAAGGGGTCCCACTACTTCAGGTTGTATTGCTTGATTTAGACAGTTAATGGTGGTAAAAAACTTATTGAACACCTAAGATGGTGCAAAAAATTTTATAAAAATTTTTATGAATTTAAATAATATAGATATAAGTAAACTACCTGCCGATATTAGAAAAGAACTTTTACAGTTACAGGTTCTTGTTGCTCAGAAAAAAATTAAAAATAAAGCTAAAGATGATTTTATGTCCTTTGTCAAAGCTGTGTGGCCCGAGTTTATAGAAGGTGCACACCACAGAGTCATAGCACAAAAGTTCAATGACCTTGCTACAGGAAAAATTACGCGTCTAATTGTAAACATGCCACCAAGACACACGAAGTCGGAGTTTGCATCTTACTTGTTACCAGCATGGATGGTGGGCCGTAATCCAAAATTAAAGATTATACAAGCAACTCACACAGGTGAACTTGCTGTAAGGTTTGGTCGTAAAGCTAAAACACTAATTGATAGTGAAGATTACAGAAAAATTTTTGATACAACACTACGTGAAGACAGTCAGGCTGCTGGACGTTGGGAAACTGCGCAAGGTGGAGAGTATTTTGCTGCTGGTGTTGGTGGTGCAATCACGGGCCGTGGTGCAGACCTCTTGATTATTGACGATCCGCACAGTGAGCAAGACGCAATGTCAGCTAGCGCCTTTGATAATGCGTACGAATGGTACACATCAGGACCAAGACAACGTCTTCAACCAGGAGCCAAGATCGTTTTAGTCATGACGCGTTGGTCAAAAAAAGATTTAACAGGAATTTTATTAGATAATCAAAAAGATGTTAAAGGTGATCAGTGGGAAGTGGTAGAATTTCCGGCAATCATGGACCACGGAAAAAAGAAAAGACCTGTTTGGCCACAATATTGGAAAATGGATGAGCTAGAAAAAGTAAAAGCTACACTTCCGGTTGGAAAATGGAACGCACAATGGATGCAAAAACCAACTTCTGAAGAAGGAGCGTTAATAAAACGTGAATGGTGGCAAACTTGGGACAAAGATTGGCTTCCAGAGTGTTATTACGTTATACAATCGATGGATACAGCGTTTTTAAAAAAAGAAACAGCCGATTATTCTGCAATTACAACTTGGGGAGTGTTTTATCCAAACGAAGACAGCAAACCAAACTTAATTTTGCTAGATGCAGTCAAAGATCGGTTTGAATTTCCAGAATTACGTCGTGTTGCCTTAGATCAATACAAATATTGGAATCCTGACATGGTAATCATAGAGCAAAAAGCATCGGGTACGCCGTTAACCCACGAACTAAGACAAATGGACATTCCAGTGATGACATTTACTCCAAGTCGTGGTAATGATAAGCACGTACGTGTAAATTCTTGTGCGCCACTGTTCGAGGCTGGTATAATTTGGGCCCCTGACAGAAAATTTGCGGAAGAAGTTGTTGAGGAATGTGCATCATTCCCATACGGCGATCATGATGACTTAGTTGATTCTATGACTATGGCTGTTATGCGATTCAGGCAGGGAGGCTTCCTACCCCATCCAGAAGATTATGAAGATGAAAAAAAACAACCTAGGAAGATGGAGTATTATTAATGGCAAAATTAAAATCATTTGAATTTTTTCTTAACAAATTATTAAAAGGTTTTCGTTCGGTAGAAAAACGTGAGCCAAATAATCTAGAAATGATTTTAATTAAACAAGAAGCTGGCAATAAAGCAAGAGATGCTGCTAAAGTTATAGAAGTTGATTTTGGTAAACCATTTAAACAAGAAATGGAAGATATTAAAGGTAGAATGAGTGGCATTAAATCACTATCTGATGAATTAGAAAAAATGAGTAAAGGTTATGATGAATATTATGGCACAGGCACATCTCAAAAATATAAAGAAAAAGAAATTTTAGAAAAAATAAACAAAAACAACAAAGAAGCAATTAGAGCTTTTAAATCTAAAAATCCAGAAAAAGAACTTATGGAAGATGTTGATTTTCCATTTGATGGTCCTGACGATCCAAAAAAATATTACACAGGCGGTATGGTTGACGTTGAACCAAGTTTATCCGACATCGGTCATGGCTCAGATTCATTGATGGCTAGAACAAGATTAATTTCACCAAACAATCAAGCAACTACATCTACAGGATTAAATTATTTATTGGCTGAAGATAATGACAACATAAGAGTTCCGTTTGCAAAAGGTAAAGGTGTAGATTTATTACGAAGAGGATTTTTAAAAACTATAGGAACAGCTGGTGCAGGATTAGCTGCACTTAAATCTGGAATATTAGGATTTGGTAAAGAAGCAGCTCCGGTTGTAGAAAAAGCTGTTGAGACAGTTTCTGAAACTGCACAAAATGTGCCACCTTATTTTTTAAATTTAGTAAATAAAATTAAAAATTTAGGTTCAAAATTTGATGGTCCAAAAGAACGAGCAGAGTCTTATAGATATAAAGATTATGAAATGGATATTGATCTTGATACAGGAGCAATTGATATTAAAAAAACTAGAGAAGCTATGATACCTGGTTATGATGAAGCAGGAGTAGCAGAAGAAGTTTATATGACATACAAACCAGGAATGATTGACGAAACAACTAAAGGTAAAAAAACTATCGATGAGTATGAAGAGTTTACTGCAAGACCTGACATGGATGGTAAGATGAAAGATGTTGAAGGTGGTGTTCCAGATGAAGTTATAGAAGAAGGAACTATGTTTGAAGATAATATTAAAGATTTTGGTAAAGCAGAAGGCGGTCTTACAACTATGTTAGGGGAATAATGGACATAGAAACTATTCTAGAAATGTACGAGGATGACTACGTCCCAAGTTCCAAGGTCCCTGGACAACGGAACATGAAACTAGCACAGGTTTCAAGATCCGATATGGATAATTTTAATACACCAGACTTAGAACAATCACCGGATTCGTTTCTTAAACCTGGTGAAACGTTAGAAGATTTTGATGTAACATTTAGAAGACCTAATGCTTTAGGTGGACGGATAGGGTTTCAAGATGGTTTAGGTCCTAGAAATAAAATACAACAATTAGGTGTAGGTGATGAAATTTTACAAATGTATGAAGACGGGGATGGTACAGTAAAAATAGCTAAAAAATATAACATTAGCAAAGACACAGTAAATAGATTTATTAAACAATCTAATCCAAAATTATTAAGACAATCACCACCTAAAGTTAATCAATTTAATTTTGATTATAATATTATTGATCAAATTAAAGAAGATGCAAAAACAATGTCTCGTAAAGAAATATTAAAAAAATATGAAGGTAAAATTAGTAAAAAAAGATTAGACAAAGAAAAAATAGTTTTTGGTAAAGTTGAAGAATCTGGTAGACCAAAAATTCCAGAAGGAGAAAGAAGCCCTAAACAAGTTAAAAGAGTAAACAGAATAAGAAACTCTCAAGGTTTTGATGTGTCAGGAACTTTTGCTAAAAATTTTCATCATGTATTTCCAATAGGTGGTTTATCCGAATTAAGTGCACAAGATGTAATGATATTAGATAAAAAATTTAATGAAACATTAGGTGGATTTAATTTACAATTAAATGATATTGCAGATAAAATAGGTAGTATGGATTTATCAAATCCAAATGCTTTAAAAGAATTAAATGATTTAAATGCTGAATCAAAAAATTTGGTTGATAGAGCAAAAGCAAAATTACCTAAAGAATTAAAAAATGCTATTGGTTATATTGAATATAATCCAGTGTTTGATGAAAACGGCACTATCTTTGAACTATCACAAGTAAGAAAAGGTGTAGATGCTCCCATGGGAGCTCTACCTAAAGAATTTGGAACTAAAAAATTTAAAAACTATACACCGGAGGAAATTAAAAAATTTAAAACTAGAGTTAAACAATTAGCATTACAAGCTGGAGATAAAGGTACAATGTTTGGAGCAAACCCATTTTTTGATCCATCACTTATGGGTAAAGTTATTAGTGACTTAGGCAAAGGTGTTCAAGTTGGTTTAGGTCCAACAGGTATACTTGCATTAAACACTGCATTAGGTGTCGACCCTACAAAATCTATGGATAGAGCAAGTTTAGGTTTAGAAGCTGCACTAGCTAAACCATTAGTAAAAGGTGCAACAAATGTAACTGATCAAGTAAAAAATCCAATGTTAAGAAAAATTGCAGAAAGAGCAGCGCTAGCTGGAATGTCTCCTGCTATGGCAATGAAAGTTGCAAGAGTTGCAAATCCAATTGGTATTGCATCATTAGGATTAGAAGGACTTTACCAAGTCGGTAAATTAGGGTATGAAGATCAAAAGAGATTTGATGCACTGTCTCCTGAAGAACAAGCTGCTGAAAGAGCGGAACAGGAAGCATTTGCATTTGACGTTACAGGAGCATAATGAATAAAAATAAAAAAACACAAACTAAAAAACCAAGTTTAGCACAAAAGCTTCAAGCTAATCCTGGTTATAAATGGTGGGCAGTACCACCAAAAAAAGGACCTTTATCACAGGGGTTGAAATTACCACCAAAACAAGTTAAGAAAGTCTAGGAGAAAATATATGGCAGATATAGATAAGTCTCTCCCTAACGATAAACGACCTGAAGAAGTTGCAGAAGAAGTCGATGTTACGGAGATCGAAGAATTAAAAGGACCAGTAGAAGTTACAGAAGACGAAGAAGGGGCTACAATTGATTTTGACCCTAATGCAATGCCTGCACCTGAAGAAGGTGATTTTTTTGCAAATTTAAATGAATTACTTCCAGAAGAAGATACAGATTTAATTGGTAGTCAATTACAACAAGACTACATGGAATATAAAATGTCTCGTAAAGAATGGGAACGAGCATACATTACTGGTTTAGATTTATTAGGATTTAAATACACAAACAGAACTGAACCGTTTCAAGGAGCATCAGGTGCAACACACCCTGTTCTTGCAGAAGCAGTTACACAGTTTCAAGCTTTAGCTTATAAAGAATTATTACCAGCAGACGGACCTGTTAGAACAATGGTAATGGGAAAAACAGATCCACAAAAAGAAATGCAAGCACAAAGAGTTAAAAACTTTATGAATTATCAGATCATGGATCAGATGAAAGAATACGAAGCTGACTTTGATCAAATGTTATTTTACTTACCACTTGCAGGTTCTACATTTAAAAAAGTTTATTACGACGATTTATTGGGACGAGCTGTTTCTAAGTTTGTTCCAGCGGATGACCTTGTTGTTCCGTACACGGCTACCTCATTAGACGATGCGGAATCAGTCATACACGTTGTCAAGATGTCAGAAAACGAATTAAGAAAACAGATGGTATCTGGTTTCTATTCTGACATCGAATTGACAAAACCAACTGGTACAGTAACAAACGAGTTGGAAGAAAAAGAAAGAGAAGTCGAAGGACTTACAAAATCCCAAAGAGTAGATCCTTTATATACAATTCTAGAATGCCACGTTAATCTAGACTTGGAAGGATTCGAAGACCTTGGCGCCGACGGAGAGCCAACGGGAATAAAATTGCCTTACATCGTAACAATCGAGGAAGGTAGTAGGAAAGTTTTGTCTATTAGACGAAACTTTGCGCCCAATGATCCAAAGAAAAATAAAATTCAATATTTTGTCCACTTCAAATTTCTGCCAGGACTAGGATTTTATGGCTTAGGATTAATTCATATGATTGGCGGATTGAGTCGTACTGCAACTGCGGCTCTCCGTCAATTGTTAGACGCTGGAACATTATCTAACCTACCCGCAGGATTTAAGCAGAGAGGTGTCAGAGTAAAAGATGACGCCGCTAATATACAACCAGGAGAATTTAAAGATGTTGACACTCCAGGTGGTAATCTAAAAGATGCATTTGTATTCTTACCTTACAAAGAACCATCAGCTACATTATTGCAGCTAATGGGAATTGTAGTTCAAGCAGGACAGAGATTCGCGTCCATTGCTGACATGCAGGTTGGGGACGGGAATCAACAGGCCGCTGTTGGTACAACCGTAGCTCTTTTAGAACGTGGTTCAAGAGTAATGTCAGCAAT
>VTLG01008072.1_pt1 | contig 17969 bp, 36 predicted proteins | sample 4694571 | NCBI WGS metagenome assembly VTLG01 (sample SAMN12604809, study PRJNA352737) | marine metagenome | biome: ENVO:00000447; feature: ENVO:00000209|ENVO:00000569|ENVO:01000036; material: ENVO:00002151; isolation source: viral sequences binned using virsorter ... | reverse complement strand
TCTTCTCCATTATAGCTTAATTTATCGTTAGAATGATTTGCAACCCCCTGTCTTGAGAATATCCTATTATAGTTATTAACATTATTCTTATACCTATAGTTAGTTTTATAAGATGGTTTTATTAATATACCTCTGTGTGATATATCTCTCCCCTCTGTGAGAGTTATCACTCTCTTTTTAATAGTATCCTCAAGTATTTTTTGCTGCGATAATAAGTAAAGGTTTGTGGAACTTAGCCGTTTTTTACTTATAAACTGTAGCTTGGCAAGGTGTTGAATACTCCGTTGTATAGCAGCTATTGATATTCCAGTTCGCTTTTTAATTGTGGCGTATCTTGGATAACATTTACCATCCTTCCTATCCATATAAGAAACCAAAGCAAAATAAACTAACTTGTCAATAGCACTCAGCCGCTTATCCGCCAAAACATTTAGATCTCCTACAAAATATAAACTCATATAGCCACCCCCAGCATATAAAGCGATAAAAGAACCATAAAACCTAAGCTACAAAAAATAATAAAAAATATTTTATCCACTAAGCTGATCCCCCCAGGCTTTCCATCCATCACTTTTAAATCTAGCAAATAACTCTATTCTAGGAATGTCTCCACACAGTTTAACAATTAAATCTTTAAAAATTTGTGGCTTGCGGCTATGAATATCTCTTGTGGCAAAAACGAGTTTATCTACATTAAAGTTAATTCTTTTAGGTTTTCCAATAGTAGCCAAAACGCAGATTTCGGGATTAGCTCTAGTCCAATAACCTGTGCCTTTCCAAAATCTAGTCTTAGTTTGATTTTTGTTTTCCTTAATCCAATAGAATCCAACTGTTTTAAAATTAAAACCCCAGGCATCAATAACCTCTAATTGTTTATTTAATAATGGATCAGTACACCACATAAATAAAACACAATCTTTATCAGCCAAATCTTTTACGGGTAATTTTTTAATATCTTCCATATTCATGCAAGGATAATGATGATCTGCGTTAGAATTTGATGTTTTGTTGTTATAATTTTTAAAACTCCAAGGAGGATCCGCATAAACAATTTGAAATTTACCAGTAGGAAAATCCATTACGCTGCATCCTTTTTAGTACAGATTAAATTATGTCTATCCTGGAGCAGCTCCATTGCTTGAACCCAAGCCTCTGGCTTTAAATAATATTCCTTTATATCTTTAGTGGGAGTGAGCTGCTTAACTCTAAAAGCAATAACTTCCCTTTTATCATTAACCTTATAAAAAATTAAAAAACTAGGAAGTCCAGCTAATCTTGCTAATTTTTCAGTTGTGGTGGTTGCTTTCCATTTTTGATTTACATCGAAAGTAGTCTCTGCAAGATATAAGGGAGCTTTACATTTTAAACAAATACCACAGCTGTCGATGTCGATGTAACCAAGTTTATTATCCAGGTTCCTGTGCCATTCTGAATAAGGATCTCCTTTATCAAAGTAATTATTTCTTGCCATCTATCCTTATGTAATTTTGTTGGTAATCTGAAACTTGTTTTGCTAGCTTTTTATTATCTTCCTTAACTTCGTCTAATTCCTTACGCAGCTCCCCATTTAATTCCTTATGTCCCTTGCTAATTATTTGAAAGTTAGAGTTTTCCTCAACCAACCTTTTATTAGCTTCATTAAGTTTTTTAATTTCTTGATCTTTTTTATCTAAAATATCAGCCATTTATTCTATTCTCCGCTATTTTAAAATAAGACTGTTCAAGCTCTATACCTATAAAGTTTCTATTTAAATTTTTAGCTGCAACTCCTGTTGAACCAGAACCCATTGTAAAATCTAAAACAGTATCGTTTTCGTTTGTATAAGTTTTTATTAAGTATTCTAATAAAGCTACTGGTTTTTGTGTTGGATGAAATCCTCGTTCTCTTTTAAAATTTATTATATTTATTGGGTATCTTGTTCCAATATTATTATCTGCTGGTCTATAATAAGAAGCTATGTTTGTTTTATTATTTTTTTGTAATTCTTTGCCTGATAAAGTTTCTATACCTTTATTTCTTTTACCACTTTTTATTTTATAAGGTTTGCCAATTCGCATTTGTGGATTATAAATTGCTTTTTTGTTATAAAAAATAGATATATTTTCATATTTTCTTAATGGTTGTTTTTTTGCATTAGCAAATCCTGTTCCAGCTTCTTTTTGCCATATCCAATCGTATTTATAATTTTTAATATTACTCATTCTTAAAGCACTACTAAAAGGTTCTGTTCCAAATAAAGCAATACAACCATTATCTTTTATAATTCTTTTTAATTCAATCCACATTGGCTTAAATGGAATTATGCTATCCCACTTACATTGTGTTTTTCCATAAGGAGGATCAGTTAAAATTAAGTTAATACTTTTTGTTTCAATTTCTTTCATTTTATTTAGACAATCTCCAAACATTAAATTAATTTTATTATCCATAACAAATAAGCAATGGATCTCCCAAATATTCCTCCTTTAAATTGTCATTTGATTTGTGGTTATAATCGCAGCAACCAGCACTTAGAGCTTTTGGATATTTATTAACCCACTTCATATAAGTTTTGCAAAATTTATCCCACTCAACCTTGTAAATATCTATTGTTTGATTTTGTGTTTCTTTTGGAAATAAAAGTAGAGCTGCAACAATAAATAAAAATAAATACTTCATTTAAAAACAATCTCCGTAACTTCCTGTACCCAAGCACCAGGAATTGTGTTTAAATTTCCTACTTCAAGCGTTCCATCTTCATCAATGGAATAGTCGGCAAAGATTGTGATTTTTTCTCTTGTTTTAAGTAATTGATACCCCTTACTAAAACAGATACTGGGTTTAAGTCTAATTGCTTTTGCGATTGACATCCAAGAGTTGTCAGCAGTAGTATCAAGCCACTTAACTTCAACAAACGGATAATCATCTATAGTTCCTGTTAGTTTTTTTTTCTTAGCCATAAAAATCAGCGGGTTTGACTTTTCCTCTAGTTTTCTTTTTAATTAATTCCATGTTGGATTTGCCTGGCATCCTTGTGCCATTGGTCCACCTAAAAACTGTACTTGCTGCTTTAACTCCTAGAAACTTTGCTAATCTTTGATGCGAATAACCCTCTTTTTTTTGAAATTCTTTTAGCGTCATTGGCAACTCTTGTATGTAATAATGCCAACTTGTCAAAAGAACATTACTATAATGTTGTGAATAACCTTGTAAAAATAAGCATTAAATGCAACCTTAAATATAACTTTAAACAAATACCTTTACAAATAAAGCCTATTGCATATATATTGCCAGTATGACAATAAATAATAAAAAATTAAGATTAGTAGAAAACGCACATTCAGAAAAAACTATGGCAAATTTATCTAAACTTTTAAAAGATAATGATATGTCTCAAGTTGAATTAGCAAAACAACTTGGAAGAGATAAAACAACTGTTAATAGATGGGTAAAAAATTCAAGAGAAGTAGCATGGGATAATGCAGTTGAAATTTCAAAAGTTTTAAAATGCCATCCAGTAGATATTATTGAAGGTGGTAAATCAGAGATTGTATTACAACAAAAATGTTTTTTTGATGGTGTAGTTAAAGATTTAACCAAAGAAGAACAACACAAAATACCTATTCCGTATGAATACAACCATAAAAATATAATGGCTATTCAAATGGAGTGTCCAGGAACACCAACCGATGGAGAAATTTGGTTATTTGATATGCCTAAAAATAAAAAATTTCATAAGTCAGCAATTGGTAGAATTTGTTATTTAGCTCCTTCAAAAGAAGCAGCTAAATTTGCTTTAAAAGAATTTAAACATAAATGTACTCCTTGCGTTGGTTTATTAAAACCAAATGGAGATGGAACCTTGGCAATTATAAACAGCTCAACTGGAAAAATTCTTAATCAAGCGTGCAATAATGTACCGCCAAATTTTTTAGAAGTAGCCACACCCGTTAAGGCAAAATACGACCCAGAGTTAATTAATTTAGTTATTAAATAATTATATATACAACCTATAATATGTGCTGTTGGCAACTATGTTGACAAAGTGCTTATTTCGTTTGCAATAAATTCCAAAATGTTTATCAATTGTTCTATTGATTTGATTTATGGAATTAAAAGAAAATATTGTAGATAAAGAACTATCTGAATGGATCCAATCCATTAAACCACTTCCAGAGTGGGTTAAACTTTATAAATTAAATCATCATTCGCCTTCCCAAATAAATGCTGCAGATGATATGTGGGGATATAAATATTTATATCTTACTCAAGAAGAAAGAAGGAATTTACCTATCAATTCTAAGATGCACTCTGGCGTTTGTATTGGAGATATGGGTCAATATGAATTTGGAAATTATATTTGGAAGTTTGTTAAAGGAAAAGGTTTAGTTAAAACAGAAATTCCAAAAACTAAAAAAATATTTGAAAAAGTTTTAGATAAATTTGATGCTTACCAACCTACTTCAGATGAAGATAAGTTATCCCACCAAGAAAATAAAAAAGGATTAGCAAAAACATTTCATCAATTAAAATGGGGATTAAAAGATATTAAATTAAAAGAACCTATTGAATGTGAAAGATCTGTTAGCCTGGAGCTGCCTGGCTGCCAGCTACCCGTTATAGGAAGAGTGGATTTTGAAGATGAAAATAATTTTGTTGAATTAAAAACCAAGTGGTACAAAAAGAATAGACCCAGAAAAGATGGAACTCAGACTTATTCTGTTCCTAAAATTGATGAAGGTTATATGGGTTGGAATGAACATATTTTGCAAGTTGCTTTTTATTATTTAGCAACAGGAAAAAAACCTCATCTGTTAGTTATAAATCCAGAAAGTTATAATATTTTTACTCCAGATAATTGCGAAGATTTAAAACCAGAAAATTTAAAAAAATTAATTAATAAAATGAGAGTAGTTTGTAAGCGTAGAGAAGAAATAATGGAACGACACTCTGGAAAAACTACCTGGGTAGAAGATATATTCCCAGACTTTGACCATTTCTTTTGGAAGGGAATGGGAGATCATTTAACAGCTGCTATGAGATTGTGGGGTCATGTATGAAAAAGAAAACAGATAGAAATTTAGTTTGGCACATCTACCATACGATCTTAGCTTTGTTATTAGCTGGCGTTTTAATAGTGGAGATTATTGAATTATGGATAAAATAAATATGTTGAATTGGCAGCAAATAGAGCTGCAAAAGAAATTTGGAAAGAAACAAGAAAAACAAAGCAGCAAAAGTATCCGTTGGATTTCATTACTGCTCTTACTTTTGCTAATAGTCTTTTTCTCCCTCTTCTTTCTAAATGAAGATAGCCAAGGTTTCAGTTCTGCGGCAGCTTTGTCTGAGCCTTGGTTATCAGAAGGAGATAAATGGGTACTGTAGTAAACTTTCCACAAACATTGGAAAAACATTTAACAAAATTAAAAACTAATGGTGGAATCTATGAATTTGAACCAGGTAAGTTTGCAATTAAACATAAAGAAGTTGAACGCTTAGCAAATGAATATGGAATAGAAACTGATGTAGAATTAAATTATTGTGATCTTACTAAAGGTTGTGCAGTTGTTAAAAGTATAGCAAAATATCAAGGTAAAAAGTTTATTACTTTAGGAGAAGTATCTCCAGCTAATAACCTATTTGCTTATCCAGTTGCAGTAGCCGAAAAGAGAGCTGCGGATAGAGCTATTCTTAAAGCTCTTAATATTCATGGAGATTTATATTCACAATCAGAACTACCACCAAAGCAAAGAAATGAAAACCAAGGGATTAAGTTAGAACACTCACAATTAATTTTAGAAAGAATTAATAACTCAAGTCATCAAGCAAATTTAGAGCAGCTCCAAAGAGAGAATAAAGATTATCTTTTAGAGCTTGCTAAAAAAAATTCTGTAAAAGCTAAAGAAATTATGGAGGCTTTTAAGAATAAAAATCAGCAATTAAAAGGAGGAAAATAATATGGCTGACTATAATAACAAACCAAAGGATCCAAATTGGGTTTGTACTTTTTCGTTAAAGAAAAATGCAAATAAAGATCCTAAGAAACCAGAAACTAAAAATAGACCAGACTTTGTTTTGGTTGATAGCGAAAAGTTAAATAAGAAGGGAGAACCTTTTAAAAAGAACTTTACTATCAATGGTTCCTGGTGTGAGGGATCTGGATATATCCAGGAAGATAAATCTCTTAAAATAACGATTAAGAAAACGGGTACTACTGGTGCTGCTCAACCAGCTCAAGGTGGTTCTGATTTTATGGATCAATTTTAAAGGGGAAATATGAAATATGGTTTAACTGAAAAACAATTAAAATTATTTAATTATATTAAATCATATATGAAAAAAAAACCTATCGCACCTTCTTACGATGAAATGAAGGTTGCGGTGGGTTTAAAATCCAAGTCTGGAATTGGAGCAATATTAAAACAATTAGAGGATAGAAAATGGATAACAAAACTGACGGGAAAGCATCGCAGTATCCAAATAAACCGATAGATTTATCTCCAGATCCAAATACAAATACTTTAATTAGTAAAATCCTGGATAGAGACAAAGAAGGGTTGGATAAGTTTGGTTTGACAATGCGGCAAGTTATGTTAAAAAATCCTAACGATTGTAAAATTTGGTTAAATGACGCATTAGAAGAAAGTATAGATCACTCCAGATATTTAATAGAAGCAATCTTATCTTATCAAAATTTAGCAGAAGAAAATAAAAAATTAAAAAAACAAATTAAAGAATTAAAAGAACATAATAGGATGCTTTATGAGCATCCCTAAAAAGTTTGAAAAATTCTGGTCTGGTTCTGTTTCGTTTAGTGCAACAGAAATGTTTAAAGACTTGAATGCAGCTGCTAAGGCTAGTGTACCAAGTTCAGCTGCTAAGATAGTCATAAGTGAAAAAACTTTATCTTATGACTTTCAACGCATAAAGGAGGTAGATGCCAATGCAAACACACTATCAGCATCTGGAAAAAAAAATCCAGGTGGTAAAAAAGGAGAGGAAAAAGTTGAACGCAAAGATAACAAAACAGTTAAATAATGAAACTGTTAATCCAAGCATATCAGCTCTCTCTAAAGAGGCTCATAATAAGTTGATTGATATAATCACTTTAAAAGATGAGCAAAGCAAAATACCAGGCTAGTCTGGTACTTTATAATTATTCTAAAAAACTGCTTTAAGCAGCCAGCTATCCCTACGCCTACTAAAAGTTGCATAATTGGCAATGTAATATCAGTATAATTTATTATGTTGACAATCTGGCAATAATCCTTATATTAATAATATATGTCTAAAAATTATAAAAGATATGAGTTCAAAACCTTCCAGGCTCTTGAAAAGTTTTTCATAAACAAGATCCTTCCTCAAAAAAATATCAGTACCAAAGTTATCGGTAAGGTTCTTTTGGTATGGAAAAAAAGAAAGGCTGCATGAGAAAAGATAAAAATGGATGGTACTTGTTTTCAAAAAGTCCAGCATCAAAATCTTTTATCAATGATGATATTCCAAATATCTTATGTACGAGATTTTATGTTCCAGGAGTTTTGTATCCTTGGGGAATAAAATCTGGAAAATTATCAGATGATAAAAAAGTTTTTAATTTTGATGGAGTAATAAATCTTCAAGGATTTACCGCTGGAAGTTATTATAAAGATAATAAAAATTTAAAAAAATTAATCAAAAAAAAGGAGGCTGCGTGATTGTTAATTTTGTTTATCAAGATCCTAGAGGCTATGGCTACAATAAAGATATGTCATATAAGGTTCCTAAGATCTCTACTAAAACTGATAAAGGCAAATGGTTAAATGCTTTTATCAATAAATTTTTTGTTGGTGGAAATAATAATTACCATTTCAAATCTGCAAAAAATTATATCAAATTAAAAACTACTCACTTTAACATCAATAATAATAAAATGGCGTTAGTTGGTTTCTTTAAAAATTTAAAGAAATTAAAACAGCATCATTTTGAGGGAGAAGTTTTCAATTCTCAATTAGTTTATCAACCAACCCAGGAGGCTGCGTGATAATTACAAAACCACATCCAAACATTATCAGAATTTATTTAGATGATGTTAAAGAAAAACCAAAAGCACTTAAATATTTACAAGATCAAGGCTGCGTTAAGACTAAATATGTTGAGCCATTTTTAGTTGCAGCTCCAGAATATTTGGGTCAATTAAAGGAGGCTGCTTAATGTATGTAGTTACTTATAAACTACCTGGGAGAGAGAAAACTTTTACAGCTCCCACTATTCCAGAGGCTCATAAACTTTTTATAAAGGATTATGCAGAGGCAGCTGGCGAAGTTAAAAAAGTAAAAATAGAAAAAAACGAGGATCCTAATTTCTTAATGGTTGTAAGTTATCCAACTTACAGAGATGTATTTGCAAATCCAAAAGTGATGGGAGGTGCTTAAATAATGAAAGTATGGATAGTTAAAAAACCTAGGAAAAAAGGATTTGTATGGGTAGTTAAAGCATACGATAAATTAAGCGGTAAAACTAAAAATCTTGAGACTTTTCCTAAGAATAAAAAAACTCAAGCTATAGCCTTTAAAGAAGAAAAAGAAAAAGAGGATATGGAAAATCTAATACCAGCTGATATTACTTTTGACCAGGCTTTCAAGGAATATAAACATTCTATCTTATCTAATAAACAATTAGTTGAAGAGACTAGATTGCTTAAATGTGGGTTCATAAACAGCCATATAGCTCCGTATATTAACAAAATGGTAAAATTTGATGGAGAGGTAAGGCATGAAAAAGTAGAGAAATTAGGAGACTATACTTACTATGATTTTAAGCACTCTTATATTCCTCAATTAATAGAATCTAAAAAAACTCAAGTTAAGCATAAAAAAGGTGGTGGATTTACTACTGAAAGAACCAAGGATCCAATTGGAAAGAAAACCATTAAGGATGTGGTTGGAGAATTTAAAATGTTTGTTCACTATTGCAGAGACAGACTTTGGTATATGCCAAAGGAGATACTGGAATATGAATTTACCCATAACTTCTTCCAGGATTATATTACTAAATCCGAGTGGGTTCCTAAAAAATCAACTGTTAATAAAATAATTGATAGTGAAAAGGATCTGCAAAATAAAACATTATTTTTAACGGCTGCTATATGTGGTCCAAGATTAAATGAAATCCTGGCATTAACTTACTGTAATGTGGATTTATTATCGGATCCACCGCAGCTTAAATTCAGACACTCGGTTGATAAATGGAATAACTTTAGAGAGCATAAATTAAAAACTGCCAGCTCAAGAAGAGAAACTCCAATAAGTAAAGAGTTAGCTGTTTTATTAAAGAACTGGATGCAGCAGCAGAAAAATCCAAAAAGAGTTGGTAAATACAAATTGCTATTTGGTTCTTTAACTAAAAAGTCTGCTAGAGGTAGAGTTAAAAGAGCTGCCAAGGCTTTAGGTTTGGAATGGAAAGGTGGATTAAAACCACTTAGAAAATTCAGATACTCATTAGTTAAAGAGCAAGGAGAGCTTACAGACATCCAGGCTAGACAACAGCAAGGTTGGACTATGGAAAGTAAAACTCCTCAAAGATACTACCATAAGAACTTGGATAGCAACCCAGAAAAAACTAAATCAGCTATTAATAAACTGCTTAATTAAATGACAATTAAAAAAGATCTTTATGTTTGGGTAGTAAAAAATGGTTCTAAAAGACCCAAAAAAATTAAATTAAAAAAATTAATTGATACTCTTAATCTTGAATTATTTACTAAAAAATTCTTTGTAAATGAAAAAGATGCTAAGCAATATATTACAAATGGATGAGCAGCCAATGAGCTATCTTTTGTTTAAGTTAAATATGGAAATGAATTATCAGAATACCTTTGAAAAGGATGATGAAGTTAGGAAAGAATATAATAAATATCTCCAGGGTATAGAAAGGAGCAAAAAAAAAGGCGGGGAAATAATCCCCGCCAATTCTAAATTCTAGTTTCTCATTCCATACCCCCAATCTACAACAAGGTACGGCTTTATCAGGTAATGTCTTAAAAGCGATTTAAGTATTGTCATACTTATTTAATACCCGCACAAAATATTTTTTCTATAGTCTCTGTCTCATTTAAAATAAAAAATATTTCACTACCCCTTTTACTACCCCTAAAAAAAATAAGCATTGGTATTACTGGGTTAAATTGGTCGGGGCGGCAGGATTTGAAACTATAGACCAAACCTCCCAGAAGTATTGATATACCTTATTGAAACCACAAATTGAATAAAAAAAGTTGCCATAAATCCCATTAAATAAGTGTTTATTTTATTGGGTCATATCAGCGTGAGTTATCGCTTACTACCCTTTTACAGACCCTCATAAGTCTTATCTAAAGCTCTCTGCTCATCGTCATTTTTCATACATTGATAATGAGCTTTAGTCTTATCAGCGAATGCTACAAAGCTCTCTTGGTTCGTCATTTCCTTATTACAATAGCGGCATTTTCCTATATCAATTATAATAGTTTTAGATTTTACCCATGTCTTTTTCTTTTGTTTTTGCATTTACATCTAGGAGCTTGCCAGGCAAAAAGCCATTCTGTTACTTTGTCTATACCACCAAAAAATTTTAATAAAATTCTATCTATCATTGCATATCTTTTTTCCCCATTTCCAAGTTTGAGATATGGATTTCTTTTCTTGGAGCTTATCGTTCTTGCTATCTGTTTCTGTTACTCCAACTTCTACTGTTGTTTTGTCTGGACATACAGCCGTGTTACATCCAGCTAAAAGAAGGAAGATTAAAATTAAAACTGTTCTCATTTCAGTTATTCTTTTTCTTTTTCTTTTTTTTAAATTTTTTACCTATTGCTTTCTCTATCTGATTAACTTTCTCTTTTAGCAAAACCATATCTTTAGAAATTGAGTAAGTTTCTTTTAAGTTCCAGCCTCCAAGAGCCAACAAGATTGCTATAAGTATAGTTATTAATTTATCGTTCACTTCGCATAATCTCCATATTTATCTTCTATAATTTTTACTATTCTCATCTTGTCGCTGTATTCGTCTTTCTCAACAATAGCTTTAACTTCCCCACATTGCATTCTAACATTTTCTGGATTAACACTTCTCTCAACAGTTCGTTTAGCTTTTAAGCAACTGCTCATCTTTTGATCTTGAATATAAGTGTGTTCTATTATACCCCCTTGATAAAACATACACAGTACAATTACACCCGATAAAATTGTTTCCATTAATGCGTACTCCCATTACTAAATGATCTTTGTTTATCTTTTAATTTTTCTACATCAGATTGAAGTTTATTAACTGCTTTAGTTAAAGCCTCTATATTCACTTCATTATGTAACATTGAATCAACTCTTTCTTGTAGTTTATCTGTTTGTTTATAAAGTTCTTCAATCAACATAAATTGTTCGCTATCGGCTGGCAAACTTCCAAGCAATCCCCTCGGCCAGCCAATTCTAAATTCTGTATTAAGATGTAAATCTTTTTCCATTATTTCTAGCTGTGTTGAATGTTGGTTTAGTTTCTCTTGGATTCCAAAAAAAGCGTACACTCCAACCGCAACTGCCGCAACAATAGAAATTAAATTTCTAATCGGCATAGCCACATTTGTACTTTCGTTAATCTTCATCTTCCTTGACCCTTATATTTTTTATAAGATTTTTTTTCTTGTTTATTCATATTCTTCTTATGCCTACCTATGCTTGGTTTGGTTCGTTTAACATAAGTATTAACTCCCCATTTTGGAGCTTTACCCATTGGAAAAAATATTTTTTATTTTATCTATTAAACTTGGTTTAACTTCTTCTTTTAAAACCAAAGGTAGATAACCAGCAGCTATCTCTTTTCCAGATTTATCTTTTTCCTCTTCTGTCTTTTTACTTCTTGAATCTATTTTATTGGGTCTAAACTTATCTACTAAAACATAGCGGTAAACATAGTTATCGCATCTCGCACCTTCAAACTGAAAGTGTAATGTTTCTGGTGGTTCTTGATAATGACCGCCAAAGCAATGAGGATCAAAGTCTGATTTAGTTATTGTCATTTTTTCCCCTTGAAGATTTGAGTTCCTTTTATTCCATATATGCTCGCAACCACAAGGATCCACAAATTTGTGAACCATGAAGGGAGCTGCTGGAACTGTTCAAAAAATTCTTTTATCTTTGCTGCTGCACCAGGATCGTCTGAGAACACCCCGTAAGCAATAACTAAAATCGGCAGCGTTAAAACAATTAAAACAAATTCATCTTTCCAGTCTGATTGTCTAGCCTCTAATAGTTTACCTTGATACTCAGTTTCCCCACGAGCCATCTTAGTAGCAGCCATGTGCTGAGCATCAGCCATAGCCATCTTCGTTTCTTGTTTCTTTTTGTATATATGCGTTCCAGCATTCAACGCTAATTTAATTGCACTTAACCACATACTATTTATTTGAACTCCTTATTTTAGCAGCAGCTTTCTCACACCTACCAGGTGTTTGTTTATGCCATCTGCTATCTATCATTTCATCGGCAGCTTTTTCCATATCGCCATCTCTCATAGCTTGCCAAAACTTTTTAAACTTAGAGAACCTTGGTCCACCAAGTTGATAAACGCATTCAATGATTACGCATTTTTGAATATGATTAACTTCTATATCGCCAATTAATTTCTCAGCACTTTGTAGAGCAATATTAAAATCTTTATTAAAACACCTCTCAGCATCTTCAACGGAATAATTAACACCTTCAACATAGTCATCGGTATCCAAAACCATATGACCCCAAAAGATAGTAGGAATACCCAAGCTATCCCTGTAAATATGATCTCTATACCCTTCGTGTTCTTTAATGCTTTCTTTGAGTTCAGTATAATCTGCCATAATTCTTCAATCCTTTTCTGGGTTAAAATTAATAATTTTAACACCTAGTCTTTTTTGTTCTCCAGTTTTTGGTCTATAAATCTTAGACCCATCTTTGCGGTAGTTTCTTGTCTTGACATCATAAGCTCTGTACTCCCCCGTTTTTATATTCAAAGTTAATATGTCTACTGGACCAGCTCCTATTGGTTTAAAGACAATTAAGTTTGGATCCTTTGCAAATTTAGCAGCAGCTAATAGTTCATTAGATAAACCTTTAGCAGCTGTAATTCTATTTCGTGAAGAAGTAGAAGATTGAGCCAAGCAAACCCCCAATAAAGATTATTATTGCGGCAGCACCTTTTCCTACATTCATAAAAGTTTTTAATTCTCTAATGTCTTTTCTCATTTCGTCTAACAGTTTAAAAATTGTTTTCATCCTCTCTGCACAAACCTTTTCGTGATAGGATATTCTTATTCCGTTATGATCTTCAACATTAGATAAAACAGATTTTCTTTTTTTTTTAGGCATCCTCTCCAGGCTCCTCAAATTTTGGATAACAAACAAACTTAATGTAAGTGTTATATTTGTTGATTTCTTCTCTTCCTATCTCTTTTAATTTTTTAATACTTTCTTTATAGCCAGCCTCCAAACAATCATAATGAGTTTTGTAGGTTTCTGGCATTGGATGTGGCGGCAGACACTCTTGGTAGAGAGCCGTACACATAATCATAGCAAGAGCTATTTTCATAGCGTACTTCTCCTCTTATTAATTTTGTTATTTTATTTTATCAACGAGCATTACAAGGAACACCTTTAGAATTTACGAATGGTGCTTCTGCGAAAGCCATGTAGATGTATGTATTTCCTGATCCATTATAACCAGCAGAAACTTTTTTAAATTTAAAACCATTTGACAAAAAATCCATATTATTATCAGCTAATTCTGCATCAGATACATTTGCTCTTAACATATTATCATTTTCATTTGCACCAGGAACATCCTCTCTTTTATTATCCCACATCATCCAATTATTTGTAGTATTTGTTATTTTAACCATAAGAAATGCTGGTTTAAATCCTGTATAAACAAATGTTCCATCAGCATTTCCATTTCCTGTGTATGAGCCAAACTTGCTGAAACCTTGTTTTTCTGCAAAGCAATAAGCAATTATAGGATTAGCACTTCTATTTGTTCCTGTGTTACTTCCAACTGAATAGACGCTTGACGTGGGATTCGTGTCATTCCATAAAGTAGCATCATCTTCTTTAGCATCAGTTGCACTTAACCTTAAACCATGAGTATTACCATTACTCACATGATAAACATACCAAGCATTTGAGTTATCTTTGTCTTTAGTAATAATCATTTTAGGAACAGAAGATAATCCATGTTTTATTGTGGCAGCACTACCAGAACCTGTATAGGAACAAATACTAAAACCAGCATCAGATGATGCACTTCCAGAACTATCTATACTTCCAATACTTGTTGCACTAGCATCATTACTAAATGATGTTCCAGCTTTCCAGCACCAAGCTACATAGGTTGCAGTATTATTATTCCAATAAGCATTATCAGATGAACCTTCTGTTACAGTAAAACCATCTGCTGTAAAAGCAGACAAATATCCATAAGTTTCTGCTGCATTAGATCCTTCAACTCCTGTTGAACTTGGACATAGTTCTGAATTTGCTCCAGCTCCTCTAACACTATCTAAAAGATTGTGTCCAGCAGCATCATCCCTACGTTTGCTCCAAACCATATCTGGTTGAAAGTCTAAACCAGTTAAACTTCTTGGTGTGTTTCCATTACCAGTCCAGATTAAAGTTTCAAAATATAAAGTTGGATCATTTAGAGCTTCTGCTACATAAGTTGCCATTTATCCTCCAAACTCCGCTAAGTTTTTAGTACATAATGCGTAGAAAGATTTACTACTTCCATCGCCAGTTATTGTTGTTGAATATTCAAAGGAACCATATCCAGATGGGTCGCTATTTGAAGATGAAACTGAATAAGTTGGATTACCAAAATTTACTTCCCAAGTAGCAGTTGAGGCATTTTCCCAATCTCCATAACTTATTAAATAATATCCATTAGTTGTAGAAGCTGCTGCTGTTATAGAAATTCCTGTACCACTATTCATTACTGTGCCGTTTTTGGCAAAATACAACTTATTATTATCTAAATCTATATACATTCCTACAATATCATTAGTAGTATTAGAAATACCATAAGAAGTTCCAGAATTATTTCTCCAATATTTTCCATCATAGCCTGTTAAACCATAATGAGTTGCACTTACCCCAATCCAATTAGAAGTAGCTGATGATGTAGTTTCAGTTATACCTACATGATGATAATTTGAATCTGCGTTATCAATAACTTTAGCTTCAACATACCATTTTCCACTTGATACAGGTATAGTTGCAGTATTAAAAGACATATTACCAGAGTGTGTTACGATTTTACAATTACCTTCACTAAAAGTATGAGAAGCATAATAATTATCTAAAGGATTTAATGTTGCAAAATTGTTAGTAGGTGTATCGGTACATTGATCTGTTGCGGCTAGATTAGTTTCTGTCCAATCTGTTCCACCATTAGCATCATTGCCAAGATTAGCACTATCTTCAAAATCTAAATAAAAACCATTCGTACCAAATGTTAAACCAGATACATCTTTTGGTTTCCAAATTGTCGGACTATCTTCGTCAAATTCTCCAAATGAAGTTGCGGCTTCTTGACTTCCATCTATAAAAACTACCTCAGCTAAATAACCATCAAAAGCAAAATCGGTTGATCCATCATAACTTGCAAATTTATGATCGACAGCACTATTTATATTAGTTTCATCATCTGCATCTGCGGCTGTGCTTGTGGCAAAGGAAGTTTCTTGTGTTCCATTGACATAAATTTTTTGTCTATTAGCTGATGCTTGTGTTGTATCAACTGCTACAACTATATGATACCAAGCACTAGGATCACGGAAAACTCTATTAGTAATATAACTAAGACCAGTATCATCGGTTACTTGAAATTGGTGACTAGCATTAAATTTTACAACAGCAGTTGCACTTGCTGTTGTCATTATCATCTGATGTGTTATTATTCCTCTTTTAACCCAAAATGAAAGAGTCCATTTTTTTCTGCTTGTTGCAGTTCCTAAAGTTCTATTTAATTTAGGAGCATCACCATCATTAAACCTACATGAGTTGGCTACTTCATAACCACCACCTAAAGCTGATGCTACATTTCCTGATAAAATTGGTATCATTAACTCTCCAATGTTGGCAGTTCGCCTAATGGTCTTTCTATAATAGGATTTTCTTCTGTGCCTGTATTGACATAAGTATATAAAGTTTCAAGAGCTGGTGTATCAGCAGCGTTTGTAATTGCTGTTTCTTGTTCAGCTGCTTTTGTTCTTACTGCTGCTCTATGAGTTGTGATTGCACTTGGTACTGCCGTTCCAGCATCTGCTTTTCTAGTTATATACCAATCCGTATCTTGTAATATTCCAGCAGCTTGTTTTTTAATTGTTTGAATTAAATTATATTTTAATCCTCTAGTTTTAACATCGCCAACATCTTTACCATCTGGAATTAAACCATCTGTTTTATCTTGTGATGTCCATAAAGTATCTGCGTGAGCTTTAGCTGTAGCTGAACCATAGCTTGCTGTAATTTTTCCATCAGCAAAAACAAATGATTGATTAGTATTAATATACCATTGCTCATCTTTTTTATTAGAATTATCAAATTCTACTTCATAAATACCTTTAGCTTCTAGTTCTGCTTTACTCCATAATTCAAATATTTTTCTTGAATAACGAATATCGCCAATAACCATACCTTTTGGTTTATTAATTATTTTTGTAATTGATCCGTCTTGTACTAATCCCCACATATATTTAACTCCTATTAACTTTCACTTAAATTCATTGTTCTACCAACTTCTTGCCAGACAGCTCCATTGTATCTGAATACATGAATATCGGTTTTCGCATCAGTAGCTGTTTCAGTTGGTTCTGTTGATGCCGCAAATTCAAAAACTGTATTCCAACCGATTGTATGAGAACCATTGAAATTTAATTCTAAACAAATAAACGCACCTTCAACTGCATTACTTGGTGCAGAGAAAGTCGTATTTTCAGTTGTGATATGGTATGCGTTTGGTTTAGCTTGAGCATCCCAGGCAACAGCATTTGAAGTTGAAGTAATTGCTTGTTGTGGAATATAAGCTAAATCATTAAATTTAATTGTGCCTGTTCCATTTGTAGTAATATCTATATGACCATTTGCTCCGTCTGCAATTACTATAGAGCCAGAGTTTGTTCCATTATTTGTATTTAATGTTAAGTCTCCAGTTCCTTGTGTAGTAATTGTAGCATCAGCATTATTATCGCCAACTTGAACTGTATCTGCTCCAAGATTTACATCTCCAGTTCCATTTGGAATAATGTCAATATCTCTGTTTGAAGTTGAAACTATATCATAAGTAACAACATCTAAATCTCCAGCAAGTTGAGGAGAGCTATCATCTGTAAGATCAGACATATCTCCAGTTCCATCAGCTCCAGAAGGTGTAAAGTGAACTCCTACTCCATCTGTATTTGAAAACGAACCATTGGAAACAATGTGTGTAACTGGAACTTTAGTATAACCAGAAGCATCCGTTACAGCACCAGATACTTTAAATAAAGCATAAGTTGATGCAGTTCCTTCTTTGGTAACAGAAACATATCCTCTTGCTGTTGAATTAGATACATCATCCCAAGATTGAACAAATCCAGAAATATCAGCAGATGCGTCATCTGCATCATCGACATATAAAATTGAAACTGAACCAACAGTACCATTATTAAAAGCAATTTTTCCAGAACCAGGATCAGCATCACTCGTTGATGAACTCCAAGTCATAGAAAGTTGAGAGTTCGTTCCACTTGCTCCCGTACTTCCCGTTGATCCTGTGCTTCCAGTAGAACCAGTTGCTCCAGTATCTCCTTTTAAACCAGTCATTGTGAAATGAACTGAAAGTTCGTCATCAGCAGAAAAAGTATTATTAGATGATAAGTGAGCTACTGCTAACTTATTATAACCTGAGGCATCTGTTGAAGCTCCAGTTATTTTAAATCTTGCATAAGTGGTACTGTCATTAATATCTACGA
>VTLG01006286.1_pt1 | contig 17969 bp, 10 predicted proteins | sample 4694571 | NCBI WGS metagenome assembly VTLG01 (sample SAMN12604809, study PRJNA352737) | marine metagenome | biome: ENVO:00000447; feature: ENVO:00000209|ENVO:00000569|ENVO:01000036; material: ENVO:00002151; isolation source: viral sequences binned using virsorter ... | reverse complement strand
ACAGAAGGTAATGGATTTACAGGTGCATTTAATACCTTATACTTAAACTTAGTAGTTCCTGATGAATCAGTGGTAATAACATCACTAACTACATAATTTCCACTATATCCATCAGCAGTAATTCCATCAATTTCAAATGCAGTATCTACATCCAATCCAGAAATAGCAGTTGTAGCGGTAACTGTAATCTCTGTAGATGTAGTAGAACCATCACCTGCTTTAATGCTAGATATACCAACAGAACCACTGAGAGGACCAACAATCCTATACTCATCAATCTTAGGTTGAATATCAAGACCTGATGAAGGATAATCTGGTTCAATTTCACGACCAGATGAAGGACCATATGCAAGACCTACCTTCTCATAATACATATCCAGATCAGTTCTGGCTGCATCAAAGTCAGATATAAATGCATCATCAATCTTGACATCATTAACACCATCAGCATATTCAAATACTGTTAGTTTATGGTGAGAGAAGTTAGGAACAAACTTATTAATCGTATAATCCTTATATACGCTTCCATTAGGATCGCCATCAAAAAGGCTGAACTGCCACATGTAACATGAACCTGTTACTCTGAAGATAGCAGATCTTTCAATCGCATCATTCTCAGGATTTGGAATATATTTCGGTCTTATTTTTGTCTTTCTTAAATCTAAACCAACAAGAGAAGTACCACGAGGTAGAATAACACCCCCGTAGACACTATTCATCTTATAAAGAGCATTATTAGAAGTCGTTAAATCAAAATTAGTTGAAAGAGACCATGCAGGAAAATCATCAGAAGTACTACCATCTCTTAATCTATAATTATCTGCACCATCGGGAATCCATCCAGGTCTATTATCTACAATATGCTCACCTGGATATAAAAGAATTGTTGTTTTACCAAATCTATCATTATCTAAACCTTTCTGATACGAAAACCTTGATGCTTCAACAAGAGCTCTTTGAATGGTTTTAAATGGACGGGTTAATGAATTTCCTTGATTCTCAATACTGTCTGTTGCATCCAAATCATTCGGATTAACATACAGAATATTACCACGAACATTCTTCAGGAAATTATCTAGACGACTGAGAGGCATCTTATTTGCACGGTAGTTCTATTATGATTTATTTATCATCCAACGGATTGGTATATGTTAACATGTCCTCAGGACAATTATCCCTCACAAAATGCAATACATTCATAAACTCTTCAACCGTTTCACACTCTACTGTTCTTGCCTCTCCTTCATCTGAATATAGGTGTACTTTCCGTTGAAGTGTATCAACCACACAACGAGAAAGAAAATCCTCTTCCATAGTAAACCTTATATAGGTCTAGGTATTATATCACACTTCACCTTCAGTGTCAAGGAGATCAGCCATGATCACATAATAGCAATCAACGGGTAACACTTTAGTTTGTAAATGAACCTCCCTTCCCTGAACTCTTTTCACTACTAAACCTTGGGGTGCTCCCACTTCAGTCAAATGAACAGTTATCGTAGACATATCCACCAATTTTTCCCATTCTTCTGGAATGGTTATAACTGATTTCTGTGTTCTTCCATGTAAAAATTCCATATTATGCTCCTGTAGGGCCTATTTCTTTATCCATTACCTCTCTAATTGTATCATCACCTAAGTAAGTTCGTAAAGTAGAAAGTCTATCCATATCCTCATTTTGCTGTCCAATAGAAACTCTCATTCCCCATATTCTCAAACTATATTTTTCATTTCTTTCTCCACGTAAAGCATTTAATCCCGCTGCTTTAAGATTTCTAACTGATCCAGCTCCAATAAGATCAGTTTCTTTAGTAGATGCAATTCCTACAGCATCAGTAATAGCAGTATTTACAGCAGATGAACAGTTACTAAGGTTTGCATACACACTACTAAGTTGAGCCACAGATATGTTGCGAGTCGCACCTTCTTCTGCTTTACCACCAGCAGCTGCTACAGGATAAGCAGTAAAACCAGTTCTCCAGAAACATTTTCCTGAACCAACTCTAGGAGGATGAATTATCTCTTCTCTATTAGGATCCATCGACACATCCCAACCATTCAAATTAGGATCCCATCCCATAGCGGCAGTAGGATAACCAGAATTATCTAATGAAATAGATACTCCAATACCCAAATTAGCAGTTTGCATGATTCCCACAGTTTGAGGAACAAAAGGATCTTTTTCTTTATTAATTTGATATAGATATCTTCCAGTATTAACAACGGTATCAGGATCATCTAATACCTCAAATGTCACATAAGTTCCATTAGTCTGAGGAGCTTTAACACTTTGAAGAGCAGTATTGTCAATAGTAAGAATATTAACAGGAGAAAGACTAGTACCAATACCTACTCCCTCAGGATCATTTAATGGTGTAACATAACGCAGATCAGTAAGTCCTGTAGTAATACCAGTAATCTTTGTGGTTCCAGAAAAAACACTATCTAATTCAGGAACAATAATTTGACCAATTTCCAAAACCTCAGACACACCCATCCCGACAGGATTCATAACTGTTAACTGATCAGTTCCTTGAGTTATGGCTCCAATGAAACTAGTTACAAAAGTATCACCAATATCCTCCGAATAAGGTTCATCATAATATTTCAAACCATAATAATTTCGAGGATCAAATCCAAAAGTATAACCAAAACCGATACTCAATTCCTCTTGAATAGTATCATTACATGGAAAATATTGTATATCAGTTTCCCAATCAGTAGCACCAGGATGAAGATAACCAACTGTACTACCTAAACCTACCACTCCATGCTTTGTCAAAATATCATATCCACCTGGAGTTAGTTTGGTACAAAGAAGTTTTACTGCACTAGCTGCAGGGCCACTCTCATCAACCGCCGTCACTCTCCAGAACATATCAGTTTTACATCCACTTACAATTCTATCCTGATAAGCACTTTCAACCACATCAAACTCTCTATTAACTACTTGAGTTTGTTCTAATAAATTAGCATCAAGTCTTCTAATAGAATCATCATATGGTACTTTTTCGTTATCTACAATTTTTACCTGATCCTGAAAGAATTCAATTTGCTCCAAGGCAACTTGCATACTTTTATCACAATTTTGAGCTATCTCAGTTGCTAATCCCATTATTCATCCTCCTTGTCATAAGTGTACCCTGCAATTGAAGAGTGTTTAAGATCTCCTGGATAATCTGAAGGAGATTCTCCCTCATATTCTGCAATATTTTTTTCAATATCTTTTCTTTCACCATATACATGATAGAAACAATCAATTGGTTTATCATCTGCTTCCTTTACAACTATTCTTTGGTTATCAACTTCCTCTATATTAAGATGAAAGTGTCTATCTCCAATCGGTTGTAATTGTACAGTTATACTATCAGAGTCAACTAAACCCTTCCAATACTCAGGTAATTCTATCATATTACTACCCTTAAGTCTACCTCTTACATATACATCAGATGTAGGGCCTTCCAAACATACATGAGATAATCTATGACCTTCTTTTGTAGGATGAGATATATCAAATTTCTTATTTTTTAATGCTCTTCCTGTAAAAATAAATCCTTTAGTAAGTGGAACTGAGTTTACACTACTTATCTTTCGAGGTCCATAATCTGCAGAGTATCCTGCTCTAAATTTAGCACCAGTCTCATTACATACACCAGTTCTTACCTCTGCACCAACCTTATTATTTGCACCAAAATGATTTTTAATTCCTGTTATAGTTAAGGTAGGAGTAAGTATATTAATGAACATAGACTCAATAATATTAATCGTCGCAGAATTAATAGTTATTCCAACCATTCCAATACCAGGATCCCCAAGCATCACATCTAGAGGAGTAGGAGGAAGATTTGCTTTGGTGGTAACCTTAAAGAGAGAAGGTACTTTAGATGCCAAAGGATTAGTAACTACATTAGGTCTTGCTACCATCAATGTAGCTTCAGGAGTAGCAGGAAGAGGATAAGAAAGAGGACTTCCAAGAAGAGTTACACCACTCGAAAATACCGATCCTGGAATAGCAGCAGCACCTATTCCTAAACATAAAGGATCTCTACCTGGAAGAAGAGGACTCTCATTCATTCCAGGCATTGCGGAGGAAACTTGTAATTGACCTCCTACATGGAGATTTACCTGTTCTGACATTAGGTCAAACTCCCTATTAATTTTGCAAAAGTTTCAATATGCTGCTCAACAGTTATATTACCAGTACCAGGAAGTTGAAAGAAATCTCCTCCCTCAATAACTTTCCAACTTCCAGTATCCACTTTAGTTCTACCTGTAGTGTTTACACTAATATCCGAATCAGCAGATACTGAAATTTTACTGTCTGCAGTCATATCAATATTTTTTGACTGAGTTTTAAAATCTGCATTAGCAAATACATTCACATATCCAGTACCATCACCATCACCCGTAGAAATAAGATCAATAGATTGAGCAAAAATCCTTATTCTTCCTTTAGGTGCTCCAAGAACAATATCACCATTCTCTGCATACCATACACCTGCTACATCATTGACAGGTGCTTCCCCACAATTAATCTGAAAAGTAGAGGGAGCACTGCAAAGAATACCACCATCAAGTGCTCCTCCTTGCTGAAGACCTATGTATTGAGCACGTTTAAAGGGAGAAGGGAAAATGCGACGAAGAGCAACTGCCATCTTCGCATTATTCTCCATTACATGCCCATAATAACTTCCACCTTCAGTAGTATTAAACTGATTTTTTTTATAGGTCGGAGCTTCCCCTTTTATTTGTTGTCCACTCTGTGTCATTATGTCACCTCAGTTTTTGCATTTGGTCCTACGTTACCCACGCAGTCAATCACCTGATTAACTACTGTTCCTTCAGGAAACTCATTAAGATTCTCTCTATGACTCTTCAAAACAGGAATAAGAAAAGCATTTAAACCAGTTTGAGTATTTATATAAACCTCAGGAAGTTCTGTAAATCCAGCACCACACTTAGTTACTCTAATTCTTAGAATACCACCATCACACTCTTCAATTACTGCTTCTGCACCATTAGAAGGTTCAATGACCACAGTATCATCACAACAATTGTAACCAAAACCAGGATTTGCTACAATAATCTCATCTAAACATAGAATAATTCTATAAGTACTACTTGAGGGGCATGTTGTAGGAACAATAGGAACACATACACCATTCTCTTTTTGATATCCTGGAGGACAAGTATCCTCATCAGGTATACAATTACCGTTAGGGCCCTTATGATAACCTGGAGGACACTCATCATCAGGTATACAATTACCGTTAGGGCCCTTATGATAACCTGGAGGACACTCATCATCGTCAGGAGGAGGTAGAGGTTTACATGTACCTCTATCAAAATAATATCCTTCAGGACATGGATCCCTTTCTTCTTCAGGACAACCAGGAGCAGTTAACCTAACACTAAAATCTGCACACTTACCCCAATTTTCATCATCTAACTTGTCTTGCATACATTTATCTACTGCTATTCCTAAAGATTCAATCCAGTTTCTTATATCACAATCTGTATATCCTAAAAGTTTTGCATTAAGATAATCAGGTTCACAACGGAAAATTTCAGGAGGATCTGTTATAATAGTATCCTGAAGAATTTCATATGGAGCAATAGCATAATAACTTTTAGTATAACTCTCAGTTTCTTCTATAGTATTTTGGAAAGGATCCAAAGAACTTCTAATAATATCTCCAGTACCAGTTACACTAGGATAAGATTGAGTTCTTACCTCAACTTCCTTAGTCGTAATTTCATCTTCCAAGACCACAGTATTAATTACAGATCCCCTCTTAGTATCTCCCTGATCCCATTTTATACCCTCAATCGTAAGAAAATCAATAGCCTGACCACTAGTTTTTGGTCTATCATTCCATTCATACTTAAGTGTTATCGATCCTGTTCCAATAATAGTCCTCGCATCTTTTCCAAAGGTAGCATTTCCGCTTTCAATAGTAAGCCATCCATTCACATCAAATCCATTTCCAGAATTATCATCAAACTCAAGTCGTCTTGAAGTAGCATATCTAACATCTCCTGCCACTTTTAATCCTGTATAAACAATATCATGAGTAGCATTAACAATCTGTACAATTTCTGTGCTTACCTGTGTCACGAGTTCAGGTGGAGGAGGAGCTTGCCCTCTTCTAAACACCCATGCTAATGCACCAGGATTAGTGTCAAGGCCCTCTTCTCCTCCTCGTTTCTGATTTATAATAGACGCTTCTATTACAAATGGAGTGGGTAGAGTGTTTCCTTCATCATCTTTATTTAAAGATTCTTCTTTTATCTCAACTCCAAAAAATGAAGATCTATTATGAGATTTAAACACAGTCGTAGATCCTAAAAATTTACCATCAAAAGTAATACTTGCCTGATTGTCCGATTGAACTTCAAAATAATAATCTCCTGCATCCTGAAGTAGAACTTCCCAAGTGCCAATTTGAGGAATATTAACTAATGTCTCAGTACGAGATGGCCAAACTCCATAATTTTGTAAGAAAGGTGACCATCCTTGAGAATCACTAAGTACCCAATTATCAGCAGGTATGATATCTACTACCCTATACCATTCCTGTGGATCTACTTTTAAAGATACGACTCGTTTCTCTTTATATTCACCTATTCTATAAATTTTCTTTTCCGATCTTCTAACTAATTGAGGAATTTGAGAAAGATTATCTTGAATAAAAGTTCCTTGATATCTTCCATTCATATAAAACCACCACTGAGCAACTCCAGCTGGAAAATCAGGATCACTACCATCAACTCTTTCAACATAAGTTCCTCTAGCATCACCAGATAAGAAAACAAGATGACGATCCACCCCACGTGATCCCGTTTGAACCCATGTTTTAGGTCCATTTAATCCATTAATAGTAATAGTCTCAACAGCAACTCCTGCCACATTAGGATAATCTTTCCAAACCAAAGCAAACTGCACATCAACATAATCCCCCTGCACCACAATGCCTCTCCCATCAGGAGTAAATCTTGCAATTCCACCATTTACTTCTTCGATCTCAAAATAAGAATTCGTATCCAGACCATCACCGTCTCTTAAAAGAATTTTAGTTCTATTATTAGTTACAGTAAGATTAATATTTCTAGAATTCAATCCCTTAAAATCAATCTTAACTGGTATAAACTTAGGTTCTACATATAATTCAGGTTCTAATTTTTGAGTATTTTCATAATTAATCTCATCCCCTTCATTCTCAATATACTCAGAAAGAGGAAAATCTGACATATCTCTGGGTATTACTGCCTCACCTACTATAAAAGAACCTGGAATCTTACTTACATCAAAATCTTTATCAATACAAATCTCCTCCTTTGCGGGAAGAGTAATGCAATCTCCAGGAAATAATTCAATAATTTGATCTTTGCTATATGGAACATCCCAATCTCCATTCTTACGATGCACAATAGTTTGACATCTATCTGCCCATGTTCTTTCCATTCCACCTTTAGAACCATCAGGCCAAGGTAGATAACCATATCCAGTTTCTTTTAGTATTACTTTAACTACACCTGTTCCTTCCTTTTTAACAATCTTTGTACCAAGATTACAAACAGGTGTAATAATATCTCCTGGTTGATAATTTTTTCCACCATTACTTACTTGAACTCCAGTAATGTTACCAACATCACCCACATTAACAATATTGAAAGCTAAAGAAGTTCCATTACCTCCCACCGTCAACATATTAGTTGCACCTGCACCATATCCTGAACCTCCTCTCACTAAACTAATTGCCATAACTCTACCATCTTCTCCAACATCATTAACCCTTATGATTGCATTACGACATCCCATACTCTCATCAACTTCATCTTCTCCATCTACAATATTAATCTTTGCTCCCATCTTAGGATGATTCTCACAATAATAATATAAAGTATCGGGAGTATTATTATCTACATTAATTTGTACAAACGCATTAGGAGTACCAGGTATCCCTTCTTTTGTAACTCCAGTGGTATATTCTGTACCACAATTAGTAAGAACTGCTTCAGGATCATCTGCAAATGGTTGAGTAGAATTTGCAAAAGAATTACCATACAAATCGGTCACCTCCCATGCAAGAGCAGCGGGATTTTTAACCCACTCCATTGAATCATTATCTTTATTACTATGAGGAGTATTTTGAATGGTAGCTGTTAATATATGTTTCTTACCACTTTCAAAAACTTCAAACTCAAAGTACTTAGGAGTATTATGAGGACCACGAGCAAGATCTTGATAAGTGACCTCTTGTTCAATATAAGTTCCCCCCGCTACTTCAGTCAAGTTAATAGTCTCTGTTTGTCTACCAGATCCACCACTCTGATACCATGTAGTACCTCCTATTGTAATACTCTCCAAAGCAATTCCAGCTATATTAGGACTATCCCTCCAATTTAAGGTTATAGTTACAGGCCCTGTTCCTTCAATGTCTACTTGAGTTGGATCGGTAATATTTTCATCAGCAGCATTTTCATCAGGATTAGGAAGAGTTTTTACTACGAAAGAAGCATCTCCACTCTCAATAGTGAACGAACAATTTACATCAGATCCCCTACTATCTTTGATTTCAAGTTTTTTACCATTCTCCTTTATCATCTGACTCACTGGAATATTTGAAGAATTTAAGTTACTAATACTCAAAGATTGCTTTACCGCAGAAACCGCCTGAAATACTCTATTAGTTGTAGTAAAAGTAGGTATAGGATCAGTAGCACCTAAATAAATTCCATTCCAAGATACAGTTCCTAAATTATCTGCTTGAATTTCAACTCTATAAGTTCCTGGATCAGGAATTATAATCTCCCAGTTCCCTGTATGAACGCCAGGTAAAACCTCATACTTTGGATAAACTCCATATGCCTGTAAAAATGATGACCATCCCGCAGCAGCAGTTAAGACCCAGTTATCAGAAGGCATCCCAAGTCGAGAAACCACCCAATCTTCTGGTCCTGCATCAGTACTTGATCTATCACAATTATGAATTCCATCAGATTTAGTAGAAAATCTTAAAGGATGTCGATTAATCTCCTCATACTCACCAGTAGAAATTTCACCAAAAGGATCTTCACCTTTCATTAAAACTAATTCATCTATACCACCCTCAAGAATTAAACCATTAGAAGGTCTTGATTGATCAAACTTATAAGTTTTTCCTCTTTCTAAAGTAACAACTCTTTGTTGACGATCATCTATAACAAATCTATTACTTCTAGGAGTTTTCTTAACCGATACAGTAAAAGTAGTGATACCAACCGTTTCTTCGGGATCAAATCCAATAATATGAAATTGCATATCTCCAACACTACCATCACCTTCAATCTTTCTATTAAGAATAATCCTATCACCTTTAACATCAATAATCTTAGTTCCTGCTGGAATAGATGGAGAATTAGATAGTTGCATAATGCTTCTACCCACCAAATCTATATTATTTTGTATAGGAGCATCAGGCAATAAAGTAAAACCACTTATATAATTTGTTCCTGCAACAATATTTCCATCAAAATCACTAGTAGTGACCGTGGTATCAGTCTCTACAGGTCCCAGAATAGCTTGTCCTATTGCTCCTCTTCCTTTACCACAAAGATCTACAATACTTACATAAGGTGCTTGCGTATAACTTCCACTTTCCTCCATTTCTACATGTGCCACTTGTCCAGTAGTAACAGAAATAGCAACATTTGCTTTAGCACCTGAACCTGTTCCACCCCAAAAAGTAACTTGAGGAACCCCACATTCTATAGGACCAGTATCACATTGATCTAAAGTATTAGCCGCTGCTTCTTGAGGATCGAATTTAAATTTATACTTACTAATATTTTTTGGAACTTTAGTAAGTTTTTGAAATTTTTCTCCGACTTTCTTAGCCTTATCAAAAATATTATTAGTATTCAAAGTAATCTTTACTGGACTACCACCATCTAAAAAATTCCATTCTTTTACAACAGGATCATCTTGAGAAGGAGTGACTTCACAATTCAAAAGATCCATTATAGAACTTAAAACATCACCAATAGAACTTAAAACATCAGTTGCTCCACCAAGAATATTAGAAATAGTTCCTATAACACCATTAATTAAGGCAGATAATTGACCAACAATTTGTCCAACAAAATTAGATACAAAATTTTCTATCAAACAACTAGGAGTATTAACAACTTTATTAATAACCGAAAGCATACCTTTACCTACAAGATCTGGCATCGCAGATATTGAGAGATTAAAAGCACAAGAAAGAGCTTTAATTGCCTGATTTATTAATTTATTATTAGCAAACTTACCTGATAACGGAAAATTCGCCGTCACCAAATTCATTGCCGTATTAAGTTTTCTAAGGAACTTTTTCTGAACCTGCACCATTATGGTATTAATATATCCACTTATCAATTTTACTTGCTTACTAAGTGCCTGAGAAATTGCCTCTACAGACTTCTCTGCATTTTGAAGAGTTTCTAAACTTTGCCTAAGAGCACTATCACTTCCTATTAAATTCTTTTTTATTTTTTCAACATCTTTTATTGCATTCTCCATAGCAGAAGACATTCCTCCTACAGTATTCTTTGCACCATCTAATACTGGAAACTGCCATTTTGCTTCATCTCTTGGACTATTCTGAAGATAATCTGCATATGATCTCCATGAAACATTAAACTCTTCATTTCCTGGTACCAATGCTCCATCCATCCATTGAGTATCTGGTGCAGGATAAAGCGTATTTCTAGAGTCAAAACCACTTAAAGGAGTATAAGGTTGCTCCTCCGTTACTGGTAAATCTCTTACAGTATTTTGAGCAATTCTCTCAATAAAATATTCATTTGTTTGAAGATCTTTTGTTACATATACATAAGTACCACGAGGATACATTGGAATACCCAAAGATTCTCCCCTCAGTCCTGATGTAGAATTACGAGGATATGCCCAAGGTAATGCAGGAGAAGGTGCATCTGGATCATGAACTCCCAATATCCTTATCTTCCATCGCATCAAATGAACCATATCGTCAGCATTAAACTTTGACGGTTGTTCAGTTTTAACCGTGCTAATATCATCCGCAATCTGGGCCAATTGCAATCTACTGTGACCCAGGTGCTCTTCTACTAATCTTCGTGCGTATCTTTGGATTTGTGATTCCATTAGTTATTAATCATCGTATACCCTACACTCTAAAGAATCAGGGTGGTTATCACAATAAACTTCTAAATGTTTATCTTCATGTCGTGTATGCCAATCATTAATCTTACCTTCATTCTTATCTACTTCATCATCACTATGAGCATGAAAAGCATCATTATGCATTTTTAAATCGTCTTTACTATACTCTAACATACCATGATTGATATGTTCTTTACCATCTTTAGGATCAATATAAACCTCATGATTGAGATCGTGTTCTGGAGTGTTAGTTGTCATAAAAGTAATCCCTTACGTTGATATTTATTATACACTATTTGATAAAAGGTAAAAAGTTAGAATCCATAACTTTATCAGCACTTGAAGATGCATTTGAAGATGCATTTGAAGATTCAGATGCGAGTTTAACACCATAGGAGTCTCTTACTAAATTTAATCCAGTAAAAGCCTTGGTTCCGTCACCATAATGACATAAATCTGCTATCATATATATACCACTATTTCGGAACCTACTTCCCCGAACCGTTTTCCCTGTAGTCAGTTCCTCAAATTCACAATAAATTAAATCACCAGCCTTCAAACTTAAATCTACACCAATCACAATCTCTATAGTTATATCCATTTTTTGTCTATAATTTTGATGTGCTTGTTGAAAAATATTCTCAACTTCATAATTAGGTTGACCCGTTTTTTCTATTTGAGACTCTAAAGTTTCATGACCTATCACATTTTGACCTACCGCAGCTCTTGTTCTTTGAACTGTTGTTAGTTTATCATCATACTCTGGATTAAATTTAGGTAAATGTCTTCCTGCTAAAATTCCATTTCCTAAATTAGATGCAGTTAAATCATCATATGTATACTCTTTGGTAACTTCATTAAAAACTTCAATTCTACTTCCTCTTGCTCCAGATTCAAAATCTGCTAAGGCATCAATACTACGATTAATAGTAGAGGATAAAATCTTACCATAAAAACCTGCAGGAGGAATAGGATCGGCGTTTTTATTCTCAATAAATCTCTTAATTGGTTTATCAGTGGTATCAAATAACTGATCTAAAGATCTAAAATGAAATCTATCCCATGTCTGCCAAAAAAGATATCCAGCAGTTTTTCCTAATGAATTTTTACCATCTGATGTTTGTAAATTAGGAATAGCAAGTTGTTGAAGATCTAAAAGCATTTCAAATGGATACCTATCTTGTCCCCACTCATGATATTGATTAAGTGTTTCATCAATATATGTTTCATTCCATTTAACAGATTTCAAATCATTCTTAAGAATAGTTAATGCAATATCTGATATCTTTCCACTATACTGCATTCTGCATCTATTCTCTAAAAGAGTATTATCAAATGCTTCTTTACTTACCGCAGTTATAACATAAGTTTGATTTTGGAAAGATTGCTTAGAATTAGTTAGAGTAGCCAATCTTAAATCAGCACCATCATCATGAGCTAAATTAACTTTAAAACCATTCCTATCCTGTATATCGAAGAATATTTTTTCTGTTCCTTGACCAAATCCCCCATCCAATAATCCTACAGCCGAATCTGTACCATCATCAGCCTTTACAGTATTACCCGTATCCACTATATACGCAGTGAGTTCAACATAAGGAGAAAAGACACTCTCCCGATACTCAAAACGTGGAGCACCTGCCCGTAAATCGATGATCTCGCCATCAATATTTGAATGAATTTCAAATACATTAAATTGTAAGGATTCTTCGACTGCCATATATCTTTTATTATACTTCTATTGGCTGTATATATGTAGTAGTATTATCTACAACCATCATACCACCTTGAGCATAAGAAGGATGAGTATCCAATCCCTCTGCTTTATTTTGAGTATCATTAGGAAGAATATTCAATCCCTCTGCTTTACTCTGAGTATCATTAGGAAGAATATTCTCAGAATGACCTTTTAATATACCATATTTGTCTAATCTTTCTTCTGGTGATAATTCAAGATATTCATTATATTCATTAGCAGAAACCTCTTCATTATTAATATATGATTTTCCTGTCTCAATATCAAATCTATTAGTAAGAGTTTTTTCCTCTTTTATTTTATCTTCTACACCATCTTTCTCAAGGGTAGAAGCATCTTTTTTATTTTCTTTATTTCCAAAAACCCCATCATATATAAAACCACCCAACTTATCACCACCCACACCACCTAAGAAACTACCAATGGCAGTTCCAACAAATGGAACAGGAATTAGAGTTCCTATTGCTCCACCAATCCACGCACCCAATCCTGCACCAATTGCCATAAATGCGGATCTTCCTAAAGGTTCTTTAAATACAAAATAATTTAAAGCAAAATCAATTAATGCACCAATAAAAGGAATTTTCTTTACAATAGGACTAATAATTTTCTTAGCAGCACTTAATGTTCCTGAAACTGCCTTTAGTCCACTCTTTGCTCCTGCTTTTAGCACAGGGGTTGCTGTTTTTAGTGCTGATTTTACTACAGGGGTTGCTGTTTTTACTGCTGATTTTACTGCAGGAGTTAATTTTTTTGCCGTAGTAGATAAATTTTTGGTTGTTGTCTTTGCTGCCGTAGATAAATTTTTTGCTGTTGTTTTTGCTACATTTTTTGCCTTTGAAGCAACATCGGTTACCCCTTCCCCAACATTTTTCAGAGTCTGACCAGGTTTAAAGTTTTTTAAGTTTTTTGAAACTCTTGATTGTAAATTAGCAACGTTTTGTGCCTGATTTGGAAAGAGTCGATCTACTCCCATGTCAGCCACCATTCCAATACCAAAACCTCGAAGATTTTTAAGGTTCTTAAGGTTTTTAAAATTTAATATGTTTTTACCAAAATTCTTAAATCTCGCCAATCTTCTTAGTCTTCCAAACTTTTTTACCCTCTTCAATTTGTCTGCCCTAAGTTTTCTAATATTTTTCACCCTTCTTAATTTCTCAGTACGTCGAGAATCAAATAATCTTTTGTTTAAATTTCTTCTTCTTCTTATTCTATTTCTAAAACTTCTCGTGGGTTGTTTGATTTTAGGTTTTCTTCGGAATGGATTAAATAAACCAACTCGAACCCCAATCATTGCAGCAATCAATGCACCATTCATGAACTGAGTGAATAACTTTGCAAACTTATCAAATAATTCACCAGCACCTTCTCCACCAATGGCTACAATTCCTTCTCTTAACTTTGCCACTCCCCCATAAGATGCATCAATAAATCCAACTACAAATCCAATCGTTGCCTTAAAAATACCACTTATAAAATTAATAATAGGTTTCAACCAATTAAAAATTTTCCTTAATTGTGGCATCAATTCAAGAAGTTTATTAACTACCAATCCAAACACTAACCAGGAAAGGAAATTACCAATACCTAATGCAGGTTTAGGCATTTTCATTCCTTTAGATTCTTTGGGTTTTACTTTTGGTTTCTCAAGTTTTTCTTCCCTTGTTTGTCTTTTTACTCTCTGTCGTTCTTTTCTCTCATCATCTCTTTTTTCTTTTTTAGCACTATAACTATCCTTTAGGATATCTCTTACTTGTATTACTTGCTTTCTAATAATAATTATATCCGACTCACCTGAAGTATCACTAACTGGATCAAAATCTTTTATATTACCACCCAAATCCATAGTAGGTCTCACTGCTAATGCTCCACCTTTTTTTGGTTTATCATCCATCCCCATTATCTTTTTAACAGACATTCTTCTTTTATTTGTTTTCTTCTTTCTATTCAATAACTTATCCTTAGCAATTTTCTTTGCTTTTCCTTTTAATAATGTTTTTCCTAATGCTGCCCAAACCATCTTATTATCCTCCTATCAAATCCTGAAGACCTAATGATGCTATCACCATAGATCTTTGAGAAGATACTATAGGAATGCGGAAATCAGGAATATCATTTTCAGTCATATCCACTTGCTGACCTTGTTGTTGTTTAGGTATAGTAGGTAAAGTAATCGTTCTATTCGTAGACTGTACAATTGGAGTTCCTACGGGTTCTTTCATCACATCTCCTACTACTCCTCCATTTTGCAAATATTGAACTACTCCACCTTGATTATATTCTTGTTCCAAATATTGAACGGATCCACCTTGATTATATTCTTGAGTAATTGTTGGGATATTAGTTCCTCCACCAGCTGCATTCATAGAAGCCAGGGTATTGACTCCAAACTTCTGCACTGCACCCTTACTCATCACAAACTCACCTGCAGTTAATTTGGCAGGAACTTTATCTACTCCACCAGGTCCAGATACAAAACCACCTTCTTTATAATTTTTAATTTTAGTAAGATTATTATAAGTATTAACTAACCCACCACCCTTAAAGTTTTGATAATTGTGAACTAAACTACCTTGATTATACTTTTGAACTAAACCAGATTGATTATAAGTATTAACTAAACCACCTTGATTATACTTTTGAACTAAACCACCTTGATTATACTTTTGAACTAAACCACCTTGTTTATAATTTTTAATTTTAGTAAGATTATTATAAGTATTAACTAAACCACCTTGATTGTACTTTTGAACTAAACCACCTTGATTGTACTTTTGAACTAAACCACCTTGATTGTACTTTTGAACTAAACCAGATTTATTATAAGTATTAACTAACCCACCTTCATTATACTTTTGAACAAAATTTTGAGCTGATTTTTGATCATTGTAATGTTGAACTAAACCACCTTCATTATAGTTTTGAGTAGAAGAAGATTGAACTAAACCACCTTCATTAAATTCCTGAAATCCAAGTGTTCCCTCAAACTCTTTCATATAACCATCACCAGTAAAAGTTCCCATATTAGGTTCTGCTCTTACATCCGACCATCCATCAGAAAATTCTCCACTCATTCCTCCAGCGTTACCACTCATACCTTCCAATCTCTCAATTTGCTGTTCTCTCTCTCCTCCTGCCCCTGTAAAGAAATCACCAACTCTTCCCATCACACTACGATTTTCTTGTTCCTCTTTTAATTGATTAATAGTTTCTTCTCTTCCAATCTCCTCTACTGATTCATCAACTGCTTCAGTGGGCCCACTCTTCATACCAGCAAGTTTAGATACCCCCCAAACAGCAAGACCCGTCCCTACCAGTGCTAATGCTGCATAAGGATTGGCAGCTATTGCAATTACCAACTTAGGAATAATAGCAGTTAAAAGACCCGTCACTCCTGCTAATAATGCACCCAGAGGAGTAAGCCATAAAGCAGCTGCAGTTGCTAATGCAGGCCACCAATCCCTAAAAAACTTACCAATTCTTTGTGCTTTTCTCTGATTCTCTGGATTTTTAAACCAACCAAGAGTATCATTTAAAAGCACTCCAATCAATGTAAATTTAAGAAAATTAATTAAAGCATCCCACATCTTCTGAAAAGGAGATACCAATGCCTTCACAGAACTTCCAATTACACCTAATGATTTTTTAAGTCCTCCTTCTAACTTATCTTCTTTTGCTTTTCTATCAGCATCTAACTTTGCTTTTCGAGCATCCCTTGCTTCCTTTCGGTCAGATTTAAAATCTAAACGCAATACTTTTAATATCTCATCCAGAATATCTCTTATTCCTTTAAGACCTTCTGTTTCTTGCTGCTGTTCCTCTCCTTCAGGTAAAGATAGGTCAGGACGTTCTGGAGGTTTATATGAAACAATAGAACTTGTACCTCTAGCATCTTCTTTTACAGGTTCTTCCTTCTTGTTTAAAAACTTTTCTTTAAATGATTTAACATCTATTTTTTTTCTTCTTAACTTAAGTTCTTTCTTTGCCTCATCTTGAAGAAGCATCACATAATCTCTATTATATTCACCACCTAGAGTTGGATCCTCTGCAAAATCCATGACAGCATTACTTAATGCCTTATGATATGGAGTATCGTCATCCAGATATCCATACTCTACAAGGATGTCTAATGGTTCAGTAAGTTTTATAGAACTAGGCATTCGCTTGTTGTTGTTTGAGTTTCTCTTCCTCTAAGTGTGCTCTCAACATCTCCACATACACGTCCCTTTCCCAAGGAATCATGTTTTCAATCTCAGTTAATGAATATTTATGATACTGCATGAGTGAAAAATTAAGTCTAAAATAATTTTCCAGACTCATATGTATCATACCTAGCCGAAAAAACTTGAGAGTCCCTCCAATACTATAGTGCTTTCAACCTTAGTCTTTGGATTCTTAACCTTTACTGTATGAGAAAGTTTAGGCATCGTCTCAAAGAAAGTTTCAATCTCTTTAAACTGAGAAGAATTCATCTGTTCTAAGAATGAATTAATCTCTTTCTTAGTACAATCCGCAGCAGTCCAAACTTCTTCTGCATTATAAATTTTATCCACGCATGAAGCAATCAAATCAAAAGACTGATCCATCGTTGCATTTTGACCAAAATCAAAATTATTTTTAATAAACTCTGCAAGAGATGGATACTTCATTTCCATTACTAATGAATCATCTACTTGAATTTTATTAGTATGATTCTCATTCTTCAATATTCCAATCTCATCAATAGGAATCATTACAGGAACATACGTTTCATCATCATCAGGACAAAGAAGTTTAACTTCAAGTTCCTCTCCGACAGATTTACCTCTAATATTTAAAAATAGATATTCAATATCAAAAGTAGGAAGAGTATCTACTTTAATTCCTTTTGTCTGAATACAAGACTTTATAACATTCTTAATGGCAGTTGTTATCTCTTTAATATCTTCACCTTCCAAAGCTAAAACCAATAATTTCTCTTCTTTAACTAAAAAAGGTCTATATTGAATTGTTTGTCCAGTCGAAGGTAGTTCCAACTCATACGTCGGGGTCGCAATCTTTGGTAAAGGC
>VTLG01004574.1_pt1 | contig 17970 bp, 25 predicted proteins | sample 4694571 | NCBI WGS metagenome assembly VTLG01 (sample SAMN12604809, study PRJNA352737) | marine metagenome | biome: ENVO:00000447; feature: ENVO:00000209|ENVO:00000569|ENVO:01000036; material: ENVO:00002151; isolation source: viral sequences binned using virsorter ... | reverse complement strand
AGTAGTGTTTCTTCTCTGTCAACATTACGAATTCTTCTGACATCACCACGAACTTTTACATACTTGTAGGTTGTCGTGTATTCTAAAAAGAGTTTGAGTAGATTATCATCATAATAACCAGTAACAACGTTAGGTTCTATTCGTTCGATAATCCTTCTTGCGTTTTCATATAGGCATTTGTTTTCTGTAAAACTGCATACTATGTCCCCGTCACTATATCTTACAGGGTCATCACTACCATGAGTCATTACTAATAGTTCCATGAGATTTTCCTATAACTTATTCTGCTATGTTTCTACCGATTATAAATGCGTTATAATATGTTATTCCAAAGTTGTCGTCAACGTCGTGTGGTTGTGAAGGAAATTCACCGCTGACAGGGATAAGCCCAAACACATCTGTTCTGTCTTCATAGTTTGTCAGGTTTGGCGTGTTTCCGTTTGGCCAGCGAACAACTTGCTTGGCGTGTTCCCAAATGACCTTTCGATTTCCAACTCCGTCCTGAGTTAGTCTGATTAGAATTTTTTGACCTAAATCAACACCGCTCAAAGCTATATAAATTGATGATGCATCTAGAGTTACAGTATGGTAATTTGATTTATTGCAATCAAGAAAAGAGTTTGCGCCAGCGCCTACGTTATGCCCATAATCAGCAGCCCCTGCTTTAGGTGTATTAAACACATGATTTGTACTATGTGCATCTACACTTGCTTTACCCGCAACCTTGAGCTTTGAATTGCCAGAATCCCAAACGAAGTCTGAATCATATCCAACAGCTCCTTTTTCATTATGCCAAAAAGCAACACCGCTACTTGCTGGTGTATGAGACGGGTCAGAGAAAGATGTCTTGTCTGCTGGATGTGTGACAAATATTGTTGATGTTCCGGTTAAAGATATCCTGTCCGTGTTGCCAGAATTATTAGATATGACTGTTCCTCTAGAGAACTGATTACCGGAAGAAACATAAGAACCAATACCAACTTCCCAATCGGAACCATTTCCACTCACAAGAGTGTAATATGTTGTATCGTTGTTAGAAAAAGCTGAACTAAATGCCAAGAAACCACTTTCAGCTCCAGCTAAAGATATAGCAGCACCATCTCCTGTGGTTGAAGTCGTCTCCTTTACTCTGTCTTTTAGTTTGAAAGCCATTTTTAGTCCTCGATGATGCTATAAAAAAAGGGGAGCGGCGGCAGCAATGCCACCACCGTCTCCCCAGAAACGTCTAAGCTACTTTGGTTTCCTAGAAGGAACCAAGCAGAACTCTACGGTTATCAAGAACAGCAAAGCCCATTTCAGCCCAACCGTACATTCCAGCACGCTGATGTCGGTGCATGGTGTCGTCTTCGTAAACCTGAACATTTTCTTTTACTGGCATTACGAAGCTGTCGTTGGCGTTTTGGTCCAAACCGACAACCAATTCAACATCAGAGCTAGGACCAAGGCTACCACTCAAGTCAGTGGTAAAGAATTTCTGATATTCTTGACTTTCACCCAGCTCGTCGATGTCGTGAATGTTCACGCCAAATACACGAGTGAGGATAGCCGAGCCATCAGCAGCCTGATAAATTTCACGACGAGTAACTTCGTCGATTTGGTCTACACCCCAGTTACGAATGTCTTCGAGACCTTCTGGGCTGATGTACAAGTCAGTCAGTGTGCTTCGGTTAATAGAAGCGGAGTTTCCGCCACCATTTCGTCGCATAACTGTTTTCATAAGAGAAACAAGTCTCTTAGTGAACTGACCAGCAGCAGCGTCAGCATCGTAAACCAAGATGTTACGGTCAGTACCAGCACTCAAGATTGTGTGCCAGCCGTCGTCGTTCATCTTCTTAACGAAAGATGCTTCCAGAACTTGAACAGCTCTACCTACAACATCCCAACGAGCTTCTCGTGCGTAACGCAGCAAGTAGTCGATTGAAGAAGTGATGCTGTAAGTTGGAACCATGACGTAATCGCCTTCAACAGCGCGTTCGGGAATACGTCCGTGTCCGGGATTGGTGTAGGCGACAAATTCGTCTTCTTCACCCGGAGCTAACAAGTCCAGTGGGAATTCAGTAGTGGTTCCCGGTTCCATTGGGATAGCTTCAAAGATGCCATCCAAAATGTTACCGACAAGAACACCTTCACGTAAAGGTAATTCAATTGCCTTCGCTAATTCTCTTTGTGCTGCCAAAGCTTCATTCTTTTCAGAACTGCCGGACCGCTTGAGAAGGTCGATGAAGGCTTCATCGGGTCTTTTCATAGTCATTATTATAATCTCCTTACAAAGCTTTATTAGAATTGTGTAGCGGCAGTTGGAATGATGTTGTTGTTAGGCAAGTTGACTGCAACTTTAACATAACCGTCTTCATCTTTCGTTGATATGAATCTACCAACAACGCTTGACTGACCAAGAGTATCGTCTTTGTTAGCAGCAGCGATGTAACCACTGTGTGCAACATAAGCCAATCCTCCAGCGGTCGGTGTATCGCCGGGGTAAATCATGTTTGTTACTACATTACCTTGAGTAAGGAGTGTTACCTTACCACCTTTTTGTACTTCGTCTTTGTGCCAGTTGATGTGTTGACGAGTCAGGTCAAGGTTGACCATATCGTTAAGCAACAAACCAGCAGGTACAGCGCCAGAAGCGTCTGCAACGTAAGATACCTTTGCACCAGCTTGGTCAAGAGCAGCACCAGAACCTCCTGTAGAGATACAGGCGATACCACCTCGACTAGCAACTTCGTCCATAAAGAACGAAATATCGGTTGCGAGTTCGTGTCTATCAGCTTTTAAAGCCATTGTTTCTATCTCCTTTAATAAAATTTACTATTGAATCGTTCTGAGAACATTCTCAGTCAACCATTCAGAAGCAACGGCTCTTGCAGACACAACCTCATCGGTTTCACCTGCATCAACTAGAGCGGCTTCAGCTTGCTCCTCGACCTGTTCGAGAACTTCTTCCGACGCTTCGGCTTCATCTACTTCTTCAGCATCTTCTGCTTCAGCTTCTTCTTCAGATTTAGACTTTTTATTAGCCTTCTTCTTAAGAGCTTCTTCGTCTTCTTTTTCTTCTTCTTTTTCTTCGTCGTCGTCTTTCTTCTTAAAAGGAACGAATCCCTTTTTAGCAAGAGTAACAACCTGCTCAAACATTTCGTCTGTTGCTTCAGCGAAGGTTTCAAGGATTCCCTCGATTTCTTCTTCTTCAGCACCAGCTTCAACGAGAGCAGTTTTACGAGCAGCTAATTTAGCTTCAGCTTCAGCTTTTTCGATAGCAGCTAGAGCTTCGTTTAGCTTTTCTTCTTTTTCAGCAAGAGCAGATTCGAGCTGCACCTTTTCTTCACTAACAGCGTTAAACTGTTCTTGAAGTTCGGTGAAAGCTTGTGTTTTACTCTCAACTTCGGCTTTGACTTCTTCAAGCTCGCCAGCAAGTGCTTCAGTAGAAGCGTTAGCTAACTTTGCTTCGAGGTCAGCCTTAGCAGCGAGAGCTTCGGCCAAAGTAGCCTTTAACTCCTCAATTTGCTGTACTAGGCGTTCGTCGGCCATATTACTATTCTCCTGTATATTAAACTCGTTAATAGATTTTGCTTCAGTCTTAGAGAAGGGGTCAGATTCTAGGATTACACTTCTTGGATTAGCAGGATTACTTACCAGACCTTTACCTGAGAATGAAATGTTTTTCAACACTCTTCCCAATTTATAGCCTTCGTATTCTCCGTTACCGCCATAAGCACGCAAATGCTTTGTTAAAAATGCGGAAGCTTCCTCACGAGCTATAACTACTTGTTGTCCTTCTGGAGAAACCGCTGCGTAATCAAAATCGTTAAAAAGGCATTCCATTGATACAAACCATTTTCCTTCTTCAATCTCCTCAATGATTGCATCCATTCTTTGCTTTAGCTCAGGGGTAGTCCAACTATTGTAAAGAACAGCGCTGGTAACGATATCAAACTTTTCAGGTAATTCTTCAAAGGGAATATCATTCGGTATTTCGTTACCTTCATGGTCTATAACCATGTTCGCAGTAATGTGACCAATAATATCAGCCTCATTGTGCATAAAGTTGAACTGCTTGTCTTCAGGGGTGTTACGAGCAGTCCAGACTTGTTCTAAATCAAAAACGTCATCGTTTTTGTTCCACCCAGTAGAAACGAGAACTGAGTTAAGATAATAAAGGTCTAGCTGGTCTGTATTACTATTAGCAATACTTTGTCCAGCTAGAATTTTAAACTGCTCAGCCTCTTCTTCGGATGGCTTGTACGGTGTAGCAACAGAGTCATAGGCAACACTGCTTTTAGCTTTTACCTGCTCGGCTACACCGTCTTGTATTTCTTTTTGAAATATTTTAAATTTCATTTAGTCACCTCATAAGTATATACACCTAAAATAAAAAAACTTTATTAAAGTGCCTATTTTTGGTAACACATTGCATAAGCTGATGAACGTATCTGTAAAGATTCTGTAGCTGATGGCTTCCTTTCGTTTGCCGAAACAAACTCTTTTGTTAACTCGTTACATAGTTCTAGCATCTCAGGACTGACTGCTCCGCCGTCCTGTAATATGCTATTAATAAGCTCAGCACTTATGTTATCATAAGGATTGATGTTGGAAAGAACCCCAAGTTTAATATAGTTAAGCTCTTCCTGATGTTCTTTTGTTAAACTTCTTACGTTCTTTTTTCCGTAGTGATGTAACAATGCTGGGTTTAGTATCTCAGATATACCCTTCTGAGAATCCATCGCCCACAGCATAAGATTTACAAAATCCGCTCCCATTTTAGTCCTTGGCAAAACTCTCTTTTGCTTCCTTTTTTGCTTGTCCTTAGAAAATTTTGGTCTTCCATCTTCAGGTCTACCAACTGGGCCATAGTTTTCTTCTTGCTCTGGAGCTTCTGGAGGCCCTAGTCTTTTATCCTCTTCTTGACGAGGAGGTTCGTTTGGTATTGAAGGTTCTGGGTTTTCAACCTCTGGTTCTTCAGGCAGACCAACATCGTCGTTAGAAAGTTTATCTTTAGTGTATGCTATTTTTTCCATATCGTTTTTGTGTTGTGGGTTATGATATGGGCTTGCTTTCTTTGGCATCTTATCGTTGTTTCTATCTCTTGACTCTCTACTAACCCTAATCTTTTCAATTTCAGGTATTTCACCAAATCTTTCGACGAGAGTTTCAGAACTGATAACATCTCTATCAGCAAGTTGAATGAGAAGGTTCTTCTCTGCTGCTTCATCAGAAAGAGAGATGTGGTCAAAATGCAGTTGAGCTGGCTTACGGAAACCCATAGCCTTTTGGACTTTTTCTATTTCTTCTTTCCAGAAGCCCATTAATATTTGTCTTCCATACTCAAGTCTTTCCACAAGAGTCTTTAGAGAAATGAAATTGTTTGTCATTCCACCACCACTCTTGGCCAAGCCTGTAAGAGTTGGAGGAACACCAAGTCCAGAGTAAACACTTGTCAGAACAGGTTCGTATTTTTCAGAACCTAAGAATCTATATATCTGAGTGCTGCTTTCTTTAAAGTCAATCTCTGGACCCCAAACAAGGTCCATTGTTCCACCACCAAAGTTGCTAGCAAGGATATTCCTAAGCTTATTGATACCTGCTTTAGTTGGTAGGATTTTATGGTCTAAGTCACCAAGCTTCCAAAGTCTGATATTAGAAATAGCACCATCTAGAGCTGACATATCTGCAAGCTTCATTTTTTCTAGCATTACAATGTCATCTAGAATTGCATATATCATTGGGTATGCCCACAATGACCAGTCATCTTTCTTGTAGTAATAGATAGATGTTTTTTCCATATCTAACTCAATATACTTTTGCCCACTAGTTAGAGCTTGCTGTATATCTTTTGGAAGGTCTTTTACTATCTTGTTGTATTGAACTTCAGATTTTTTAGACATCTTCCTTATCATGTCTGAAACCTTGAGTGCTAGTTTTGGTTCACCAGCAAACAGTGCGAGTTCTTGACCTATGACTTCAACAGACATAGGGTTGAGAAAATCATACACCCAAGGTATTTCCCTCTTAATGATTTTCATTGGCTCAATACTCATGTCAGCGGCTTTACTGAGGTCTTGCTGGGCTTTTTTGCTGACTTTGGCAGTTCTTCTTTTTACGATAACATTGCCACAGCGGTATAGAATATTTAAGAACCTTTCAGAACGTTCTCGACCGCCAACCTTTTGAAACCACTTTTTATAGAAACGCTCTATTTTTTTGTTTGGGTGTACAAGCGTTATTCCTTGACTAGCAAAATCACCCATAAGGTCAATAATGTTTTTTATGATGCCGACCTTATTATAAGCATCCATACACATTTTAATAATGTGTTTTTGTTGACTAGGAATTCTTTCGTTTGTACGAAATCTATAATAGTCATCCCTAGTAAACTGCTGACGAACAGAAAGATTTGGCTCTATATCAAGAAAACTTCTATGAGAAGCAGACGAACTCTGTACTCCTTCGTAAGCATCAATCGCTTCTCCAGATATCTCAAAAGCCTTTGCTCTATCAGACTCTCCAGACCAAGTTACGAAAGGACTTCGTTTGTTTTCCTGTTCTGCCATTTAATCATTACCTTTGTAATAGTATTGCAATAGAATCGTCTACACTATTATACACAAAATTAGTAAATATCTTTCATTCCTTGGGTAAACCAGTTTGGTCCAGTGAAAGATGGTCCTTCCATACTCATTCTATCGTTGTTAGCAAAGCCACCTGTTGTATTGTATATAGACTTCTCTGGAGTCCTTGCCAATGTTCTACCGGCCATGTTTGCCATGAGTAATGCTGAGTAACGGTCTTTTCTTATCTTTTGTTTTTTACCAGCGGCGACAATCATCTCCGGCGTATCCCATTTGTCTCTACCAGAAGCTGTTTGTGTCATCTGAATCATAGACAGCTCATTTTTAAGTTCTTCTATTTCTAGAACACAGTCTTCTAATGTGTCGTATTTTCTTTCTGCTATAGCATCTGTAGCGGTAGACAAACCAAGACTCACGGAATCAAAAAATGGAAACAGCAAAACTTTATCCTCAAAGTCTTTTCTTAGTCCATGATTAGCTTCTGCTAACCAGTCTGACTTAGCAAACTGACACATTTCTAATATGTGTAATCCCGGATTATCATCTGTATCTTTATATTTATTTTCGTCTATGATTGGCCATATAGCAAGCTCGCCATCTTTAATTTTATCGTTATCGTGTAGTGCTTCCATAACAGCAATACCACCACCTTGTGCATCCATAGCAACGTGGTTGCAAGGAAACCTTTTCATTAAGTCTCTAATTTTTCTAGCACAAAAAGAATAATAATCACTTTCAGAAGTTATTCCTGATTTGACCATCTCTTTGTGATGACTTCTTGTTGTAGTCCAGCAATAAACAATTCGACGATGGTCTGGTTGAACTTCAAGAACAACGATGCTAAAGTTATCGACTTCTGAAGCTGGGTCAACACCTATGATGTATTGTGCCTGAGAATCTCCAATCAAAGCCGGTGAAAAGAAAACCTCCCCACTAGGTAGCTTGATTTGGTTGTCATTTGAAACAACACAGGATTCGATGAGAGAGCGTTTGAAGAACCCTTGACTATCTGTGGTAAAACATGCCGCAAACTCCATTTGGTAGATTCCTGAGTGAACTGTGGCCTTTGAGCGGGCAACCTGAGCAGCGTCCATAAAACCTTCTGGAAGCATCTCAAAAGGTATCCTCATTATGCTGTATTGAGTCCAGTCAAAATCTTTTGGAATATCTTCACTGCCAAACACCTCTTTTAACTTTACAGGGTTTCCCTTGCTCTTGATTATTGACCGCCACTTTTTCCAGTAATCTGCAAAGTGATTGAAGTCATAATAGGCAGTACCAGACAAAATAATCTGGTTTGACATGTCTTGCTCTACTTCGCTATCTGCAAGTTCTACATACTCACCGAGTTCTTTTGCTTTCTTTTCAGAGGCAAGTCTTTTTACATTTTCTATAGGTGACGAGCTTACAGCAGCAAAACCAGCAACAACATTTTCAAATATCTCACGAGGCACAGAAGCAAATTCGTCTGTAATGATATCATTGGCGCGTTGACCACGAATCTTAGTACCATCACCAAGTGGTAAACATGTTATGGTGCTTTTCCCCATTTTCATAACACATCTGTCAACATCTCTTCTCGGACCACTTGATGGTCCCATAATATCTCTTAGTAGGGGAGAGTTTTGCCATATTGTATCCATATACTCAAACAAAACTTTTGATTGTCTAAATGCAGCACCTACAATTACTATCTTCCTGCCCGGCATAAAAAAAGCACGAAGCATTGAGTAAAGAGAAAGTATAAATGATTTACCAAGACCACGAGAACCTATTAGCATAGGAAACTTTCTATTCCAAAGCTCGTGTAATATAAGAGACTGCATTGGAAGAATGTCTATGTTGAATACTTGTTTGCAAACAAAACTAAAATACTCAGGCTGTGACATAAGCCAAGTAAGATGAATATGAAATTCTTCTTCGCTATTTGCGTAGGTATGTGTCAGCGGGTTAAATATTTTGGACTCGTCTACGTCTATGTTTAACCAAGCATCGTCTATTGTTTTGAGATTAGACACTCTATACTTTCGTACCCCTTTTGACCGAGAACAGCATCAGCGAAACCATAATCTACAGCCTCTTCTGCTGTCATGTACCAATCGCCTTTACGGTCTATATTTTTTCTTATAAAGTTTTTTATACTCACAGGTGTTTTATACTTATTATTATTCTTAAAAAAGTTGCCTTTCGCACACTTTTTCGTATAAATATCCAACATCCTTTGATTGCATTTTGAATTTTGCTCTGCGTTGGACTGGACGACCAGTGAATGCCCCTCTACGCCGACAGAACCCCAGTGAATCATAAACTCCACATTTGGCATTAATACTCTACTGTCTGCTGCCTGAAGTATAACTGTGGACATAGAAGAAACGCTGGCATATCCAAGTATGGTTATTTTGTTTGGTGAAAATGTCATTGCGTCATATACACCCATACCATCATGCCAATTACCACCAATAGTATGCATGTGGACTAACACATCTTTTTCTTTAAGTATGTGTAGGTTTTTTACAAAATTAGTTGCCATCCTATATTCAATACCCGGCTCTTGCTCGTCGTCTATGTAGTAGCCGTGTAAATATATTTCCCCAGTTTCTGCATTTAAACCATGATTTTGCACTTGGTTTAGCAAAGAATAATCACAAGACATATATTACCTCTCTTGTGCTAAAGTAGTGTAGGCTTCGTTGATTAAACCTATTGCAACCTCCTCCGCTTCCTGCTTGTTGTCCGTGAATATAATCGTTACTTCGTAGTTCTCTTCGTACTCGTAAAGCAGTTTTCTCATAAATTTTCCATTCATTCTTAGATACTTCCATTTTGATTTGGGGATTGTCGAACCCTCTGGAAACATCCGCAACGTATCTTCGGAAAATTCACATATTATGTATCTCCACCGGAACTCTCGCATACGTTCAAGCTCGGCCTCAAACTGTTTTCGCTTCTTGCCTAAGTTTAATGCTATCTCTCCGCTCGAAGCTTTCCTTTCAATTACAAGCAATTCTTCGAGACCCTTCGCTGTATAGTCACCCGTTTTCAGACCTTCGTCAACTACAGCTTCACAGGTCTCATAAAAGTCAAATGACCAGCCGTTCTTCTCTCTCGTATCTCTTATAATCGTATACTTGTGTTGTGACATATCTAAGCCATTAGGTTTACTTGGTTCTAAGTATTTCCATGAACAGTCTTTCAAAGTGCTGTTCTTTTCCGTTCACCTCGTTATGGCAATCCCAACACAAAGTTATACCATTGTCCACATCATATCTTAATGATGAAGCAGAACTCCACTTTTTAATATGATGCACCTGCATCCTTTTTCCTCTTCGTTTACACTGAGGCATCTGGCATTTATACTTGTCTCTAGCTAAAACTTTTTTTCGCCAGTCTTTATAAATAGGGTCATTAAAGTTTCTCAAAATGTATATTAACCTCCACACCAATAGGGTCATTAGGTTCTATATCAGTTATTTTAAACCCTTTGGATTCTAAAAAATCAACACATTCTTTTTGGGTGTGTTGACCCTTATACAAACTTTGCTCTTCTCCTATAGACGATTCTAAGACACCTTTCTTTATAATATCCAGATGTCTTCCGGCAGACTGCAACGCTTTTAAGTCTTCTCCCTGAATATCTATCTTTATGTGGTCTATTTGTTTTATTTCGTATTCTTCTATAATTTTGTCTAACCTGCAAACTTCAACATCAAAAGTTTTTTCACTTAGCTCAAGCCATTGCGGTTGTGGCCAGCCGGACTTTTTAATTTTATCAATGTCCACATCTAATATTGAACTACACTCAGAATTATTGCATTCTTTAAGCTTCGCAGTTCCGTTATAATCAGAAATAGCCTTTTGTATAACAATTATATTTTCATAACCTTCAGCTTGTTCTTTACAGAACCTAGCAAAATTTGGATGTGGTTCAATTAGATACAACGTAACTTCTCTATATTTTTTAGCCATTATGAAGCTTTGTCGAGTTGGGCCTGTCAAAAAAGCTGGTCCTAAATCCAAGATAACCAAATCTTCTTTTGAACCAAAAAGGCTAGCGTCTTCTTCAGAACTAGATATTGAAAAGTTATTCATGATAATTTTTTCATTCATGGCACAGCACTTCAAACTAAATGTGTGTTATAGTTAGTCATCTTATCTTCTACTGCACTATATGTTTCTAGTTGCAATGCAACGCTAGGAGTTAATCCATAACAAATATGCTTTTGATGAATCCTATCTGCACACAACCAATCCATAGGGCCTAAAGCAGGCAATGAAAGCAAAACATCGAACATGCGCTTATTAATCAACACGCAGTGCCAACCAGTTTCGCCAGCCATTCTTATTACATTAGGGTGTACTTCTATACTGCTACTCTTTCTGTAATATGAACCAAAGTAAATCATATCCCAATTTTGAGTCATCAAGAATTCAGATGCTCCGTTTAATACCCAGTCAAAGTATGCAGGTCTAAGAACGCAGTCTTCCTCGACAATCAAAAGGTTCTCCGTATTGTGATGGATACCATTCTTAATCATCTCTCTGTGAGCCTTCCAAGCGTTATACGCATTAGGTCTAGCTCTCCAGCTTTCTCTTGGGCAAGAGCCTTGCAAGTCTGGAGGAAGCTCGTCTGTGTCAACGATGTGACAATCCTCACCTTTTCCTGCTATGAACCTGTCAAGCCATATGTCACCAACTTCAAGAAAGTTGCTATGAACCATATCAAACATCGCCTCACTTGAGGCTTCGGTCTCTGTCTCTTCTCTATCCAGAGTAAGACAAAGTGACAAATCTATACTGGTTAAAAACTCATTTTTAGCACTCATTTACCTGCGATGAATTCCTTGTTTATCGTGGTTAATTCTGGTTTATGATACTTTTTTATTTCGTTGGCTAGCTGGTCTAGACCATTAATGGCATAGTTTATGCCCGCTCTTAGTATCTCTGTCCTAGTCCTGTTTTCCATAACTAATTTATTTTGTTCAACAACAACTTCCATTATTTGCTTACTCTTGTATTCGATATAAAAATAGCTAGGGGCAAATACTGCTACTGAACAACAAGCCAATATTAAAAATCTTTTTAACAATCTTTTCATGATACACCTACGGAAAAGGATAACTAAGTTCTAACTTAACAACTCTAATCAGATTGCTAATGTCTTTAGCTAATTCTAGAACCCTAGATGTTCTTCTATACGCAGTCACATCCGCTACAAGCTTCTTAACTGCTTTGTGACAAACGTCATCCGGGTCTTTTCCAGCCATAAAGACCTTCAAAATAGACCCAGATGTTTCATACATGTCTACTCCAGCTTCTAATAGCTCTGGCTGTAAATCTTCTATATTTATGTGTACTCTGTACAGCATTTTTTAACCTAGACATAAACCTGACTTCTACTCCTTCCCAAGTCAAACTCCACCATCCGTTCGACTAATTGTTTAAATGAGGTTTTCGGTTTCCATCCAAGTACTTCTTCGGCCTTACTACACTTTCCACGCAAGTAAGGTACTTCAGAAGGTCTTAGTAATTCTTCATCAATACTAACGTATTCATTATAGTCCCATATATTTATACACCTAAAAGCCTCATTTAAGAAGTCTTCGACACTGTATGTCTCACCTGTACAAATAACGTAATCGTCCGGTTCTTCCTGTTGAAGCATCAACCACATGGCATAAACGTAGTCTTCAGCGTGTCCCCAGTCCCTTTCTGCGTATAAATTGCCCAAATACAGCGAATTCTCACCTAAACTCTCATAGTTATCGCCTATCCATTTGGTAATTTTCCGAGTAACGAAGTTATCGCCTCTACGCTCGCTCTCATGATTAAATAAAATGCCACAACTAGCATGAATCCCGTAAGAATTGCGGTAAAGGGAAACTGAATGGTGAGCAGCAAGCTTAGCAATGGCGTAAGGGGACTGAGGGTTAAAGACCGTGTTCTCGTCTTGGAACTTCTCTCCGTCCAGTATGGAAAACGAGTCGCCAAACATCTCGGAAGAAGAAGCTTGGTAAAGCTTCGCTGAAGAGTCAGTTGATGCCAAATATTCGAGAACATTGAGGACTCCTTTTGCTGTAACGTCCCATGTAAGGCTAGGCTGCTCAAAGGAAGTTCCTACATGAGACTGTGCTGCCAAATTGTATATTTCTGTAATCGGCTCGTAGGAGGACAGAATGTTATACAGTGAGAATGGGTCGGTAATGTCACCGGACTTTAACTCGAAATCTGGATTGTCTAGCAGATGAAAGATTCTACTGGTGTTGTCTGTAGAGACTCGACGAGCAATACCTACTACACAATATCCTTTATCAAGTAATAGTTCTGCTAGGTATGAACCGTCCTGTCCTGTTACACCGAGTATTACGGCAGTTTTCATGATAGACTCCTGACTATTTGGTTACTAAGGTCTAATGCTTCTTGGTTATTACTAATGTATTCTATATACTTGCTATCATTAATCATGGTTTTATAGCGTTCAAGTACATTCATTTCTAAAGCTTTGCCGTTATAGTCAAGTCCATCGAATGAACTTCCACGACCGTGTTTGGAGACTTTATCGCGTCCCATATCTGTAAATTCTAAGCCCAGTTCAGACACTATTTGTTTTCTATAGTCTTCATCAGAAAACCACTTATCATATAAGATTGTGGTATAGTCATTAGATGATAAAAAGTATTGGGCGTGTTCTAGATAGGTTCTGAGATAGATGTACATCAAAGACCTTTGTTCTTGTGTCTTACTATCGGTTTCGTCTGATTGCATATGCTTGACCAGACTTGCAATCCAGTTTTTAAATTCCCTTATAATGATTATCTTCTTGTCTGGATTGTATTGACTGTGTGCTTGCATCGTTTCATGCAGTCTTTCAGGCTCGTTATCTACCAGATTCCAGATTATTAGGTCGTAGTCAAGTTCTTCTACGATTGGATTTTTAGTAAAAGGGGGTGGTGTTGGTGGGCTATGAATAGTCACACCTAGATAAAGATTAGATTCTATAACATCTGTCGCTATTCCGTATGTTACCTGTCTGTCTCTCGACTTTGGGTTTCTATACGTAAGCCTAGACTGTTTTACGCGCAGAAATTGCTTAACGACATTCTTCTGGTGCAGAAGCCAGTAGAGTATTGCATTATGCCCACTACGTTGAGTGGAGCAAGAATAGATTTGCATTAGTCCTTTGCATCCTCTGGAGTTAAAAACGGTTGGTCTACGCCATCATCTTCATAGCTATGATATTCTGTCAGCCTTTTTCGCTCCATTTCGGTAGCGATTCTCATTTTTTCCATATTGACCCCTAGTTGATAGCGGAGTTCTGGCTCCTCCATCAACCTCCTAAGCCAACCAATAAAAGTTGTCTTGGAGTCTTCTAGTCTTTTTACACGCTGTTCACGGGTAGCTTTTAAGTCTTTAAGCATACCGCTCTTCTTAGCTTGTAAATTGTTATAATCCTTACTTATAGTTTCGATTGCCGCACGAAGTACACCAGCCTGTCTCTCAAGGTTTAGTATAAAATCGCGGTCTCCATCGTCACCTAAGTCTTTTTCGGCTTGTATGCGTATTTCCAAGTCTTTAACCTCTTCAGAGGTTTGGTGATGCGTAATCAAGGCTCGGTTCATTAGTATTTCGAGCTTTATCGCATCAATAACTTGCAATTCTTCCGTGGGTAGAACGTCATCACGGAATTGAGAAATTATTCTGCCCCAGTGGTAGACAAGCATTTCCAGCTCTTCTTCAGTGAATTGCTGTTTTAGCTCTCTCCAGTAGGGGCGTTGTTGTAAATCGTATGAAGCTTGTAGTTCTGCGTCATTTGGGGCGGTTTTAATTTTATCAAGAATATACTTAGATATACTTTCAGGGTCACGGTCTAAACGTAGACCCATTTCTTCCTCAGAAAGAATATCATGGTTTTCTTTTATAAATTTTTGTTCACTCTTGGTGAAACGGCCCTTCTTCAACGCCATTCTCCTTAAGGATACGTAGTATCTCTTCTTTTACTTCATCTCGACGAGCTTTCGAGACATATACACCATCGACCATGCGGAGGTAATCCTTTCTGTAGGACATACCTAGCTCCCTGTCAATGATTCTTATAATCTCTTTGTTTGACAAGTTTTCGGTCATGTCCACTGTAAAGAACATGTTTGTTTCACCCTCTTGTCTAACAGAGTCTATATCAATAGGTTGCATTAAGTGTTTTCTGGTTTCTTTTCTCATCATGCGCCTCAGCTCTTTATCTGTCTGTGCGTCATGCTCATCTACTTCTTCTTTACGATAGTAGTTATCGCGTTTGAAGTTCTTTAATCTATTTTTTACATGTACAGCAAGAAAGTTCTCTAGGGGTCGCTTTTCGTCATATCTGTCGAGAGCGTCCATGCCTATCATGAAAGCTTCTTGCTTTATGTCCTCGTGAGTGTAAAAACCAAATTTAAACTTGTGTGCGTATCTTTCCGCTACCCGTTCAATGGTGGATATGACATCTTTTTCAGTCATCCCTGCGGGTATCTTCATCCTCTTCCTTTTGTAAAATCCTCATTGCTTGAGCTTTCTCTGGGTCGGGAGTTTCTAACTCTTTTTCCACTTCAAGCTCCAATTTTCCAGTAGCTTTAACATAAAGTTTGCTATCTATTTCTTTAGACATGTTTTTTATCCCAATAATGTTTATAATACTTAACAGAAAAGTCGCCAACATAAGTATTATACACTTATCTAGCGAAAAAACCATGAAACTTACAAAATCAGAAATAGAATATGTAAAAGAGACCTGTTCTTTTTACACAGATGCTCGTATGGCAACCGAATTAACGCGAATACGGTATGAATCAGACATATCGGACTCCGTTAGTGTGGATATGGTACGTAAAGCAAGATATAAGCTTGGTGTAAAGAAGAAAAGAGGTCGCGGCAAGTGCGAGCTGGAAGATGATTAACCAGTTCGACTTAGTTTATTTCGTCCGTACTATCTTTATTGACAGGATTAATAGCATTGATAGCGGTAGGATTTTTATAGTCCTCGCCAGAGTCGATGCTTGGGAGGACGATAAATCATATGATAGCGAAAGTGCATTCTGGTGTATCTCACCGGAACATCTTAATACATTGGAAACAAATACGTTTCCTTTCTTAATGGACAAGAGAGATTCGGATTATCACTTTATCAACAATCCGAAGATACAGTATCTTGCAGCAACGGAAATCGAGCGTTTGGGTAACAACGTATCAGATTTCATCTGGGATGACGGGTTTGAAGACGAATCCGAAGAACCTGACTGGGGCTAATAGGTTAGGTTTAGGTAATACATAACACCTTCCGTGTTGGCTAATTTCGTCTCAACCCCCCGCGATTTATATTAGTATGTCAAGGGGTGGTACCGCTTTAGAAAACCCCCCAAGGGGGTGGTAAAAAAATATATGTCTTTTTTCCTAAAAACAAAGTGAATACAGTAAATACTACTTTACAGAATGGTCGATATATATTATATTGAAGGGGTTAAGTCAATGGTTATTAAGGATACAGAATGTACAAGCTACTCAGAATCAAGCACACGGCTACAGGTATTAAGCACATGGTTAAGCATATGCGTAGCAATAAATATATCATAGGTAATACGACTAGCAATAGGGTAGGCGACTATACAAGTAGCGTCCGTATTGATAGCAAGGGTAGCCTAAATTATATTATAAAACTTTGGAATAATATTGTCTGAGTGACCTAACGTGTCACAAGGGTATGCTATAATAATAATATAAGAAAGTTAATTGAGGTAATAAAATGATGACACGCAATGAAGCAAAATTAGAGCTGTTCAAGGTTAACCGCAATATTGAAAAGAAAGGCGTTGAATACGCTAAGGAATTGGGACAATACAATAAGAGTATTGTTATGCAGGAATTGCAATTACTATGGGATAAAAAAGATATTCTAAAAAATATCATAAATAGTTAGGTTGGCGTGACCTAACGTGTCACACCTATAGACGATAATAGTAATAGTAAAGAATTTAAGTTTCACTAAAGGATTAAGATTATGAGTTTTGAAAAAAGAGTTGCAAATCGTAAATGGTTCGCTGAAAACGTAGAAGCTGGCGACAGCGTTAGTTTTGTTTACAACGGTTTACAGCGTTTTGGTGAAGTTGTGGAGACTAGCCACTGGGATAGGTCAAACCCTACTAATGTTCGTGGTTGGTTGACTTTGGAAATGACCGTACCACTACAAGACCGTGAAGACGTAAACGGCAAAGTGCCTAGTAAGTTCAAGCGGTTCAACTGGAATAACATGAGCCGATGTGAAAAGTATTGGTCTTTGAGTTGCGGTTGGAAATCCTAGTATTAGTAAGGCGTTTATGGTAAGCTGGTTATATTGAAAAGGGTTAGGTATGTTAGTTATTGAGATAGTTATATTTGCTATAGTAGTAGCACCATTGTTAGTATGTCTGTTTGCTCAAGTGTTAGACTTGTATGGTACATATAGATATGCCAAGCGTAGTAGTAAGTTCAACCCAAAGGTCTAGCAAGATGAAGTACAAAGTACAAGGCAACGTATTGCCAACGCATATCATGCCCGAAGGTGAACATGCTGTAAAGGCTACCGTTATCAGTCAATGGATAATGGATGCTGATAGCCCACTAGATGCAGCGGCGAAGTTCTTAATGGGTAACGATAAGGTAAACGCTAGCCCTATCCTAGTAGTAGATACTGATTACAATATCGGCAACTACCCGCTCGACTATGTGAAGGTTGCCATAGATTACAGGGTAGGACTGAGATGATGAAGGTTATAGTAAAGCCCCATATAGTACGTATAGATGGCAAGGACGTACAGCATTGGATAGTCACGACTACACCGAGAAGTCTAGGCAATGAAGATAGGTCATTCACTGATAAGGGTGAAGCCTATAGGTATGGTCATATGCTCGTGACCATGTACGCCACACAAGCCTAGCCCCGTCGTAGCTAAGCCGGACGGCTAAGCCCCCTAATGAGACTCGTTCTCAATAAGGTAGAAATCGCGGCGGCGATTTTGCCCGCTGTGTCAATGGAATGTGCTTATTTTTATTGATTATTTTTAATAAAAGAAATATGTGTTTATTTGTGTAATTGTGTAATTTATCTGCTGTTATATGTCGATATATATGTTATACTTAAGGCATAACAAAGTTCACTTATCAGGAGAGACACACATGGCCGATTTCAACTCACACGCACACGCCGAAGAATCCGACAGCTATCGCACGGGCGAATTGCTCGAAGCATCGCGCGAGGAGCTTGAAGCTCAGCGTCAGCTTGACATCCATCAATGGCGCATGGAGCGCATCATGATGGGCGTTGGTCAGCCTCACTATGAGCATGACTGTGATTGCATGTTCGATTGCTAGGCCAATAGCGTTACGTTTTTCCTTTTTGTTT
>VTLG01015037.1_pt1 | contig 17972 bp, 12 predicted proteins | sample 4694571 | NCBI WGS metagenome assembly VTLG01 (sample SAMN12604809, study PRJNA352737) | marine metagenome | biome: ENVO:00000447; feature: ENVO:00000209|ENVO:00000569|ENVO:01000036; material: ENVO:00002151; isolation source: viral sequences binned using virsorter ... | reverse complement strand
CAGTCGTGTCTTGGTTTAATGTTCCTACAACTAAATCAATTGTACCATCTGCATCTTGATACTCAACTGTGATTCCAGTTTCAGTATTACTACTAAACATTGCACCAACTGTGTCTTGAACAACCTCTGTTAAATCAATGTTTGCAGTACCATCAAAAGAAACACCATGTATAGTTCTCGCAGTTTCAAGTGCAGTGGCAGTAGCTGCATTACCTGATGTATCCTGATTACCAGATGTGTTTACGCCTGGCAAGTTTATGTTTGCACTTCCATCAAATGATACACCACCAATAGTTCTTGCAGTCGTTAGTGTGGCTGCACTTCCAGTTGTATCTTGGTTTAGTGTTCCAACAACAAAGTCAAGAGTACCATCTGCGTCTTGGTAAGTAACGGTAATACCTGTTTCAGTATTACTTGAAACCATTGCACCTACGATATCTTGTACAGTTTCATTAGTCGCATATTTGTTTGTTGAACCCTCTGTTAAATCATCTGAGGTAAATCCTGTAAGATTTCTTGTGGTGAAGAAAACACCGAAACCCATGTGTGCGTGTGAAGAACATTGATAATAAAGAATATCTGGTGTGTCTTCATCTGCAATGATTTGTGTGTATGCACCAGATGAGCCTGGTGTTCCACTTGTTGTAACCCCACTTGTATATGCAGTTGCTTTAGCTGCATCATAGTAAAATCTTAATGGGTGTCCAGAGTTACTTGAATCTGATTGGTCAAATCTATATGTGTTTCTAGGTATCAGTCTTAGGAAAGGTGAGAATGTATCGTTTAGTTTGTAACCGTTATCACTACCCACTCCGTAGTAAGGGTGTGCAGTTGTTTTAGTTGCAACGGTAACTAAAATCGTGATAGTAGAAGCTTCGTAAACTTGAGAAGGAGTTTCTGTTTCTACAAATGAATTAAGTTGTGTAGTATCACCTTGAACAGTTAAGTCACCAGCAATTGTTACATTTCTAAAACCAGTAATATCTTTATTACTATCTACAACAACTGCTTTACTTGCAGACACAGTTCCAGCAGTTACATTTTCTAATGTGTCAGGACTTGCATCTGCACCTATGAACTTTCCATCAGAGGAACTAAACTTTAAAAACTTACCATCTACTTTTGCAGTAGACCTCTGCACATCATCTAAAAATTCTAATCTAACTTCACCACTTCCAGAACCAGAACCAACAAAAGTAGAGGACTGTCTTACTTGTAGCTGTAATGCATTAAACTCTTTTCTTAATAATTCTATTTCATCAATCTGTTCCTTTACTTCTGTCTTACCTTTCATATCATCAAGGTTATCAACAACATCTGTAATAAGTTTTTGTGTTGCCTTGATTGTTTCTTCTTTTGTAGGTACTTTCTTTTTCTTTGTCTTAACGAGATTAATTGCCTCTACTATATCAGCAGTAGGTGTTTGTGAAACGACAACAGGTTTGACTGGTTCTGGTGTCTTAGTTTCTATAACAAGAGGTTCTGGTTTTGGTTCAGTCTTAAGTAAAGACTCATCTATTTTTGGTTCTGGTTTAAGTGCGTTCAATCCAGAGAATAAGTTTTCAAAAGCCTCTAACTTTTTACTCTCATCAATCTTTGGTTGTTCAACAACAACAGGTTTGACATCTTCTACTTGTAATTGTAAATCTTCTTGAACTATTTCTGGTTTTATTTCTACACCAAAAGATTTAATTAGACCAGAGAATGCGTCTAACTTTTTTGTGTCATCTTCTGATAGAGATTTTGTTTCAACCTTTTTGGATTGTTCTTGGACTTTTCCGTTGGGTTTACTTTTCTTTTCAACTTTAGGGGTAACCTTCTTAGGTTTAATGGGGGTATCATCATCTTTCTTCTCAATTACTTTTACGACTTTTTGTACAGACGTAAGAAAACTATCAAGTTCTTTAACTTGTTTCTTTGTAGTTTCCTTATTATTTTTTTCTTCTAACTTTGCAAGTTTAGAGGCGTCTTCAAGTTCTTTAAATAGACTCGCAATGTCCTGTGACTGTACAGCCATAACAATCTCCTTGAAGGTATTTATTGATTAGAGATTGTCTATACTGCGTATGCTGGATTATCTGCATCTGGTAAACTTTGTCCTATTGGTGGTATACCAGCTGAAGAAAATGTGTGGTTACTTTCTTCTCCCACACCTGTTAAAGATATTGCAGCTGCGTCACCCATGTGACTATTAGTGTGAGATAATTTAAATGTGTTTGTAGTTTTACCAATCACATAATAAGTATTTCCACTTACTAAACCACCAATTGGGTCATTTGCAACTCCACTACTGTCTAAACCAGAATCGTATAAAACTATTTCATCATTTGATAAACCATGTCCACTTTTTGTTATGGTATTATTACTCGCACTGACAACACTTGAAGAACTTCCATCTACTGTAAAAGCTGCTGGGTCTATACCATCTGCATTGTTATATAAAGCAGCAAGAGCATCTATATCAGATGCATCATCTATAGCTGTGCATAGTGAGTTGCATACTAATCTTACTGCTGTTCTGAACGCAGTTATCTTTGATGGTATCGCAGTTGAAATTTCAGACTTTCTTGTGACGTACCAATCGGTTGGTAATAAATTTGCATAAGCATTGGTTCTTGCAGCTTCTTTTTTAGTTATTTTTAAATCTGCAAGATTTTTTGCAGTTGAACTTTTTGTTATGACAACTGTTCCTTTACTTGCGTCATAAACTGGAGCACTCTCTGAGTTATTATAATATTCACCACTTTTGTGTGAACCACTATATGTTACCTCTATAAAACCAACTGAAGCTTTCTCAGAATCACTTGCAAGGTTTAACCAGTTTCTTGGATATTGTATCCCAGTTGTTGGGTGCTTGAATGCAGTAGGTACTTTAAAAAACCTATTGATACTACCGTCTACTATTAATGCCCACATTTATTTTCTCCTGTTTCTATTTATAATCTTATGAATATGCCAAAGTAACCACTGCATGAATTTTTGTACTACTTCTTACAATGTAGTCTAATCTGTCAACAGCAGACGCAGTCGTTGTTAAAGTTGGTGCAGTCCCACCTATGAAATCCCAAACACTTCCGAAACTTGCAGTTCTACTACCTGTTCCATCTTGCACAAAGAATATACTTCCTGTTGTTCCAGGCGTTAGTTCTGCTGGATTTGCAACTGTAATATTACCATTTAAGGTAAGTTCAAAATTTGCATTTCTATCTAAATCTAATATATGTGTTCCTGCTGGTAGAGTGGCAGCTGCAATGTCTACAGATACACTATTATCAAAGTTTGTATTTTGTCCACCACCCACTGTTGCAATCTCAGCAGTTCCAGTAACTTTTGGTGCAGTCAGTGTGTTTGGTATATCGAAGTTTGTTCCTCTTTCAAGAACTATTTTTGTTGTAGATACTCTTGCACTTGTGCTTGTGTCTTGAAATAAAAATCCATTTTCATCATTATCTTCTAATACAATAACATCAGGGTCTTCTTTTGTAAGAGATGATAATGTATCAATTTCAAATATAAGATTATCACCATCATTTGTTCCAGAACCATCTGTACCGTTTAATAAAATCTTTGAACCTTCGTTAGAGAAACTACTGTCAGTTCCGTCTAATAAAATTGTTCTATCATCATATACATTTTCATCATTAATATTTCCTTCTACTGTGATATTATTACTAAAAGTTACTGAACCATTATATGTACCACCAGTTTGTGGAACTGTATTTGCAACAGAGAATACATCATAAACGATTATCTCTACCACATCACTTGCAGCTAAAGACGCAAGACCACCTATTGTGTTTGCTGTTGTTGTGTTATAATCCGTTCCACGAAGAAGTAGAACACCATTCATAAAAACATCAATGTATGTACCGTCTTGATATTTAAGAGTTCTTGAATTATCATCTGCACCACTGAGAGATGTTTCACTCCCAGACGCAGTAAAGACAAATCTATCTCTAACTCCAAAACCGTCTGTACTTCTTCCTAGATATGGCATTTAAATTCCTTTACTGTTATTTATAATCACTATGGGTGCGTATTGTTATATTTAAACGGAACATCGCCCCAGGCCATGTATAAACAATTCTCTCCATCACCATTAATATCTCCTCCAAATGTGCCACTAATTTTAAAACCATTAGAAAGGAAGTCCAAATGCTGGGTAGTACCGTCTGCTTCTACGCTAGTTCTACCCCATCTCAAATATGTGTTTACAACATTATGTGTATTTCTAGTGCTATCAAATATAAAGTTTTCTCTTCCATACTGTTCACCTATCAACACTACTGTTCTGGGTTTAAAACCTGTGTAGATGAAAGGCCCATCTGCATTGCCATTTCCAATAAAGTTGCCGAAGGAACTATAGCCCTGTATCGGTGCCCAGCAATAGGCAACATAATCAAACCCACCACCTCCTAAACCAACATAGTTGTTTATAGAGAATACAGTGCTTGTTGGGTCACTTATTGCACCACCATCACTGGTGCTACTTACATCTACTGGTGAACCATTAGGATTTGTATTTCTTAAAGTAGAGGCACTTGTTGCTCCTTTTATTCTAAAAAGAGGATAAGTAGCACTGGTTCTACAAAAGTGCATAATTGCTTCTGGAGCTTTACCTAGACCATGTCCAACTGTGGCAGTTGTGTTAGTGCTAACTCCTGTAAAAGTAACTATACTAAAACCAGCATCTTGATTTGCTTGTACAGTAGATGTAATTGTTCCATCTGTATTCGTTGATGTAGTGCCTCCATTTGCTTTCCAACCCCATGCAATATGAGAATCACCACTGTCATTACCACTAGCCTCATTCCCATAAGTAAAACCATCAGTACCAAATGCTGTTAAGGAATTAGTTGAAGTAAATTCTGTAGCACTTCTATCAGAACTTAAATGTTTGTGTACTCCTCTACTACTATCAAATATCATATTATTGTAACCATGTGGACTTCTCATTTTAATCCAAACTAAATCAGGCTGGAAGCCAAAACCTGTTACATTTACAGAAGTGCCATTACCTGTATAAGTGACTGCACCAACTTGTTTTTCACCAATATTGGTATCTGTTTGATTTGGGTCTACACCTGACCCTACATTTACATTACCTGTACATAACGCAACAAAGCCTGATGGCGGCGCATATCTAAAATCACCAAAGCCATTTTCATCTGTATTACCACCAGCAGTTTCTCTGCCTTGAAAAGTAGAATCTTGACCAAAGTTAAAACACCAATCTGGTTGTGCTACAGAAGCACCTCCCATATGAGTAACTATATCATAAGAACCAGTCGCACTTAAATCATTAAAAGCATAATTACTATCAGAGGGGTCACTAGCACCATCACCACCCCACGCATCATTTACTGCGAACCATATTTTTTGATTAGGAACATCAATGGCAACTCCAATAGTCTGACCACTTCTACTATTGTTATCACTACCATCTCCAATGTAATTACTTGTAGTGCTTCCTGTCACCTTCTGTGTAGAACGAACAAGTAATGCTCTATAAGAAGAAGTCCCATAAGCTTTTACATCTTTTAAAGTTAATTGTTTAGTATCGTAAACTCCAACCCACCCAGTGTCGTGATTGTTTATAATATACATTTCAAAATATACTTTAGGTACACCATCATTACCTACATTAATAGTGCAACCAGCTTCATCTTGTGTTGATTGTCCATTATATTGAAGATTATTTTGTGTAATTTGAGTAGATGCTGAACTTCCCCTAGTATTCAAAGGATTTAAAGTTGCAAAATTTCCACTACTTCCCATTTTTTCTCCTATGAGCCAAATGTTGGACTATCAAGCACTTGGTGGTCAGTGCCCATGTTGTTTGCCGTAAAATCATTATCGTTTCCAGAACTATCGTTGCCTAACGCACTTGCATTTTCATATTTGAGATGAAAGCCATTATTACCAAACGAAGTCCCTGTTGGGTCTTTTGGCACCCAGACACCATTTTTAGTTTCGCCGAACTGTGAAGCTGCATATTGTGTTCCATCTACATAAATTGTTTCTGCCAAAAGGGCTTCTATACTTGTAGTATAAGATGCACCAGTAAATCTACCTATCGCCATTTCTCTATTATTTCCATATCCACTCTGATAGTCCTGACTTGGATAAGTTTCTGTACCAAAAGAAGTTATTTGAGTCCCATTTATATATATTTTAACTCTATTAGAAGCAGTGGCTTGAGTTGTGTCGACACCAATAACCATGTGAAACCATGCAGTTAGGTCTTTAAATCTAGCATTTGTTATCAATTGACCAGCTGTTGTTCCTGAAAATTGCATATTCAAAACATCATTACCTTGAAATCTAGGCCCATCAACATAGTTAGTTGTACTAGAAAATTGTGAATTAAAAACTATACCAAACTCACCACTGTCATTTAAATTTTCAGATTTTTTAATCCAAGTTGAGAGAGTAAATTTTTTTCGACTTGTTCCACTGCCTGGAGTTCTTGAAAAATAACTACCAGAGGCTCTGTCTAATCTAACTGACTGCTCAATCTGATAATCATAAAAGGAAGCTGCACCAGAACTTCCAAACCATTGATTTCCATAACTAGGCATTCTTACCCCTACGCAAACGCAAGTTGTGGAGCTCCTAATGCAATCCTATTTGCAGCCACCACCATGTATGGTAAAATGTCAACTGCGTTTGCACCTGTACTTAATGTAATACCAGAACCTCCAACAGATTCATAATCACCACCAAGTGTTAAACTTCTTGAACCACTACTATCTTGAATAAAAACCATAACACCAGTTTGTCCCACATTTTCTGTAGTAGGATTTGCGAGAGTAACATTACCCTCAAGTGTTATAATAAAGTTTTGAAAAGAATTGAAATCTAAAAGAACACTATCAGTCGCACCAGCAAAAGTATCAGAATTTACAATCTGTGTTGCACCTATTGTTGTTTTACCAAAAGAAACAACTTGGTCATTTATTTGAAGTTGATTATTTGTTGTGTCTTCTGTGATGGTTGCACTTCCAACTTTCACATCACCAGAAAATTTTATATTGTTGTTGAAATAGTTTGCTGGGTCACCAGTTCCATCTTCAAATAAAAGACTTGAACCAGCATTCGTTGCAGAGCCGTCTGTTCCATCTAATAGTATTAAGTCACCAGCATCACTTGCACTTCCGTCTGTTGCATCTATTTGTATTCCGTCTGCACTTGTATCAGAACGAAGGTTACCAGTTATCGAAGTATCTCCACCAATGGTTGCAGTGCTAGTTGTAGTTAAAGTTGTAACTCCACTTAACGCACCACCAGCAGTTATACTACCACTTGTTGCACTTATGTTTCCACTCGTGGTTATATTACCAGTTAAGGTACTCGCACCATCAACTGTTAAACTTCCAACTCTATCACTATCCCTACCTGATGTAGGTAACAATCCATTACCAATCACACCTTGTTTGTGAATGACATAGATGTTGTTTGTTCCAGTTGCTGGTGTTCCTGTAAATGTAAGTGTTGTTCCATTGACAGTATATGCAGATGTAGGTTCTTGTCGAACATTATCTACAAATACCTCTATTTGATTTGGGTCACCTACACTTTGACCCATAGTAAATGAAGTATCAGAGTTGTTCCCACTAAAAGTATCTTTAGAAGGAGATGCAAAACTAGCAAGAGGTGACGCTCCCAGATATGCCATCTTATGTTATCTCCATTATACTCAAACAGGTATCTGCACTGTTTGCTGTATCCGATTGTATTTTTATACTATGTCCTGCTTGTAGGATAATTTTATTTCCACTCATATATTCAAAGGAAGAACCTGCTGGTATGGGTAGGTTCTTCGCAAGAAATACATTTGTCTGTGCATCAAGTTTTATATCAACAGTAATCTGTGATGATGCTGTGTTTGCAATTGTCAAACCAATCACAACTGTTGTTGTTGATGCTGGACAAGTATAAGGAATCATATCCGTATTTGCAGATACATTTGAACCATCAAAGGTTTTATTTTTAAATGTATTAGCCATTGAATATTACTCCTTACACATCATCTATTAAAGCACATACGATTGCAGTCGCAGATGCATCACCAGTATCTCCAATATCTGATGATATAGCATGAATGTTTCCTACTGTTGTGTTTGGGAATCTTCCCACAAATGTTTGACTTGGGCCAATAAAGATACCGTCTGCAACATCATTTGCGGCTGTTCCACCATCAAGAACGATATAGATACCGTCTGATGAACTTTGGTTCTGAATGAATAAGAACTTAACCTTATCAGATGTTGATACTGCTGTTTGGTCTGTGTCTTGGTCGACAGCAGTGTAGTCTAGAAATCTACCAGCAATCAAGTCTGCACTTGTTGTTGTTATACTTGTTAGTTTGTAATACCACTTATCATTTGCGTCATCAGGTGTGACAGTCATTGTCCCAGTTAGAGTTTTTGCAATCTCATCTGGTAAGATAGTGGTCTGAAATGATACGGAAGCGTCATCTGCCATTGTTTTCTCCTATTTGTTTATATCACTTATTTATAATATTATCCCAATGCGATTGCAAGAGCAGTTGGGTCGTCTGTTACAAATCCTTGTCCAGTCATAAATGTTGTCAATCTTGAAAGTGCGGCTTTTCTGTTCGTTCCACCAGCACCATCATCTACAATTATTAAATCACTGGTCGTTAAGTCTGCACCAATATCTGAACCACCATCTATATCTATAGCTGCAAGTGGTAAAGTTCCTGTGTCACCAGAACCAATCAATGTTCCAGATGCCACTGGTAAAACTAATGTTGCACTACTACTTGCAGAGTGTGGTTGTGCTTGTAGTGTTTGTGCGTGTGCGTTAGAACTCTCACAATAAAATTTAACTTTTGTTACCTCTCCAGTTCCAGTTCTAATATCTATCAGACCATCTGTTATGGAAACACCACCAGATGAACCATTACCATCTATGATAACTTTACCAGAACCGTTTGGTAATAAATTAATATTTCCATTTGATACTGAAACAATATCGTTGCCGTTGACATCTAGGTTGCCTCCAAGTTGAGGCGTAGTATCAGCTGCAACAGATGTTAAACCACCAGCAGAACTGATTAGATTATCAACTGTTATCCTCTTAAATGTAGATGCGTCTGCATCACTCACTAATAATTCATCATTACCAGAGTCGATACCAGCAGATGCAATAGATGATTGTCCAGTGATAAAAGTATTCGCAGTTGTCCCTGTTGATATAAGAGTTCCAGACTCGTTAGGTAAGTTTAATGTTCTATCAGCAGTTGGGTCAATTACACTTAATGTCGTTTCATTGTCATCATCTGTTGTTCCTTCAAAGATAAAAGATGCAGCTGACAATGTAGATGTAACTGTCAACTCTGCAACAGATATCTGAGTTGCAGATATATTAGTGAAACTTAAACTACCTGCTTCAATACCACTCACATCAGTTTGAAGTTTATTAAACTCAACTCTAAACTGTTCAAGTGTTGAAGTAGTAGTGACCTGTCCTGCTGTAATTGCCATTAGTTTTTATCCAGTAAAGTTTTTAACATAGATTTAATTTCATGCATCTCACTCTTAATATTATTTATCTCTCTGTTCGCATTTCTGATTGCATCTCTTTGTCTTTGTGCAGCCTCTGCTCTTTGTTTTGCAATTAGATATGCACCTCTATTTTTGTTTATGATTGCAGTAGATTCAGTATCTCTTACTAAATCATCATGTCCATCTACTTGTAAATATTTTCTATCCATCAATCATCTCTTGTATTTGTTTTCTTTGTTCTGCAATCTCTTGTCTTTGTTTCTCTATTTGTTCTCTTTGGTCTTCTACTGTTATAGGTGCAAAACCACCTTCATTTTTTTTCTTATAATCCTCAAAGTTAATTACATTATCCATACTATGTTGCCAGTGCGATAACTCTTAAATCTCTAATTCTTATTGGTTCAGCTGCATTTGTTCCTTGTCCGATTATCTTGATTGCAAACTGTATAAACTCTGGTAGTGGTTCACCAATACCATCATCTGTCACACCAGCAGTATAGAGATACTGTTGAAAGTCACCATCATCAAGTGATGATGCAGTTGTGTTATCTGTCGTACCAGTGGTATTAAAAAAATCATAACCTAGTTCATCAAAGTCATCAGCAGAGTCAGACCTTAGTATTTTAAACAATACTTTTATCTCTGCACTAGAGTGTCTACGAGCTGCAAAGAAAACTTTTAGTGCAGTTGCTGGTGTTTCTAATGGTATCCTTTTTGTTATGTAAATAAATGCGTTCTGGTCACCCTCTGGTTCTGTTGATGCAACAAAGTCTGTTGTTGGAAATACATCAGCAGATGTGTCTACATTATTCATACGATTACCAACTGCAATAACTGATAGTCTATCAAAGTCAATAACTGGTGATAGATTAGATACATTTGTTGATAACCCAATATCTAAAAAGAAAGATTTTGCACCACCAAGTTCATTTGTTTCATTTACCTTAGATGCAATTATTCTTGATGTATCAAACTTAAAGTTTTCATTTAAAGGTATGACTGTTGTACTTGTATCAGTTGAGAATGAACTCTCTGAACCAGAAGGACTTGTTCCACTCGTTGTTTTTACATTTGAAGTAATTGTTGTTTCTGGTAACTCTAATGCACTTATCTGTGTTTTTAAAAGTTCCATTCTATAATTTTCAGATGCGAAGACACTTATGTCCCCAACTTCTGCACTGTCATTTGCACCTGTAATTGTTGGTGCAGTTGTAAGTGATACAGTGTATGAATCCATTTGAATGTTTGCAAGAGCAGTATGTGTTTTATTAATCTGGTCTAACGGTGTCTTAAGTATTTGATACAACTCAACAGTTGCTCCATTTGCGTGTGCAGCTGCAGTTGTTCCAGCATCACCTCTTGTTAAACTACCGATTGTTGTTGAAGATAATGTTCCAAACATAATCTCATTACCTATCTTCACGTAACACCTTGAACTTAAATTACTTGCTTCAAATCCAGTTGCAGATGTAAGTGTAAGAGAGGTTGCAGTAGCAGTAATTGCACCATTCAATGTTGTTTCTATTCCAGACTTTGCACCTGTAATAGTTACATTGTTTGATGTAGAATACATTGCGTGGTCTGGGTGTCTTACTTGCATAACTGTAGAACTGTTTGTTAAGACCAGAGGATTTCTACCAAGTCTTTTACCATACACCTCTGTTGAACCATCTTCAGCAGTTGTTTCGTCACCTATGTTATCATTTGTTAACGATAAAGTTCCAGTTGATGTAGTTGTAAAGTTTGCTTTATACAATGTGAACTTCATATCCTCTGCTTGTATTGCATTCCATGTTGAGTTATTTTGTGATTTAAATAAGACACCAAGATATGGTTGTCTTGATACTAATCGATTACCACCACCAACATCAACTTGACCCATTTCAGAAATCCATAATCTATAGTGTAAACTTGAGGTCATTACTACAACACAATATTCTGCTTGTTTCAAATACACTGGGGAGGGAAAGGTGAATGTTGTTGCAGTTGCAGCTGTATCTGACACATTAACATCTGCTGGACTTAAAACTCTTCTTGCAAAAGGCATAATCTTTGGGCCAGGATAACCATTGATAACTTCTCTTATCTCTACTTCAACAGGAAGTGTATCATCTTTTTGTGCAAAGTACAAATCAACTTTAGTTACAAATGCACCACCTTCATCAGTAACCAGAAATGTTTGTGCAAGTGGGTCATACCACTGTGTTCTTCTTACAGTTGTTCTAAATGTTTCAGAAGTTGTTTCTTCAACATTATCCTGAACTAATATTCCATTTCTTGTTGCAAGAATTGTATCTTGATTAGTATTTAATATACCTTGTGCAAAATATACTGCATTACCTTGTGTCTTTGGTGCTGGTTTCAAAACATTTGTTTCACTTGATGAAAGTCTAAATGCAACCTCTCCAGTTCTAAATCTTGGATTATTTTCTTGGCCTGGAAATCTATGGTCTGGTATAGAAAATGTACCAGCAATCGCACCAGATGATGATGTGATTAAAGGGCTTCCAGAAACAATAGTAGAATCAGATGAAAACCCAGTTGAGGGAGTGATAAATGCACTTACTGAAACACCATCAAAAAAACCATAAAGTCTTGTGTTAGGTTGAAAACCACTACCTGTAAAAGTAACATTTCTTGGACGAACAAATGGTATCAATGCTCTACTAATAGTTCTATTACCAATAACTTCTTCGGTAACATTTTCTACAACTCTTGTTCTTAATCCAGTTCTGGTTTGGTCTGTTCTTGAAGTCGCACCAACATTAATTGTTCTTTGTGCTAAACCAGCGTGTATTCTTTCTGAAAAATTATCAACTTGTGTAATACCACTCCAAGTTGTTTCCCACGCATTCCAAACTGTTCCTATCGCATTTCTATTTGCAGCTTCAATCGCATCAAAGTTACCCTCCTGATTTATAATAACTGCTGGTGCAGTTTCAGTTTCAAACCACTCATCACCTGATGGACTTAACTCTATCTTACCCACAAAACTTGCAAGTAGATATGGTTGTATATTCTCTGTTTTTGTTGCGTATTGTTGTTCTGCAAGAGTTGTATGTGTGTATGGTAGTGTTATTAGGTCACCAGTCTTTTGATAACCAGCAGTTGTTCTTGCACTATCTGTGGTTGCAACTTCTAATAAAGGTGCATTCTTAAGAATACATTTTGGTCTTAGTTCTTTCTCCACCATATCGATAGCACATTTGTAATCTCTATTAATTGTATTACCCAACCTATGTCCTGAAAAATTATCAACAACAAAACCAGACTTAAATCTGTTTAACCCATTTTCATCTTGTATCTCAAAACTCTCTGCATCTCTTTCTAATAAACTCAATGCAGTGGAAAACTCAATGTTTTCTATTCTGTCTTGTAGTTTACCAATATCTCTCATAGTAAATCTTTGAGTTTTTAATCTGTCAACAATGACATCACTTGGTTTGAATGTAAATGCTGGTATAAGTATTTTCGCAAGTTTCATTGCATCTTCTAAATCTTTAGGTTCTACAGGAACTTCAGCAGATTGTCCTTCAACAATTTTAAACTCACCCTCTCTTGTTAAAAATAATGATGCTCTTTTGTTCAAGAAAAATTCAAAGTCAGCTTGTATGAAACTATCTGGTTGTGGTGTGTCAACAACAACTGCACCAGTTCCGTCAAATTGTCTATGAAAAAAATCAAATGAGTTTCCTGTAATTTCATCAACTGTTGATAAAGTTGATGATGCACCTGTTATGTCTTCACAAGTAGGTCTGAAATCTATGGTGTCTGTCAAAGGAAACTCACCACTTGGTTGTGGGTCATCTGGGTCAATCCTTGTTGCAGTATATGTTTGTATATCCTCATAACCCATTTGTCCACCGACATCAGAGTAAGAATCTACAGAAAAGAAATCTCCAGCACTATGTGCAAAGAAATCATACACAATCAATAATCGTCCTCTTGGTGCAGATGCACCTTTCTTTCTAAACAATCTTGCAATGTCATAAAAATTATCTCTCATTCCAGTGTCTAATGTAAAGTTACTGGTTATGACTTTACTACCAGAGGTAACTGCACTTACAGCTGCAGTTGCACTAGAAGATGTTCCAGTGATTGTGTCAGATGTTGTAAAATCTGTTGAACCAAATCCACCCTCTAGCACATAAGACATGGGAGATGTTGTATCAATAATTCTTGCAGTTGCACCAGATGATGAACCTGTGATTTGTTCACCTCTAGTGAATGTTCCTGTGATTGCACCTAATGTTAACTCTGGAGCAGTTGCGTCTGAAGTTGTATCTTCTGAGTCAAACACACCAACTAATTTAAATGCGTCTGCACGACCAAGAGAAATTTGTTCATCTGTTGGTCTTGTACCAAATGCGTCAGTGGCACCTGTCGCAACTTTCAATTGTTTACAGAGTTGTGTTGTTTTAATCTTAGATGCAACACTTGTTTTTAGTATTGTTCCAATAAACTTTACCTTTGCACCAGCACCTAATATCGTATTATCGGTCACTGTTAATGTTGCACTACCTGTCCCAGATGTTTTACCAGACACACTTACAATATCTCCTTGAGAACCAGAACCATCACCAGCTGTCAGTATTGACATTGTATAATCTTTTTCTGCAAACGCAACAAAGGTTTCATTACTTCCAGCAGTAAAAGATACCACACCACCAGTTGTTGTAGTTCCAACAAACTGTCTACGAATTGTGATTTGTGTGTCACTTGCACTATCGTTAGTTGCAGTGAGTAATGTTTTTATAACCTTCTTTGGTAGTTTAAATAAAGATGTATTTTTTTCTGGACTTATAAGAGATGCAATCTTCCCACTTTCTCTTTCAATGTTACCTGATGCGTCTTCTAGTTGAACATCATCATTTTGGTCTGTAGAATTTGCATCTGTTCCATTTAAAACAATTTTACCAACCCTAGTTGTAGATGTTTCTGTAAGAACTAAATCAGCAGTGAAGTCTTGTCCAGTGTCATTATCGTCCATAAAAATTTGTCTTGCATCTGCAAATGTGTGAGTTGTTATATCTGAAATAGTTAGGTCTGCGTTACTAGAGTTCTCTATGATAGAACCAGTTTCAGATGAGTCAGATGCGATTAACTTTTCACCAGAACTAAATGTTCCAACTACTTGTGTAAGAACAACTTGTGTTCCAGAAGTTAGTGAACCAAAAACAAATCCAATTGCACCAGATGTATTACCTTTAATTCTAACACCACCACTTGAATGAGATGCAATAAGAGTAGGACTTGGTGTATCACTTAAAGTTAAATATGTAAAAGGTCTGATATCAAATAAGAATAACTTATATACTGCGTCTGTGTTACCAGCTGTACCAGAGTCATATTGTATTGACCTTGCCCTTGCAACACCCACTTGATTACCAGATGCACTACCTCTTGTAGATGTTATATCATCAAATAAACCTAAAGTTTTATATGCAGTTGTTTCACCACTCACTGCACCTATGTCTGGGGTATTGTATAGATTTGTAATTCTTGCAAAGTTACCTATTTCGAATGTTGTAACACCAGCATTAACTGTATTAAAATCTCTTGCTTTGTTTATATCTTTAAAAGTATTAGTAATCTTTTCAATCTCATAACCTCTAACATATGCTTTACCAGGCGAACACGCAAGTGCAAGTAAAGAACTTGATGCAGTGTTTTCATCATTTGTTGTTGCACCACTTGAATATACACCAGCAAATCTTTCATTCTGAACTGTTTGTGTTACTGATTCTCTTACATCAAATTGAAAAGGTCTAACTGTGTAATCACCAGACTCATCAAATGTTCTTCGTGCAAGTGTATCTCCTAAAATATTATACTCTGTAAATCTTGCCTCGTATTGAACGATACCATTCTTAACTCTAACTACTTCAATAAAAGAAGAGTCAGCAGTTGAACTTTCTGAAATACTTGTAAGTGTTAATTCAATCTTTAATCTATGAGCACCTTTAGCTGCAAAGTTTGATGAACCTGTTGCATTGTCGGTAAGTGAACTATCTGACTCTGGAGTTACTAAAGTTTCTGTAATAGAGAAACCAACTCTTGCACTTGCACTTGAGTCACTCTCACTTACAACATGAGTTTGTTCTGCAACTCTTACAAACTGTCCCTTAATATAGTAGACACCATTTTCAACTTTTGCAGAAACCCCTGTTTGAGCTGCACTTGTGTGAGTAGTCGCAGATGCAATATTAGTTGCATAAGTTGTCGTATGTGTAATAGATACATCTGCACTTATATTTTCTGAATTACTAAAAGTTGTTGTTTCGTTGTCCGTACCTGTTGAAATATATTGTAGAAATAAAACAGGTTGTGTTGTTGATGTTCCAGCCTTAACACCAATCACTTGTGCTTTAACACCAGAGGTTGCTCCTGTAATTGTTACAGGTGTGGTGGTGTTTAGATACTGTGCAACGACAACATCTTCTCCACCAAACTGTGATGCAAGTTGTATCGAGGTATAATTATTTGAGATAGATACTTGGCCAGGTATAATAACTGTACCATCTTTAAATACATTTTGTCCATGTCGTTCAATCTGATTTTGCAGTATAGACTGAAGTTGTGTTAACTCTCTAGCCTGAACTGCAAAGCCAGGTCTGAAAAGAACTCTATGAAAATTATCATTTATATCAAAGTCGTCATAATATGGTGCGACATTTAAATCTGTTTTCTGTGCCATTCTTAAAACTCAATTATTAATTTAATGTCTTCTGTTTGGTCTGAAGCTCTTTGTATTGGTTTCCTATTTTCTATGTATATGATATCTCCACTGTCAGGTTCTAGTTCTGGGTTTGCATAACCACTTGTAAAGACTACTGTGTTATTATTTGCAAGAGTTACTGTTTCTGAACCTGTTGTTTGAGGTGTTCCAGTTGCACCAGAGGTTGCACCTGTGATTAAGTTTGCACCACTGAAAGCAACATACGCACCAGTAGAGGAGTTTGTTCCAAAGTCACCAAATCGTTCTTGTTGATAGTAAAGTATTTTGTTTGTACTATCCCACTCTACCACTTTACCGATTGCACCAGTAGTTGCTTGTGATATTTTTTCGTCTACATCAAATGTCCCACTCGCAGTTGCAAACTTCACTGCGTAGGTTTGTCTTGCAGTTGTTGAACTTGCAACTGTTGATGTACCAAAGGTTGTAGGATTAAGAACTAATCCAACCTCTCTAAAATCGTTTACTGTGGAGAAATCATCTCCTTCTGCCTCTGAGATTGTAGTTGCAGTCATAACAAAATGACCACCTAACTCATCAATCGCAGAGTTACCATGTCCACCCTTTGGGCCTATGACAACAGTAATCGCACCACCTGTTCCACTACCAAGAGTAGAAGATGATGATAAAGAACTGTCAGAGAATATAAAACTTGAACCTAGATTAACACTTGCGAATGTGTAACCAGCACCAGCATTATGAATAGTTGTGTCTGTACCAGCAGTCAAACCGAATGATGCAATCGAACCATTTGTGACTGTGATACGAACTATCGCACCAGATGATGTCCCTTGATTTGTTCCATCACCATAGACAGCTGCATAGTATGTTCCATCTGTGTAACCTGAACCAGGCGATACAACTAAACTTTCTATTGCACCATCTGTTGCAGCTGCAGTTACAGTTGAGTCATCAAAGACAGGAACAAAGTCTGTGGTTACAAACTTAGCTGCATTTGAAGCAGATATCTTGTACATATATTTAAGAACATAACCACCTAACTCAAATGCAGATGTTGATTCAGATGTAGGTTCTGTTCCACTATATGCAGCTCCACCGTTGTTATCAAGAACTTTATATACTCTAAAATCAGAGGTAACAAAGTAAAATGATGAGTCAAATAGATTAGATGCACCACTTGTTGCAGTATTAGAGGAACTGATGTTATCCTTGTACATATCAAACACTGTGTTGTTTGACCAGTTTCTTCTTGTGAGTGCAAATGCAATATCTGTTGAAGGTATCTTCTTTGCAGCTAACATTGAGTCCCAGTTATAGAACTCTCGTGATACACTGTCTGCTGGTGTTGATGGTGAAGTATCACTACCTCCAGATGTTCCTGTAGTAAAAGGTGTTGCCTTTCCTAGAAAGAGATAGTATGTGTCTGGTGAAGACTCTGAGAAAGATTCATGAAAGTTCTTTGCGTTATGTCTTCTAAATTTTTCTGTAATGATTGCTGACATCTTTAATCCTTTTGATTATTTATAAGATTATTTAGGGTGTTATCGCAGTTGCACCTTCTAAATCTATGTTGTCCCCATTTGTTTCTTCTAAAAGAAAACCGTTTGATGAGTCGTCTGTATCTGTTGCATCTTCTAAAGCTATATCACCTGTATCTCTCAACTGAATAACAGAGGAATGAGTTACTGGGTCATATCCACTTTCTGTACTATTTAGACTGAAGTTACTTAAAGGTATTGAAC
>VTLG01013328.1_pt1 | contig 17973 bp, 31 predicted proteins | sample 4694571 | NCBI WGS metagenome assembly VTLG01 (sample SAMN12604809, study PRJNA352737) | marine metagenome | biome: ENVO:00000447; feature: ENVO:00000209|ENVO:00000569|ENVO:01000036; material: ENVO:00002151; isolation source: viral sequences binned using virsorter ... | reverse complement strand
CCTTATTACTCAGAGCTTTACAATCCTGATACTAGAATAATGACTATAAAGGTTAATTTAAGTCCTTCAGATATTAATACTTTTAAATTTAACGATACAGTATTTATTAAAAACAGAACATTTAGAGTTAACAAGATTGACTACAAACCAAACGACTTAGCAACAGTTGAATTTATACTTATACCATAATGAGCAAAATCCCAACAATACCATACTTAAAAGGGTTTGATGTAAAACCTTTAGCAACTTCACCAATAGGAGTTGTAACCTTTACTGATGGAACAAATGAAATAATACCTAATCAGTTACAATGTGAATCTTACGGATATACTTATAACGAAGCTGACGGAACTTGCTCTATATTTAGATTTAATACAAGTCTAAACAGCAGCTTTAGTAATATAAGTAATAAATTACAGGGTTCAGGAAACACGACTGAAACAGGAACAAATAATACTTATATAATAGGTGAGAATAATACAGTAAAAGGTTTATCAAGAAATAACATAGTAGTAGGAAACAATAACGAAATAGCAAACGGAGTAAACAATGCCAATGTCTATGGCACAAAAGCAGAAGCGACAGCTGATAACTCAATTGTCTTAGGAGGTAACGTAGCTGCTGACTTATTAGGTGAAAGACAAAGCATACAAGTATTATACGGAACACAAACTACAGCAGGCGGTACAGTTGCTAGTTACCTAAACAACACAACAGATAAACTATTAGCAGTACCTGAAAACACTGCAATGTATTTTCATGCTGATGTATTAGCTGTGAGAGTAGGTGGAACAGGAACAGGTAATTTAGGGGATTATGCTAGTTGGGTTGAAAGGGGAGTAATAATAAATGAAAGCGGAACGCTTAGTATTAATAGAGAACAAGACGATATAGTAAGTAATGGAGCGTCTAGCACATGGAATCCTACTGCAGCAGTTTCAGGAACAAATTTTGTTATGAACGTACAGGGAATAAGAGATGTAACAATAGAATGGTGTAGCAATATAACATTTACACAAATAAAAACAGGAGTAGCACTTTAAAATTATGGAAGAAATATTAAGTCTTATAGAAGGTTATGGATTGCCTTTAGTTTTATTATTAGGAGCATTGTATGCACTTTATAGATTTTTAGTGTTTAGCCTGTATGAAGTGAAGAATCAATTTTCTCGTCATCATGAAAGAGCAGCAGATAATATGGAAGAAATGAAAAGGAAAATAGATATAATTTTAGAATTTATAAAAAAATAAGTTATGGCAGATAAAGTAGTAATAGAAGCAGAAGTAAAATCAAACATAGGTGATGTATCTAAAGATGCATCAAGTTTAGCAGGTGAATTTAAAATCATGGGAGTTTCTTTAAACTCAGTAAAAGCAGGGTTTAAATCAGTAGCAACTACAGCAAAAGCATCATTTGCAACTATTAAAGCAGGTATAATAAGTACAGGTATTGGTGCTTTACTTATTGCTGTAACTTCACTAATAACGTATTTCACAAATACAAAAAGAGGAGCTGATAAATTAGCGCAAGCCTTTACTGCTATGGGTGCTGTTGTAGATGTATTAAAAGACAGATTAAGTAAAGTTGGTGAAGCAATTAGTTTTGTGTTTTCAGGAGAATTTAGAAAAGCAGGAGAAGCATTAAAAGGTACTTTTGCAGGGATTACTGATGAAATTAAAAAAGAAGTAGCAGCAATGGTTGCTTTAAAGAAAAGAACACAAGAACTTAGAGATGCTGATATGGAGTTTATGGTTCAAAAAGCAGCAACTAGACAAGAAATAGAAAAAGCTAGGCTAAATGCAGAAGATGAAACAAAGTCAGCAGCCGAAAGATTAGAAGCCTTAAAAAAAGCATTAGAACTTGAAGAAAAGACTACAAAAAGAGAGCTAGAGTTAGCACAAGAAAGATTAGCAATACAGCAACAGGAAATGGAGCTAAGTGAAAACTCGGCAGAAGATGAGGAAAGACTTGCACAATTAAAAGTAGAATTAATTGAAAAAGAAACTGCTTCTATTAAAATGAGAAGGAGAGTAGTTACCGAAGTAAATAGTTTAGAAAATGAAATAAGGGCTGAAGAAAAAGCTAGGACTGACGCTAAATTAGCTGAGTCAGCAGCAAAGATAAAAGCATTAGAAGATGAAAAGAAAGCAGCAGATGCCTTATATGATGCTCAAATAGCACAAGCTAATAATTGGTTAGCTAAAGTAGAAAAAGACGCACAAACTGAATTTGATTTAAGAATGAACCTTAACAAAGCTATTGGGAGTTCAATTGGTGCTTTAGGTAATTTAATGGAGGAAGGGAGTGCAGCTTCTAAAGCATTAGCTTTGACAGAAATAGGAGTTAATGCAGCAGTAGGTTATATGCAAGGACTTAATATAGCTCAAAAGTCAGCAGCAGCAGCAGGTCCTGGTGCAGCTTTAGCTTTCCCTATCTTTTATGCTATGCAAGTAGCTTCTGTATTAGGTGCAGTAAATCAAGCTAAGCAAGTATTAGGCTCAGGAGGGGGAGGGGGATTAACTTCACCAACAGCACCAAGTCCGTCAGCACAACCACCTGCACCTCAAATGATGTCAGGAGCTTTTGAATTATCAGGAGGAGTAGCACCTGAAGCAATGAGGGCTTACGTTGTAACAGATGAAATGACTAACAGTCAAAACCAACTAGCTAATATTAGAAGAAGAGCTACAATCTAAATATCAAATAAAAATTAACTAAATATATTATATACTATGCCACCATGCGAAGAATGTGAAAACGGAAAATATAAATGGGGTAAGACAGGAAGCTGTACTTACGACTCAATTGCTGAATGTGAAGAAGCCAATAAAGACTACTATGAAAAGACTACATCTATTGTAGAGCTTGTAATTTCAGACGATAGTCAAGAACTAGCTATTGATGCAATTAGTTTAGTTACTTCACCTGCAATAGAACAAGACTTTGTTTACTTTGGAAAAGAAAAGAACAACTTAACATTTGCTAAAGTAGATGAGGAGAAAAGAATGTTGGTTAGTCCTGCACTTATTCCTAACAAGCAAATATTCAGACATAATCCTAATACGGATTCAGACTACTATGTTTACTTTAGTCCTGATACAGTTAGAAAAGCATCTGAGTTATACTTGAAACATAACAATCATCATAAAGCTACATACCAACACCAAGACAGAGTTTCAGGCGTTTTAACAGTTGAGTCTTGGATTAAGGAAGGTGATATGGATAAGTCTAAGTTATACGGTTATGACTTACCTAATGGCACTTGGTTTGTAAAAATGAAGATAGAGAATGACGAACTTTGGAATAAAATCAAAGAAGGTGAACTTAAAGGATTATCAATTGAAGGCTACTTTACGGACAAGATGGAGCAGATGTCAGAAAAAGCACCAACTAATGAAGAAATTCTTTCAGCACTAAATGAAATAATTAAGCAAAATCAAACAAAGTAATAGTTTATCTATTATATATTACAAACACTAATAAAATCAAAAAGAAATTATGGACATTAAAGAACAAATCTTAGTAGCTCTAGGTCTTAACAAAGAAGAAACAATTAAGTTAGAGTGGCAAGCAAAATCAGAAGATGGAACAATCTTTGTTTCTACTGCTGAGGAATTAGAATCAGGTGTGGACATCTCAGTTTTAACTGAAGACGGAACTACAATTTTATTACCTGTTGGAACTTACAAGACTGATACAGGCGTATCTTTCAGAGTAGAAGAAGAAGGAATTGTTGCTGAAGTTATTGAGTCAGAAACTGAAGAAGTAGATACAGTTGAAGAAGAAGATTTATCAGAAGAAACAGTATTAGCTGAAGAAGATGAAAAAGAAGACTATGATGAAGAAGCTGATGTAGCTGATTGGAAAGGTATGGAGAAAAGAATTGAAAACTTAGAAATTGCTGTAGCTAAACTTAAAGAAGCTAAGGTTGGAGGTGATGATGAAGTTGAAGAAATGTCTGAAGAAACAGTTGAGCATTCTACAAATCCTAAGTCTATCAAAACTACAGAAGTAGTTGAATTTTCAGCAGAAGATGAATTGACTAAGTTAAAAGAAGAAAACGAAAAACTAAAGACTGAGTTAGCGGCACAACCTGCTTCAGCTCCTTTAGATGTAAATAAATTCAGTTCAGACAGAAAACCTGTATCAAGAACAGAATACAACAAAATGACAAAAAGAGAAAAATTCTTACACGATTTAAATAAATAATATTAATAAATAACAAGTAGAGATAACTCTACATAACTAACTAAAAAACAACAAACTATGGCTTTTACAACAACGAGCAATTTCGCCGGCAAAAGTGCAGGATTTTACATTTCTGCAGCACTTAAGCAATCAAACTCTTTAGATTACTTAACATCTATTGAAAACATTAAATTTAAAAGTAACATACAGGCTATGAATAATACTGTTAGTTCAGTTGCAGATGCTACGTGCGACTTTACAAGTGCAGGTACTCTAGCTTTAACAGAAAAAGTATTAGAACCTAAGAACCTACAAGTTAATCTTGAATTATGCAAGAAAACTTTACTTGACTCTTGGGAAGCATTACAAATGAGAGCAGGAGCAGGAGCACCACCACCTGCATCTTTTGATGACTATGTTATCTCTTATATGGGAGAAATTATAGCAGAAGCAACAGAAAATTCAATTTGGAGTGGAACTGCTGTAGCAGGGAAATTCAATGGTTTCTTAGGAGCAGGTACAGGGCTTTTATTACCGGGAGTTGATGCAACAGTTGTTCAAGATGCAGCAGCAGGAGCTTATACAGCAGCTACAATCATTGCAGAATTACAAGGAGCAGTTGCTTCAATACCTAGTGCAGTTTTAGGAAAAGAAGACTTACATATTTATATGAGTCAAAGAACTTACCAATACTACATTTCAGCAGTATCTACTTTAGGATATGTTAATGCTTACAATATGAATGGAGACTATGTACCTATGTTTGAAGGCTATAAATTGGCTGTCTGCAATGGAATGAACGAGAACGAATTAGTGATAGCACAAAAATCAAATATGTTCTTTGGGACTGATTTGCTAAGCGATAAAACTCGAATAGATTTAATCGATATGGCTTTTACAGGTTCAGACAATATGAGATTAGTTGCTCGTTACTCAGCAGGTGTTCAAACAGGAACAGGAGCTGATATCGTAAGACAATCATAAAAAATAAATAATACGGAAGGAGGGGGTAAAACCCTTCCTCCCTTAACCTAAAAAATAAAACAACATGGCTTGTACAGCACTAACAAAAGGTAGGGGACTTGACTGTAATAGAATCAGTGGAGGAGTAAAGAAAATATTCTTTTCTGTATTTGATGAAAATGTATCTTACACTTATGACGCAACACACAAATTAGAAATTGATGCAATTGATTGGAATGCTACTACTATATATGAATATGTTATGCCTTTAGGTGTAGCTTCAGTTACCGACACTATCACAGGTAGTAGAGAGAATGGAACAATATTCTACACTCCAACTGTAAATATTATGCTTAATAAACTTACTAAAGAAGACCAAAACGAAATTAAATTGTTAGGAAAATCTAAAGTAAGAATTTTTGCACAATTAAACCAACAACTAGCTAACGGACACGATGTATTCATTGCGATAGGAATGGCTAACGGATTAGAACTTAATGCAGGTACTATGGATAGCGGTGCTGCATTTGGTGACAGAAATGGTTACACTCTTACATTTGATGGACTTGAGGCGTTGCCTTTCGCTTTCTTAGAAGATTACACAACAACTCCTTGGGACCAAAGTGGTTTTGTTAATGAAGCAGGAACTTTCCCTACTACAGCTTAATCTTAATTAGTTTTCTTATATATTCTTGATTGAGGGGTGCTTAGGCACTCCTTTTTCTTTTTATTACTAACTGAATACAAATAAATTCAAAGTATTTCTATTATATAACAGACAAACTAACTATGATACAAGCAATAACTGAAACTGATTTAATTTTTTACCTACAAACTGAGGATAATCGTATAGACACTTCAGTAGCTTCTTCAAAGATTAGGTACTTAGTTAAATTTACTAATGACTTAGATAAGTCAGTTCAGTATGCTTATTCTGACACTCATTTAGTTTACAATAGATACACTAAATTCAGTTATACTTATAATGCAAATCCTGATGTTTACACAGGTGCTGTAAACTTTAAACCTTCAGGTTATTGGAAGTATGAAGTCTTTGAAGTTAGTTGGACAGGAGCAGTAGCTATAAGTTCAGGAAATGCACCTATAAATGAGAATGATGTTTTACCTATTGGTGCTACACATGGAGTTGTTCAGGGATTAGTTACTAAGGGTAAAATGAATGTATCAGACAAATCAGGAACAGCTCAAGTACAATACACACAAAGGCAAGAACCAGGAGGAACTAATTATATATATTACGGACAATAAAATAAAAAAAAATGGCAATAGAAAACGTACAACAATTATTAACTGAGCAACTAGGAAAGCATAGATGTGACGTTATAACTACAACAGCAATGACAAGTAAAGACTATTATGCAATTCACTTTGTTACAGAAAGTGTAATAGCTTCAATAGCTGCATCTAATATTCAAACAGGAACAGGTTCAGCAGCAGCAAGTCTTCACACGACTATCCCTGCAGGAACGACTTTATTCCTTCAATGCACAGCTATCACTTTGACTAGTGGTTTAGCTATTTGTTATTACGAGGAAGTACTATAATGAGAATTCTAAAACTAGGACAAATGCTAGGAGGTTCTAATGCTCCTAGTGGTGGCTATGAGAATTTATATTCTTTAGACTTTGATGGTGTTGATGATTATGTAAATTGTGGTGATGATGCATCATTAAGACCTACAGCAGCATTTTCTGCTAATATTTGGTTTAAATTGGATGATTTTAATGCAACCGCTATAATGAGATTAATTGGAAATTGGTCTAATAGTGGATTTTTTATAAGATGGGCTAACAAAAGGATGTACGGATGGTTAAGGGTTAATGGTACTACACATCAACTTTATACAGGTCATGATAAGTTTAAAAGCGGAAAACCTTATTATCGTGCTAATGGTTGGCATATGGCAACTCTTACATTTGATGGTGAGTTTATCAAGTGGTATATTAATGGTGCTTTAGATGAGTCAGGCGGTGTACATACAATTGATTTAGGTTCAGCAGGGAATGTAATAGACCAACAAGTTACTGATTTGACGATGGCTAGAAATACAACAGCAAACTCACAATTTTTATCAGGTTTATTAGATGAGGCTTCAATATTTGGTAAAACATTAACTCCTGCTGAAATAAGCGACTTTTGGAATGATGGTACTCCTACCGACTTAAGTGGAGAAAGCAATCTATTGGGATATTGGAGAATGGGAGATACAGCAGGAGCATCAGTTTACCCTACAATAGAAGATTACAGCTCTAATAGTAATGACGGAACTATGATAAACATGGTTAGCGGAGATATAGTAACAGACGTACCTTAAAACAAAATAAAATGATATATGTAATTTATGATATGACAAATGTAGCAAGTATTGATTTTTCTCAAGTAGAAGAAACAAGTCAAGATACATTAAGATTGTCTTTAGATGAAACTAAAACAGTATTGAAATTTACAGGTGAAACTCCTAGTTTTTTAGTAGGTTTGCAACAATACAATCACAAAGATATATTAGCAATAATGCATTCTAGTGATTGGACAAAAGAAGAAATATAATGAATGATAAAATCTTAAGCATCAATTTAGAAACTTCAACTGCACCAATAGTACAGGAAGTTAGAGGTCGTGATTACATAGAATACGGAACAGAAGATTGGAGAAACCTCTATCCTCAGTTCTTAATTGACTTATATTACAACAGTTCAACTCATGCAGCAATTGTAAATCAGACTGCTGAAATGATAGCAGGTGAAGACTTAGTAGCTGAAGAAGAAGATGCTATAAATTTAGAAGCGTATGTTAAATTAAAGAAGTTTCTAAGACACGCTAATTCAAATGAAAGTTTACACCAGGTAATCAAAAAGGTAGCTTTTGATTTTAAACTTCAGGGAGCTTACGCTTTACATATTGTATGGAACAGAGATAGAACAGAAATCGCTGAGGTGTATCATGTTCCTGTAGAACGAGTAAGAGCAGGAAGACCTAACGAGATGGGTAAGATTGATACTTTCTTTATAAGTGCTGATTGGGGAAACACTAGGACTAATAAACCTTATCCTATAGCTGCTTTTAATGTTAACGATAGAACTTCAGGAAGTCAGTTATTGTATTCAGGCTCTTACAGTCCTAATATGGACATCTACCATACTCCTGATTATCTAGCAGGTTGTAATTGGTGTCTCGTTGACCAAAGAGTTGCAGAATTTCAATTATCTAATATCAATTCGGGATTTAGTTCTAGCTTTATGATTTCCTTCGCAAATGGAATTCCAACGCAAGAGGAGAGAAGACAGATAGAACAAAGTTTAACAGAAAAATTTACAGGAGCAGAAAATGCAGGTAAATTTATTTTAACGTTTTCAGACGATAAGACTAGAACACCTGAAATAACTCCAATTACTCCTTCCGATTTGGACAAACAATTTTTAGCCTTACAAGAGCTATTAGTTTCTAATATTTGTGCAGCCCACAGAATTACGTCTAAGACTTTAATGGGTATTGATACAAACAATGGATTTTCTAGTAATGCTGATGAGCTTATAAATGCAGCGAATTTCTATCAAAATACAGTTGTAAGAGGTTTCCAACTTAACATCTTAAACACTTTACAGACTATATTCTCAGTAAACAATATGGACTTGCCTGTTGAGTTTGTACAATTAAAACCTATTACAGTTCAGTTTGACTCTAAGACTATTAGAGAAGTTATGACGATTGACGAGATTAGAGCTGACTTAGGGCTTGAACCTTTAGGAGATGAAGATACAGTTGAACAAGATGTAAAGCTATCTAAGGCAGGAATAATAGACGGACAGCCTGTTTTTACTACAATAGAAGAAGCTGAAGCACACGCTAAGGTAGTAGGCTGTGAAGGGTATCACGAACACGACTTAGAAGGTCAAACAGTTTACATGGCTTGTAAAGACCATTCTGAAGCAACTGACTTAAAGAAATGTGATTGTGAAAAATCAGATAATGACTTTACTGAATTAGAAAGTTTTATATCTGACTTTGGAGAAGAAGTTCCTGAAGATTGGGAAATAGTAGATGAAGAAAATGCAAATGATGAACACGAAGATTTTGACTTTGAAGCTGAGCTTAATAATATAGCTAATGGTAAAACAGAATTAGCATCTACAGGAACAGCTAGACCTAATTCAAGAAGTGTACAAGATGGTGTAAATAAAGACTATAATGACTATTACAAAGTAAGATATATGTACACTAAAGATAATGCTCTAAGTCAAGAAGGTGAAACTAGAGAATTTTGCAAATTAATGATGTCGGCTTCAAAAGTTTATAGGAAGGAAGATTTGTTAGCTTTAACAAAAAAACCTGTAAATAAAGGATGGGGGCCTAAAGGAAGAAGTGCAACTTACTCAATCTGGCTCTACAAAGGAGGCGGTAATTGTCATCACTATTTCAAAAGAATCGTTTACAAGACATCACTAAGAAATGCTAAGTCTAATATCAAAAGCAGTCAAATAATATCAGATGTAAAAGCTATTAGTGAAGGATTTACTTTAAGAAGAAATAGCGGACTAGTTGCAAAAGCACCAAAGAGAATGAAGAATAACGGATTTTTAGAACCAAGATAATTATGGCATACGTATTATTTATATCAGAAGCAAAACTAAAGGACTCTACAGCAATCAACTTAAATGTAGATGTAGAGCTATTACTTCCTTATGTAAGACAAGCACAGAAGCTCTATGTAGAAACTAAGCTAGGAACTGACCTTACACAGAAACTTAAAGACTTAATTACCGCTGGCACAATAGGTAATGTAGGTAATGAAGCATACAAAACTTTAGTTGATGACTACATTGGTGACATGCTACCGAATTGGGCTTTTTACCATGCCATACCGTTCCTTAGATTTAAAATTGAGAACGGGAACATCTATTCTAAGACTTCAGAGACAGGAAATGCTTTAAGCACAGAAGAAGCTCAACACCTAAGAGAAGAAGTGAGAAACACAGCTGAATATTATACGGAACGACTAATTGACTATGTAACTAACAACACAGGTAGCTTTCCTGAATATAACACCAACTCAGGAAGTGATGTGAACCCTGACCAAAATGCGTATTACAATGGCATGAATCTTGAAAGACCAATGAGACAGGGAACTAAACTTACATTGAGAAACTTTTTAAACGCTTCTGATTAATGAAGAAACACTATAAACCGAAAACTAAAAATGTTACTAAGCTAAAGACTTACTTAGATAAAAAAACACAAAACAATGACAGAAGCAAAAGACACTCTACAAGTAGGGTTAGCTAACGCATCAGCAATAGGGTTCAGCATAACAGACTGTAACGAAATACTAACGCTAGTTTCTTTGATTCTAGCAATTAGTTTTACTATATATAAATTCATTCAATTTGAAAAATCTAAATAGATGGCTCGTAAAGTTATTACAAGCGCTTTTAAGAGCGTTAAAAAGAAGCGAAAGGGAGTACACTCCAAAAACGCAAGTAAAGGACAAAATGGCTTTAAAAAAGCCTACAGAGGACAGGGGCGTTAATCTTCTAATCATTAGAGATACTTTTACAAAAGAAAGCACTATTGGTCGTTTGCATATCAATGGAGAAAGTTTCTGTGATACTTTAGAAAATCCTTATATCAATAATGAAAGAAATATTAGCTGTATTCCTGAAGGGCAATACAAAGTAAGACTTAGACTTCCAAGAGAAAGCGCAACAAGAGAATACTTACATTTATTAGTTCAAGACGTACCTAATAGGGATTGGATATTATTTCATAGAGGAAACACAGCAAAAGATACAAGCGGTTGTATTCTAGTAGGCAATGGTCGTCAACAAGACGTTGTTGAAAACTCTCGTTTAGCTATGGACTTAGTTATCAAAGAAATACTAAATTTGGGCGGAGAAAATATTAATTTAATAATCAAAAATAAATAATTATGAAAAATTACATTATCACAAAACTTCTTACTTCTAAGAAGGTATGGTTAGGAATTTCATCTATTGTTATTCCTTTAATTGCAAACTTCTTAGGTGCTGAAGAAGAAGCGGTATCTAAAATTTGGTGGAGTTTATTAGCAATGCTAGGTGGACAATCATTTGCAGATTTTGGAAAAGAAAGAAAATAATAGATACAGATTAAAGCCGCATGAAATTGTGGCACTAAAAAAAATGCGAGAAGCCGAGACTAGAAATGTTCTAGTTATCGGTGACTTGCATGAACCCTTTTGTCTTGATGGCTATCTTGAATGGTGTCAAGAACAATATGAAGCATTTAATTGTAATCAAGTAATATTCATTGGAGACATAATCGATTCGCATGGGTTTTCATACCATGAACCTGACCCTGATGGTATGTCAGCAGGTAACGAACTTAAACTTGCAATTAGAAAAATCAGGAAATGGCATGAAGCTTTTCCTGTTGCTGATGTTTGTATTGGCAATCATGACCGTATGGCTTCAAGAAAGAGTATGACAGGTGGTATTCCTGCTGCTTGGATAAGGTCTTATAATGAAGTCTTAGGAACTCCTAATTGGAATTGGGTAGAATCTATTACTTATGATGATGTGCTTTACGAACATGGAGAAGGCGGTCAAGCACAAAGCAAAGCAAAAAACAACCTAATGTCTAGCGTCTGTGGACATACTCATACTGAAGCTTATTGTAAATGGTTTGTTGGAAAACGCTTCAGAGTATTCGGAATGCAAGTTGGTTGTGGTGTGGATGCTGATACTTATGCTGCTGCTTATGCTAAAAACTTTAAACGACAAGCAATTGGAGCTGCGGTAATCCTTAATAATGGAAAACTTCCCATCAACCTTTTAATGCCTTTATAATGCAGTTAAAAGACTCAACTAAGCTAAGTTTATTTTATTTTGCGCTTATTTTAATAGTTTTATATTTCTCAATTTAGGTTTTTAACCTCTTTTTTAACACCATTTTAATCTTTTTTTTAATTTATTTTAGTATAATTTACTAGATAAGGGATAACTTTTTTTAATATTTTTAGTTAAAAAGTATGTTAAAAGTTAGGTTAGTAAGTTTTTTGTTGTATCTTTGTACCATCAAACAAACAAAAAAAATAAACAAAATGTCAAAATTACAAAAAATAGAAAAAGCAGCTTGGACTTGGGTAAACGACGGAGGTTCTTGGGCAAGAAAAAGAGATTCTAAGAAATTAGCTAACCTAAGATTTAAATGGGAAAAAGAAGTAGAAAGGTTAGGGGGTGTTGATTATAACTTCTCAGATTGCTTAGCTTAATAAAAATAAATCAATAAAATAAATTAATCAGGGGGTGTAAAAACCCCCATAAATAATCAAGAAATGGAAAACTTTAAAATCGTAAACAGAAACACAGGAGCTACTTACTTCCTAAATGAAAAAGAATATGAAACATTCTTCTTAAGAAACAAGATGTACAAAGATGGAGAATTTAAGTATGACATCTACAATCTAACTGAAGCTAAAACAAGAAGAACAAATAAGATGTTAGATGTAGTTGCTCACTTATGTATAATAGGAGCTTCAATCTTAGGTACTTTACTTTACATACAAAACTATTGTTAAGATGACTAGAAAAGACGCAGAATACTTAGAATACTCTACATACGTAGATTATAGCGAACCTAAAATATCTTTTATTACAGGTAAGCTAATAGATGACACTAAAGTAATAGCTCAAGAATGGCTGTTAAAACCTCAATACATTCCTGCTATGGTAACAAGAGCAGGTGGTAATGACTTAGCTTACAACAGTCGTTCAGTTGTTGTTGTAGGAACTGCTTTACAATGCTACAGAAAGTTTTGTGAAATGCTCAAGAAAAAAGGTTGGCAACAGAAAGATAGTTGGGATGTAGAACTTAAGCCAATCTATAAAAAACATTATGAAAATAACGACAGATTACCAACTATAATCAATTTAGTTTAGTATTTTTAACAAAATTATTAACAGGCAAAAATCCTAGCCAATTAACATAGGTAGAATATATGAAAACAGAAAAGATAAAAGAAATGTACTTTAAGTACGGACTAGAAAAAGAAGATGTTTTTAAACATCAACACTATGTTATCCTAACTAGAAGTGCTATTGCAAAAATCCAAGCTCAGGAAGAAATAGATATTGATTATGATATTATAAAGTCTGAACCTAATTTTGCTTCAGTAAAAGCAACAGCAACAAAAGATAATAAAACAATTAGGACAATGGGTTCTGCACTAAAAGGGAATACATTTAAAGACGGAAATACTAATAGTTGGTATGTATTAGAAATGGCTCAAAAACGAGCTTATGCAAGAGCTACTTTAGAAATTTTAGGACTATATGAAATTGGTGTTAAAGGAGAAGACGAAGCAGAAGATTTTAAAAAAATTAATAACTAAATAAATAAATAAAAATGGAAGTAACAGGAACAGTATTAAGAAAACTTGAATTAGAAACAGGAACATCTAAAGCAGGTAAAGAATGGCAAAAGCAATCAATGGTAATTGATACAGGTGGAGAGTTTAATAACGAAATATGTGTAAGTGCCTTTGGTGATAAATTGAAACAAATGAACAAGCTAGAAATAGGAATGGAGGTATCAGTTCTTTGTAATGTTTATTCAAGAGAATATAATGGAAGATATTATCACAATATAGATGGGTACTTTTTCACTAATCAGAGTAATAAATCTTCAGACAAAATACAGAATGGAGAAGAAGATATGCCTTTCTAAGATGAATACAGAAGATAACTTTAAAAACCTTTGCGACCTTACTACAAGTTTAGTAGGGTTGCCAAAGGGTTCTCTAGCTTTAAAAACTAGAAAGACAGAATACCAAGTACCTAGAATGGTAGCAGCTATGGTTGCAAGATTAGAAGATAAAACTCATAGAGAAACTATTGCTAATGTATTGGATAGAGACAGAACAAGTGTAAACCATTACGAAAGATGCCACTCAGCTAACTATTCATCATTCCCTTTGTATCGTGATACATTCAACAAAGTTTACAATGCTTATACTGAAATTAAGGACGCTAAATTAACATTTATTGACTTGTATAATTTACAGGAACACTTAAGGAAAAATGGGATACACGATAGCTCAAAACATCAGACTACTATCCGTATTGTATCAGGTAAATTTGGAACTGATGTTAAAGTTTCTTACAAAGACTTCTACAATCAGCATGAATTATGTAAGTTAGCACTTCAAAATTATCAACACGAAATAGAAGTAATATGAAAGAAAAGCCAAGCTACTATGCAATAATTCCTGCTGAAGTAAGATACAGTAAAAACCTAACACCTAACGCTAAATTACTTTATGCAGAAATTACTGCTCTTTGCAATATGAATGGAAAGTGTATTGCATCTACTCAATACTTTTGTAACCTTTATAATGTGAGTAGGTCTTCAGTTCAGAATTGGCTTAAATTATTAGAAGAAAATGGTTATATAATTAGAGTAGTAAAATATAAACTAGGTAGTAGAGAAATTGAGTCTAGGTCTATTAAATTGGTGGATAAGCCTAGTCTAAAAATATCTACAGATAATACTAATATAAATATAACTAATACTAATCTTACAGATAGTAATAAAAAGGCGTTCTTTAAAAAACCTACTTTTGATGAAGTAAATAATTATTGTTTAGAAAGGAATAATAATATAGATGCAGAAGCGTTTATTGATTTTTACGAAAGCAAAAATTTTATGATAGGTAAAAACAAAATGAAGGATTGGAAAGCTGCTGTAAGAACTTGGGAAAAAAGAGAAGCAAAGAAACCGAAAACAATGTCTAAATTAGATGCTCAAATTAATGCTTGGCAAGAAGCTAAAAAATTATTATGAAACCATTAAAACAAGAAAACTTAAAAGAATTAACTGAAAAAGTCTTAGATTTAGTTGCAAAGACAGCAGTTGAAATAGGGCATAAAACAGACCCTCAAACAATGGCAAGTCTTAGTAAGATATTTGCAGAAGACTTAATACAAGAAAAGCGTTTTGGAAATATGACTTTTAATCAAGTTCAAGATGCATTTAGACAGGGCGTTAGATTTGGAAAGGACGAACCCTTTTTAAATATCAGAACCTTTTACAAGTGGGTATATACTCAAAAGAAGCTAGTAGACAATGCCTACTATGAAGTACATACATTAGGAAAGCCAAAGGAAAAGACTTTATGGTATCAAGAACCTGTAAAACTATTAAGATGATAGGTTGGGTATTAATAACAGCCATTATAATGTGGCTAATAAGAAAATTAAAATGAAGATATTAAATTTATATGCTTGTTTAGGTGGTAACCGATACAAGTGGAATGAAGTAAAAGAAGATATAGAGGTTACAGCTGTAGAGCTTGACCCTGAGTTAGCTAGACTATATCAAGAGAGATTTCCTAATGATAAAGTAATTATAGCTGACGCACATCAATATTTGCTTGAACATTACAAAGAATATGACTTTATTTGGAGTTCACCGCCCTGCCCAAGTCATTCTAGAGCTAGGTTTTGGAATAGTAAAGCAGAAAGAGTTTACCCCGATTTAAAGTTGTATGAAGAAATAATTTTATTACAAACTCACTTTAAAGGTAAGTATTGTGTAGAAAATGTAGTGCCGTATTACGAGCCATTAATTCCTGCAAATAAAAGAGGAAGACATTTATTTTGGACTAATTTTAATTTACCTATAGTACTCAGTAACAGAAGTTTAAAAATAGTTCAAAAAGGTAAAGAGATGGAAAGGTTAATAAAGTTTCACGATTATAATTTTAGAAAATACAAAGGAGAACAATTTATTTATAAAATAGGCAGAAACTTAGTAGATTATGAAGCAGGTAAAAATATATTATACACTGCTTTAGGTGTTGTATTAAAAAAAGAAGATAACCAAAAAGAACTATTTTAAAATGAAGATATTAACAATCGTATGGGGAATAATAATTTTACTTTGTATTTTAGAAGCAATTTTCTGTACTAAATTTGAAGACTATGAAAACAATTAAAATTACATCAGGAGAAGTAAAAAGCCAATCAGATGCAATTCTTTGGCATTTAAAAACTTATGGAAGTATTACAAGCTATGAAGCTATAAAAGAATATGGAGCTACTAGACTTTCAGCTATTATCTTTAATCATAGAAAAGAAGGGTATGACATAGACAGTATGCCTTTGACTAAAAAAACTAGATTTGGAAGAAATACAACTATTGCTAAGTATATCTATACAGCACCACCTCAAGAGCTTATACAGGAAATGCTATGGCATTAAAAACTATAAGCAAATTAAAAAAAGAACTTGACAAGTGGTTCAGTCTTTATATAAGGCTTAGAGAAGCTAACGAGTACGGAATGTGCCAATGCTTCACTTGTGGAATAGTAAGACACTATAAAGACAGCATGCAGAACGGACACTTCCAAAGTAGAAAACATTTATCTACAAGATTTGATGAAGAAAATTGCCAAGTACAATGTGTTAAGTGCAATGTCTATGCCTGGGGAGAACAGTACAAGTTCTCGTTAGCTTTAGACTTTAAGTATGGAGAAGGCAAAGCTGAGGAATTACAATACTTAGCTAGAACAACTGTAAAGATAAGTCGTGTTGAATATGAAGAAAAGATAAGTTATTACAAATCACTTGTTGATAAGTTAAAAAAAGAAAAAGGAATTGAGTAAACATTTTCAGTAAGTTTGGCGTATGATAAAACCGATTTACGCAAGTGAAGAACATAAGCAGATAATTGAAACTTATATTACTATGTGCACTGAGTTTGCAAAAGATGTAAGTACAAAATCAAGATACAATAATTTTTTAGATGTAGTAGACACTATCTTGGAATATCACAACAATTATGGCTCAGGAGTTAAAGAAAATAATTGGTATGATTGGTTAATGATTATACCTATAAACTTATCAGTAGCTACAAATGGGTTCTTTGCAGGTCTTGAAACAAAAACTAAAGCACCTACACTTAGAGCTTATAAAACTATCTTAAGTGAAATGGTTTTTGATGTAGTGGATAAAATTGATGCATTAGAACAAGTAAATGACTGAGATATATGCAGAAATATCAAAGCTAAGTTCTTTCTTTAGGAAGATGTGTTACGGTATAACTCAAGATGAAGAAGCTATTAATGACGCTGTTCAGGAGCTTATGATTTATTTCCTGCAAATGAACCCTCAGACTTTACAGGACATATACGAAAAAGATGGTTTAAAAGGAATAAAAGGTTACGGTGCTGTAGTATTAAGAAGAAGTTTAACAAGCACAAGAAGTCCTTTTTATTATAAGTATAAAAAATACTACACAAATTTAGTAGGAGTATATACAGCAACATCTAGTCAGAACGCTTTTCATAAAAGTATCTATAACATACCAGAAGAAATAGAAGACAATTATAAATGGGAAAAGCTCGAAAAAATTGACTGTGTTTTAGATAAGCAAACTTGGTACGATAAAAAGATATTTGAATTATATTACTCAGGAGAAACACTAGACTCACTCGCTAAAAAAACAGGAATAAGTAGAAACAGTCTTTTTACTACAATAGATAAAGTAAGAGAAATATTAAAAAAAGAATTAAATGAAAATGTATGACCCTGACAAGTGTTCTTCTTTTGAAATGATGTTTGGGTTTTCTCAGACAATAATTGTTAAAAAAAGAAAGCCAAAAAAAGAAGATGAAAAAAAGCAAAAGAATGAAAAACTATTAGCTATATTTCCTTCATAATATGAATAAGTTTTTTGTACCTAATGAAGTCTATGAAGATAGAATAGCTATTTGTAAGAGTTGCGTTTACTACAAATCTTTATTAGGAAATTGCTCCATTTGTAAA
>VTLG01011561.1_pt1 | contig 17973 bp, 27 predicted proteins | sample 4694571 | NCBI WGS metagenome assembly VTLG01 (sample SAMN12604809, study PRJNA352737) | marine metagenome | biome: ENVO:00000447; feature: ENVO:00000209|ENVO:00000569|ENVO:01000036; material: ENVO:00002151; isolation source: viral sequences binned using virsorter ... | reverse complement strand
ACTATTAAGTTATGTCCAAAGACATCTCTTAATACTCTAAAAAGGGTAGCAACTTTTAAATATCGCTTTCCCTTTATCTCAACCCACGACTTACTTTTTTCATCTTCTTTGTTAAGTAGGTCAGTAAGTTGTTCTCTAGCTACTGAAAGATTAATTGAAATATATTCAGACATTAGTCCCTCCAGTAGTAGTTGCGACTTGTAAAACTAATAAAGCATCGCCTCTAATAAATAGTGTCCCAGCAAAAGGCATAGGACTAGAGTTTCTATCTCTTAACCATTCTTTATAAAGGTCAGTTGCTTGGTCGTTAATAAATAAAGATTTATCTCCGACACTAGCTACAAGTCTTTTTTCTTCTTTTTTATATAGACAAGGAAATTGGTCCACATCTTGTACTCCAAGCATATCTCTATAATCGTCAATACTTGGATTTCGAGGTCTCTCAATTATTTCCTGTTGTCCATTCGCTTTTAGCTTAATCGCTCTATACATTTTTCCTCCTATTCCATTGTATAAGTGTTAAGTATATTATGACCACGACCATTTAAACATCGTGATAATAATTCTCTGTCATACCAAGCAGAATAAAACGCATTAAATTCTTCTTTAATAAGCATTTTACAATGATGTTTATCTTCTTGGAATGAATTAGCATTTTTACTAGCTTTTAAATCTGGAATTGGTTTATATGCTGCACAACCAACTAAAAGACTTAAAGCTAATATACTAATTAATTTATTCATCGCTTTCCTCCTTTGCTGTTATTTAGATGCCAGTGCCTAAAAGGAGCACTATCTTTAGAGTAGGCACTGACACCATTATGACAGTTTAATAACAGCTCTAAAGTAGTGATACCCATGTGAGTATTCTGTAATATTATCATTTTAATAAATCCTTATCTATAAAAGTATTAATTTCAATTTCATTTTTAACGTAAAATGAACCCCATTCTTTTTCCAATTCTATCTTCATTTCGATACTAGATGTTTGATAATTTAAAAAATCTATTCCTTTTTGATTAATTGATAAAACATACATTTTTTGATTTAACCAATGTCTTTTAATATAACTTAATGATTCTAATTTATAAGTTTCTATTCTTAATTTTAATTCTAATTGATTATCGTGTTTTTTAAAAATTTCGTTAGTTAAGTCTTTAACTGCTTTCTGTAATACATTAGGTTTTGGAGACCTAGTCCAGTAAAGTCGGTCTAGTATCTCCAAAGCCAAAGAGAAATTAATAGGTTCCTTAACCCACATTCCTAGTAGGTATTTAAAAGGATTATCTTCTCTATGATTAACCATTGATTAATCCTATTAACCAGTTTAATCCACCACAGAATACGAAAAGCATTAGACCACCAAATATAATATAATCTAAAACATTTAATATTCTTTTAGTTAAACTTGGTTTCACTTCCCATTCTTTTTTTAATAGTAATGGTTTCATTTATCCTCTCTTTCCATAGGGTGTTAAATCGTCAAATAATGTATCTTGATTAAAATCGTCATTATTATCTAATTTATAATCTACGTTATTTTTAGGGATATTAATTATGCCACTTCTTGTTTTAATTCCCCATTTAGAACCACAATCTACTACATCTGTATTTCTCTGATTATTAGAGTTATACATAGCTTGTCTTAATCTAGCGACATCTAAACCACAATCTTTATAACCTTGATAACAAGATTGATAATAAAAATCGCTAGGTGGTTTTACATCTTGCTGATTAACCATAATGTAATAGAATAATTTTCTATTCTTACCGTTAATCTTCGCAATAGTAGATTCTTTAGTATAAAAGTTAGGATAACCTTCGTACTGGTCTAATTTATAAATGTCTTGCGACTTAACTTTAAAAATCGCACCTATGACTTTAGAGTTAGACCTTGCTTTTTCTATATCGAGTACACCTCTGAAAACTAATTTAAAACCATCTAGTTCTGCTGGACCCACTAACTCTGCAGTAGGACATCTGCTTTCCATTTGTTTTAAATTTAAGTTAGAGCCATAAGCAAAGTAATATCTTGGGTGGTGCATATACTTTGCTTGTATCTGCGCTCTACTTGGACCTTTATAGAAATAATAGTTTTTGTAATTATACATTATCTCCTCCATTTAAGTTAGTTCTATTAATCAAATTACTTTCTGCTACTGATGTTCCATTATTAGTAAAATGTGTAATTCTTTTTACTAAAAATTTTCTAGCATTTGTATATCTACTAGAAATGTAATGTTGATTAAATTCTTCTTTTGAAGAAAATGCTTTGATTAATCTTCTTCTGATTTTTTCAAATAACATTCTTTTTTTTCTTTCAAAAGAAATATGAGTGTCCCCTTGTTTTGCATCGCATTTTGCAAATCTTGAACTCTCAACAATTTGATAACAAAAAGAAACCCAACTAGAAATTTTTTCCCAATCAGTAGTTCCTGAATGTTGTCTGAACTCAATCGTACCAGTTGCTTCATTTGAATTAACACTTCCAGGATTTGCTTGTCCTTGATGATACTTGTAAAGACCTTTGATATTACATTTTAAATATCTTGGGTCATAAACATTAAATACAAAAAACAAATCTTTAAAAGTTTTTGCTTTTTTTATTTTTTTGATTAAGTCATTAGTTGTTGCATTATTAAAAGCAGAATCTAAAGAAGTTGAATTTGTTTCATTTACCTCTCCTCTATTTCTTCCACTATTACACCATCTGCTAGACCATCTTCTTGATGCTGGTTGTGTAAATGCTATAACTTCCTCATAGATTAAATAAGTTACTAAAACTTTTTTAACCTCGGCTAAAGTTAAGTCTTTAGCATCTATATGACAATGAAAACCACAAGATGAATTAACTGACGCTCCATTAAGATTTAAAAAATCTATAACTTTTTTTACATTTTCTAAATCGCTATATTTAATTGGATTGCTAGTTAGTTCACAAGCGTGATTTTCAGAACTTCTATGGCTAGTAACAGTTCCATCATATCCCATAGACCAAGCAGATGGATACCATTGACCATATCTTCCATTATATTTAATCTTCATACCTCCTTTATCAATTTCAGGTAGTTGATTAAATCTATCTGTAAAGTCTGCTCTTGTTACATTATTTAAAAAGCATTCGATTTCGATACCGAATGTTCTGTCTTTTAAGTTACTCATTTTTTTCTCCTTTTTTTTATTATTAAACATAGCTATTTATACTATTACTACCTAGAATAGTAAAAGGTTATTTTGAACTATTTTCACTTAAATAGAGCGATTAATAAAGGGGTGTTTTTAGGGGTAGGGGTTATATCGTATTATACTCCGAATCAGCGTCTATGGGCTTCCTAGAGCGTTTTAAAAATGGGTTTTTAGCGTTATCTAGCTTAACCAGTTAAAAATACCCCAAAAGCCAAATATCCAATAAAGACATTCCATTAGCATTCGAGCATAGTGTTTTGAGCAATAGCCATCATATATCCATACCGAGCAAGAGCATACAGATATAGCCCAACCAAGTGATTGCCATTCTTTAAAGCTAGTTAAAATTATAATACTCATTAGAGCCATAACGAAACCTAGCCATCGTAATTTTCTTCGTGATTGAATACTCGCAACGTATCTAGCCATTTGGAGAATCACTTTCTTGGTTTATTTTTTATCTTTATTCATTCCACCTTTGAATATCTGGGTACCTTTAATACCGTAAATACTCGCAACGACTAAAATCCATAAATTAGTGAACCAGCTAGGAAGTGCCGAAAAGTGTTCAAAGAATATATTAATTTTTTCCATAGCTTGTTCGTCATCACTTATAACTCCATAAGCCAAAACTAAAATTGGCAAGGTTAAAATTAAAAGCACTGCTTCGTCCTTCCAGTCCGATTGTCTAGCTTCTAATAATTTACCTTGATATGCTTCCTCTCCTCGTGCCATTTTTTCTGCGTGCATATATTGAGCATCTGCCATACGCATTTTTGTTTCTTGTTTTTTTTTATAAATATGAGAACCAGCATTAATTGCCATTTTGATTGCACTAAACCACATTACTTATTACTCCCTCTCATAGTTGCAGCTAAACTTTCACATCGGCTAGTTGTCTGTTTATGCCAAGCTGAATCTATCATTTGATTTGCAGCTTCTTCAAAATCATTATTTCTTAATGCAGCCCACATCTTTTTAAATTTCATAACTCGAGGTTTACCGAGTTGAAAACACATTTCTACAATTACGCCTTTAGCAATATGATTAAGGTCTAATCCATCTACTAATTCATTTGCAGACGTAAGAGCAATTTGAAAATCTTTATCAAAAAGAACTTCAAGCTGTTCTTTAGGATAAGTAACACCTTCCACAAAGTTATCGGTAGGTAATACCAAATGACCATAACCGATAGTAGCGAAACCAAGACTATCGGAATACACAGTATCCCTAAACCCTTCGTGTTCTTTAATTCGTTGTTTAACATCTTCCATAATTTATCTCCCATAAGTTAATTCAAGAGTATCCATAGTTGTTGTTCTAACTTCCTGAATCTTACTGTTATAAATAGAAATATCAACCACACCCCAAAACCAACCAGTAGTTGATAATTTAGCATAGCTTTCTATGTGATTCATAGGTAACGAACAACCTACATTTACTACTCGAATATAATTTGAATTGCCTATTTTTGGACATCTAACATCGTTAAATTTATGAGTATGGCCGAACACCACATCGAATAAACTACTCTGTCCAATATTTCTTTCAACGCTAACACCACCAAATTCCCTACCCATAACGTTGAAAGGTACATGAGTGAACCCTACGCCATCTATAAAATAAAACTCCCCATATTCACTCGCTGTCCAACCATACTTCTTTAATGTTCCAAACAATTCTCTTTTACCCATATTATAATATTCTGGGTTTCTATCTTCCCACTTCCAAAGTCTGTTTTCGTGGTTTCCTAACGTACAATGTTTTTTAACTTTATAATTACCGATACCTTTATTTAATTCTTCAAGAGCTGCATCGAATGAATTAATATCATCTATAAAAGTACCTTTATTTTTTCTTGCTTGCATAGTTGCATTATCAATATGCCAACAACAACTATCTAAACTTAAAAAATCTCCTATTTGAACTACTTGGTCTGGTTTGGTATTTTTAATATGTTTACCAAGCCATCTTAATCGTTCTTTAGGAATTCCAGGTGCATCGTGTAAATCGCCGATAACACAAACTTTAGTTACTTTCATATTATTTCTTCTATATAAATATTAATTAAGTTTCAACTTTTACTTTAGTTTCTTTTTTACAAATAAACCTGATAAATATTTCATTTTCATTTACTTCTTTTTTACCTATTTCTTTTGATTTTTTTAATGCTTCTGAATAACCAGTATTTAAACATTCATACATATCATTAAATTCAGTAGGATATTGATAAGGAGCTAAACAAGAACTAGTATTCATTGAACAAAGATATAAAATTAGAATTACTTTCATTCATTTTATATACAGAAATTTTAGAGTAAGATAAACCTATCTTGCGTTACAAGGCACACCATTGGAATTTACGAATGGTGCTTCTGCAAATGCCATGTAGTAAGTATCATGTGAAGAACTATTATGTCTGCCGTCACTATGTCTAAATTTTACCCCATTACTTAAAAAATCGCATATATTGTTTCCAGTTTCTTCTGCATTATTTGAATTTGGCTTTAGAATACCAGCGATAGGATTAAATGAATTTACTCTTTTATTATCTATTATTTCCCACTCTTCCGTAGCATTTGATTTAACCATAAAAAATGCGGGTTTAAATCCGAGATAAACGAAGACACCATCACTTGAGGAATTTCCTCGATACGTTCCGAACTTACTAAAGCCCTGAACACTTGTCCAAGCATAAGCTACAAAATCTCTGATATTATAATTAACCATAGTTTCATTACCGACTTGAAAATATGTAGTAGTAGAACCATTTTGATTTCCTGTAAATAAAGAACCACTAGGTGCCGCATTTGAATTTAATCTCATATTCATATCATTATCAGTTCCTTTCACTACACACCAATCTTGTGCTCCATCTAAATCTTTTATTATTATGTAATCTGGTTTTGTTCCTAGACCATGTGTAACTCTTGTATGTTGTCCATTAGAAATTTCGTCATTTCTTCCTGTGTATTTTATTATTGAAAATTTAGAAGTAGTATTTGCTCTATGAGTACAAGCATTTACACAACCATTGCCTGTGCCTGAAGCAGAAACAGCAGTATTGCTATCCCCAGATTTCCAGCACCAACCAACATATTTTTCTCCATTTAAACAAGAATTATTTGCTCTACTTGAACTATCACTACCACTAACTGCTGTCCAACCATCACTATCTAAAGATTTAATATGACCATTAGTATTAGTTGTAGTTTCCACTGCATTTGCAGAAGATGTTAAATGTTTCATTTCAGTTGGCGAACCACCTTGTCCCCTTACACTATCAACTATATAATGTGGTCTTGCACCTGTAACTCCTTTATGCCATAAAAGGTCAGGTTCAAACCCAACTCCTGTTACTGCTTGGTCGTGATAAGTACCATCGCCATCAACTACATCGCCTACAAATACGACTGTATTAAAATATAATTCTGGATTGTCTATTGTTGTATAAGCCATTATCCATACTCCGCTAAATTTTTGCTACATAATGCGTAAAATCCACTAGGTACTGCGTATTCAAAATTGCCATAGCCATTGCCATCTGAGTTTCCTGATGAGATACTAAATGCTGGACAACCCCCAAAATTACATTCTGCTGTTTGATTATCTCCTCTACTTTCAACAAAAGGCAACCAAAAATAATTGGCAGATATACTTGAGAAAGTTTCATTTGAACCTGAAGCTGGATTTCCTGTACTACCAGCTTGATTTTCATAAGTTCCATTAATTCCTATATATAATTTTCCATTATCCATATCTAAAGCTACATTAATAATATCATTGACAGCTGGATTTGTGAAACCTGAAGTTTCTGCTGTTGTTCCATTTTCTCTTTTATAAGCATTAGTAGCAGACGCATTTTGAATTGCATATACTCCTGTTAATCCACTTAAATCACTTCCCATTTTTAATTCATCAAAACATATTCCAACAACAACAGGAGTTGTTCCTCCTGTGCTTTTAACTTCCCAATACCATTTTCCAGAACTTACCCCCATAGTTCCTCTAGCATTATCATCAGTTCTTGAACCACCACCATCATCAGATGCTTGAGTTGCTTTACAATTACCCTCTGCAAAAGTCATTTCATCTTTTGATAAAGGATTTAATGTTGCAAAATTATTAGTTGGCGAGTCACTTGCCTGATCTGTTGCGGCTAGATTAGTTTCTGTAAAATCTGTTCCACCATTGGCATCGTTGCCTAAATTACTACTATCTTCAAAATCTAAATAAAATCCATTTGTGCCAAATGTTAATCCTGATACATTTATAGGTTTCCAAATTGTTGGACTATCTTCATCAAATTCTCCAAAGGAAGTTGCGTCTAAATCAGAGCCATCAATTAAAACTGTTTCTGCCAAATAGCCATTAAAATAATTATCATTACCTTGTTGATTAACACCAATTTCTAATGAATGACCACTAACATTCATATTCGTATCAAAACTTGAACTGTAATCAGCAGATGTACCAAATGAAGTTTCTCTAACTCCATTTATCCAAAGTTTAAATCTATCTCCAGCAGTTCCATCTGTGGTATCAACTTGAACAACCATATGATACCAAGCACTAGGATCACGAAATTTTCTATTTGTTATTTTATTACAATTGTTTCCAGAACTATAATCTAAAAATCTTAAATTATCATTTCCATTAATTTGCACATAACAATAGTTACTGCCACTATAAGATGAAAAAATGTAATCAACTGCACCAGTTCTACATCTTTTAAACCAAGTGCTAAAAGTCCATTTTGTTCTTGTACCACCACTTGAAGATTTAGCCATTTTAGCACTATCTCCACTATTAAACCTACAAGAGTTGGCTACTTCGTAAGCACCACCTAAAGCTGAAGCTACATTTCCTGATAAAATTGGTATCATTAAATCTCCAATGTTGGAAATTCTCCTAATGGTCTTTCCATAACAGGATTTTCTTCTGTGCCTGTATTAACATATTTGTAAAGAGTTGCTAAAGCATCTACATCACTTGCATTGTCAATGGCAGTTTCCATTTCGTTTGATCTCGTTCTTACATTTGCTCTAAAAGTTGTAACAGCACTTGGTACTGAATATTCTGCTACATCAGTTGCTTTTAATACATACCAATCTGTCGGTGTTAATAAACCACTAGCTTGATTTTTAATGATTTGTTTTTTTTGAGATTTTAAACCTTTTGTAACAACTTGGTTTCCATCTGCATCAAGCATAGGAGAACCATCATTATTTGTTTCATTTCTATCTTCTAATTGTTTTGGTGTTGCAGTTCCATAAGAAGCTATAACTTGCCCATCTGCATAATCAAAAGATTGGTTTGTATTGATATAATATTCTTCATCTTTCTTGTTAGAGTTATCAAAGACTACTTCATAAATTCCAATAGCTTCTCTTTCTTCGTTAGTCCATCTAGAAGAAAATATATTTCTTGAATGACGAACATCTCCAATAACCATAGCTTTTGGATTATTAATTATTTTTGTAATTGTATTATCTTCTACTAATGCCCACATATTTTAACTTTCTGGTATGTTTAAAGTTCTACCTACTTCTTGCCAAATTGAACCATTGTAACGAAAGACAAAAATATCTGTCTTGCCATCTGTATCTGTTGTCGTAGGTGCAGTATCAGCAGAGAAATGAAATGTTGCGTTCCACGAAAAAGTATGACTTCCGTTAAAATTAACTTCTATACAAATAAACGCACCCTCAACTGCATTACTTGGTGCAGATAAAGTCGTATTTTCTGATGTCTGATGATATGCGTTAGGTGCGGCTTGTGCGTCCCAAGCAACAGCATTTGAAGAAGATGTTAATGCTTGTTGAGGAATATAAGCTAAATCATTAAATTTAATTGCTCCTGTTCCATTTGTAGTAATATCTATATCTCCATTTGCTCCATCGGTTATTGTAATATTTCCAGAGTTTGTTCCTTTATTTGTATCTAAAACTAAATCGTGTGCGCCACTTGTTGTTAAGTAAGCAGAAGCACCAGAAGAACCTATAACTGTTTTGCCTGAACCTTTTGGTTTAATATGTAAATCAACATTTGTTTCTCCACTTGCACCAAGAATTGGTCCATTTCCTGTTGCTCCATTTGTAATTTCTAATTCGTTTACTGCTGATGCAGTTGTTTGAAATATTATTTGTTCGTTATTATTTTCATCAGAAATATAATGAGCATCATCAATTATTATATTGTGTGAGTTAGTGTCTAAATTTCCTCCTAGTTGTGGAGTTGAATCATTGGCTAATTCAGTAGTAACAACAGAATCTGTCCAATCAACTGTATTAGCTGTTGAGTTAATTGTTCCTAAAGAAATATGTCCAGCACCATCATATAATTTTAAAACCCAACCAGTAGCACCAGCAGAAGTATCAATCCAAATTGTTCCCTGTGCTATACTTCCAGGTGCAGAAGTACCTATATGTGATGTATTAATTGCTCCAAGGATATTATTTAATTCAGACCTAAAGGCACTGAATCCTTGGTTGGCTAATGATACATCTGAAACTTGGCTCATAAATTTTTCCTATTTGTTAAATCTTTACAATATTTACCTATGTCTTTCAAGTTTAGCATTAACTCTTTAATCCATGCCCTTTTGCTACATAATCAAAAGTTCTACTTTGTGCTGCAGCCGAACTATTATAAAATGTAATAGTAAATCCTGTTTTTGTTTTGCTAGTAATTGTATAATAATCTCCTGTCGCCATATTTTGTGCCGCAATCCCAACTGCTGGACTTGCATAAAAAGCATTTGAATAAGTAATTGCTTTTGAGCCAGCACCACTAACTACATCTTCTTCACTTTCTAATCTTTTTTCTAATACTAATTTCATTTGCATTTTTGAAACTTCAGGTCTAGCTTTATTATTTCCACTTGTTAATTTTAATCTAAATTTAAAATATCTACCTTTAACAGTAGCTTGTTGAGAAATATCTTGATAAGTTGAAATAGCACCTAAAGAACTTTCACTTGAACCTACTTGTAAAAAAGCATCACAATTTGTACCTGAACTCCCATCAAAAGGACCTTGTGCATTATCAAAAAGCGATGCACCACGACCACTATCAAATAAATCATATAAGTCATTTGCTATCATATCAATAGTTGATTGAAAAGTTGCGTCATAAACTGCATCTAAACTTATTTCAGTTGAACCTATATATAATCCAGATGATTCTATATTTTTATTATAATAAGTTGGATTTGAAGTTTGGTCTGTTCCACCTAAATCAAAATCTCCATCTGCTGAATCAAAATTTCCAACAGTTGAATCAAATAAAGTAATTGTGTCTAAAGTTGCTATATCAACATTATCAGAACTTAAACCTTTTACACAATCTCCATCAAAAGTTCCATTCCAAGTTTGTCCTGTTACAGCACTAGCAGTTTCTTCATTGTAAGTTGCTACTGTTTTAAAATGTTCTAATCCTGAAATATTTGAATAAACAATTTTTTCGTTATCTGATTCGTTTCCTAATTTATCAACTGCTTTAATTAGAAACGCACCAGTACGAGCATTGATTGTTACATTATTAGATTTTCTTCTTACAACTTGCGTTAAATTTGTTGAACTTGCCCAACTAGCATTACTTGTTACATCTTGATAACGAATTGAATAATAAGATACATCAAGGTCTGAAACTGGCTCCCAAGATAATTGCATTTGATTTGAACCAACCATTGATACAGATAATTCATTTACATCACTAGGAGTATCTGTTGCGCCGACAACTGTATGAGTTCCTGAAGTATAACCTGATGAAACTCCCATAGAGTTAATTGCCTTAACCCTTACTGAATATTCTATTCCATCAACTACATTTAATTGATGATAATTTAATATTGAAGCCAATCCTGTTGCTATAACTTTATAATCACTTTCAGAAGTTTTTTTAGTTTCAATTTGATAATACTGAACAAACTTATCGGTACTTGCACCAACTAATATATTTAATCTAGTTAAAACAACTCCATCTGAATATTCAATTAATTCATCTGATAATGTTAAACTTGCTGGAGCAGTAACAGAAAAAGGATTAGGTAAAGTAGTATCTGGTATTGTGGCCGCTTGTGCTTTTGTAGCCCAAGTATAAAATGCCGCTTGATATTCCGTTAATTGTAATTCAACAGTTAAATCAGAATTAACTTGCATTCCTTGTACTCTAAATGTTTTAGCCGAAAATGATGGTGTTGCGTGAGTTATATTTACTAAATCTCCTATCATTAAATCTAATCCTGTTGCATCACATCTTAAAGCAACATTCATATTATTTCGGCTTCTTCTACATATTACCTCTGCTAGCTCCTCTGCTTGATAAATATTAGTGATACTAGGATAATCAAATCTGCCCTCTTGTAAAAATCCTCCATCAGCAGTTTTCATTGTTGCGTGTTGATCGGCACTTGCTAATCCACTATCATCTATAGGTGGCCATTGTATTTCATCTGATTGATAATTTTTATCTGGATTAACAAAAGTAACTATCACTCTATTATATCTTGAATTTCTATCTAAACTTGATACTTGAATACCACCAATAATATTATCTTCTGTTAAACTTATTGAAGCACTTCCAGTTGATTCTGATATAACTTTATATTCTCCATTTGCATAATTTAGATAACCTCTAAATCCTGAAACCATTTCTTTTAAATTATCAATACATTTTTTTTTAGTATCCAAAACATAATTCATATCTAATAAATCAATAGCACTTGCGGAACCATAAGGAGTAACATCTGTATCGCAAACATCTGCGGCAGTTTGCCAATCAGCATAATCTCCATCAAAAAAACTATTAGCAATTCCTAATCCAAATCTTGTATTTCTCATATAGTCTAAAGTACAAAGAACAGGATTATTAGACCATGCCCAAGTTGAAGCTGTATCTTCTCTATGTGAGCCACTACCACCTGTTTTCGTTCCATCTAAATTTGGGTCATAAACTTTTCTACCTTTTATTACTGCTTTAACATCTGGTATTCCCATAAAACAATTTTCATTCCACTTAAATTTAAAAGCTAAATAACTAACGCCACGCAATCTATGATTTGAAGTCCAAGATGATAATGCACCAACTGTTGTATTATAAGTTTGGTCATCTCTGCCATCATACCAAGTTACTGATATTTTTGATTCGCTGTCTTTATAAAAATTTGAATCTCCACTTCCTACTGTTCTTTCTGTTCCATGTGTTAATGAACCAGACCAAGTAACTAATTTATCATCTATGTAAATTTGTTCGCAAGATTCAACTCCACCCTCACATAAAGCAAAAATCATATAAAGAAATTCATTGTCAGTTCCTGAAGTTTCCATAAAAACTCCAACGCCACCCACTTTTCTTTGTCCATAAATAACTGGTAAAGCAGAATTAGAAGAAGTTTTATTTACTAATACACCTTTTGCATTTTGTTCTGCAATATTATCCATATTAGGAGTATCTGGTTGGTCTGGTTTTCTTAACCAAGAAATAACCATTATACCCATATTGATATAACTTAACCAAGGTGCCCATTTTTTAAAAAATTTTGCTATTGGTGCAATACTTGAAACTGCTGATGTTGCCCAATCTATTGCGGCAGAAACAGGATTCCAAAAAGATTTAATTCCTGTTTTATTTACTGGTTTTCCATATCCACCTAATTTTTTTAATTGGTGTTCTTCTAGTTTATTAATATAGGCAATAAACTCGCCTTTTGGTGCGTATTTATTTAATATCTTTTTTGCCCATTTAATTTTAAATCGTTGCCACCAATTCATTATTCTCTACCCCATTTAATATCTCTAATTGTTAAAGCTGAAAATTCAAAACCTTTATCTCCTGAAAAATGTCTTTGTTGAGAATTATCGGCAGTAGTTCTACCATTTATTTTTTCAAAGTTTCCAAAATGACTTGTAACTACTATTCCTAAAGCGGCAGTTGAACCACCATCATTAACTTGAAAATTTGCTATATGTCCATGAAATATTAAAAATGGGTCAGCTATACAAGTCGTTCCACTTACTACTCCTCGATAAACTTTTACTTCTGTTCCTAGTACATCGTTATTTAAACAAGTTGAAATTAAAGATTGATCTACTCCTGAAAATGTTAAAGTTAAACTATGTTTGATTGGAGTATTAGATTCAGGAACATTACCAACTCCTAATAAAGTTCCATCAGCATTATAAGTTTGAGAACTACCCTCTATATCATCTACTATATCAAAAGAATTATCTGTTTTTCTTACTGGTGTTGAAAAACCTAAATATACTAAATGGCAAAATGTAGGTGTAGCCGCTAGTGCGTTTTTTACTGCTGTTGTTAATCCTCGTGCCATTTATTTTTTCCATTTGAAAGTTTGTTTAATTGATTTTGTATTTTTTTCTTTTCCATTTGTTGATTCTCCCATTTCTAAAGTAGTAGTATCAGGAGAAATATTATATCCACAACCACTTAAAAGAATTAAAATAATTATTAGGTGTTTCATTTCTTTTTTTTCTTCTTTTTCTTTTTAAACTTTCCATCAATCTTTTCTTCCATTGATGATACTTTTTCTTTGATAAGCACCATATCTGTTGAGAGTGAGAATGTTCTTGATAAAGTCCAACCACCCAAAGCCAATAAGATTGCCAATAATGCTGTAATAAGTTTTTCATTCATTATTTTGTATATCCTGATGAATCATATTTATCTTTAATAATTTTAACTACTCTCATTTTGTCACTATATTCATCTTTCTCAATAATAGCTTCTACTTTACCACATTGCATACGAACATTTTCAGGATTGACTGACCTTTCAACTTGTCTTTTTGCTTTTAAACAACTACTCATTTTTTGGTCTTGAATATAAGTATGTTCAATTATGCCCCCTTGATAGAACATACATAAAACTATCACTCCACTAATTATGGTTTCCATTTGCCCTCACTTTATCTTTTATTTTTTCTAGTTCATTTAATAATCTCTCAACATCTTTTTGAAGTCTTGAAATATTTGTTGCATTATGACGACTTTCTTTCAGTTCATCTTGTATATCTTCAATATCTTTTATTGCGTCCTCGATTAAAAGGAACTGCTCTGAATCTGCTGGCAAACTTCCTAGTTCTCCCCGTGGCCATTTGATAGAAAATTCTACTGCACCCTCTAAATCCTTTTTAATTAAATGGTTATCTGTTTCTAATGTATTAAGTCTTTCAATAATTCCAAAGTATGCCCACACACCAATAGCAACAGCTCCTATTATACTTATCAAATTTTTTAAAGGCATATCCACAGATGTATTTGAACTAACTTTCATTAAAACGCCTCACAAACATCAAATTCATAATTATATAAATCATTAATACCTAAACTATACTGTTGAACATTCCCTGTTAAATAAACTGTAAAAGGAACATCATCATAAGTTACAGTTTCATCGTTAGATAAATTTTCAATAATTGGTGGCTCAATAGTTACAGTTGCAGCATTAGAACTTGGAGTAACATCTGAAACCACCATATATACTTTTGTATGCCCAGAAAATTTTATAAAATCTCCAGCTTTAAGTGAACCTGCCGAATCAGCATTAAACCCATCTATTGCTATTGTTGTATCTCCAGCAGTATGAGCTCCATTAACAGATATTGTTGTTGTTTCAGAACCTTGTGCATCTTTTATTTTTGGAGGAATAACAGTAAAGGTTTCTTTCTGTCCTCTTTGTTTAGTTATAAAAGCAAGTATAGGTGCAAATTCTGCTCTAGTTAATGATGTATAACTACAAGTAAATTTCCATCTTTGGTTATCAATTTTTCTAGCAAATCTTCTTCCACTATCAGATATTGAAATTAAAGTATTACTTTCATCTTTAAAATTCATAGCATTAAAAACTGGAGATGTAGGTAATTGTCCACTCATTAAATTAAATTACTCTTTCCTTGTTGGTTAACTGCACTATTAATCATACTTACTATCATACCTCTTTCGTTAGCTAGTAATTGTTGGAACCCAGCAGTATCAACTGCATTAATAGTAAAATTAACATTTACATTTTGTCCACCAATACCAGATGGAATTATTGTACCAGCAGTATTAGGAATAAATGTTTCTGGTCCTCCCTCTCCAACCATATAAGGTTTATTTTCTGATACTATTCCACCTTGTCGTCTTGGTGTAAATTTCTGCGCTCTAATTTGTGAAACTTGTGCCATACCAAAAGCTAAAGCAGAACCTGCAGCTAAATAATTTAATGGATAAGGAACAGTTGCAAATGCTTTCATAACTGCCGAGTAAGTATTAACAACTGCTTCAGCTATCTTATGTGCTTTAAGCATTTTAAACGCTTTCTCACTATGTCCTGATAGTATAGTTAATGTTCCCTCTAAATTATCTTTAATATCTCCTAGTGCAGCTTTTCTAATTTCTTGTTTTTTCTTTTCGTGTTCTTCAAATGCTTTTAATTGTGCTTTCATTTTTAAATCTTCAAAATTATATACACCATCTAATAATACTTTTGTTTTATTAGCATTATCTTTTTTATTATTTACATCATCATCTAGTGCATCTTTTTCATTTTTTACTCTTGTTTTTGTTAAATCAAAAATTGTAGCGTTCCAATCTACAATTTCTTGTAGCATTTCTTCGTTCACACCTTTTAAAGTTTCTGTTGTCTGTTTAATTTCTCTACTTAATGCTAAACCCCATTCTCCTACTGCCATTAATAAAGCAGTTCCAAGATTATATGCTTTAGCTTCCATATTGGATAACTCATTTGTAAAATCTATTATTCGATATTTAATTTTGATAAAGCCAGTACCAATTTTACCAACAACACCAATAAATTTTGTTCCTAACCATGTTCCAAAATCTTCCATACTTCCATGTGTTTTTTCAATGTGCATTAATAATGTATCTCTTAAAGTATCTGAAACTTTTTGAATTGCTGGTGCTAACGCAACAGTCATGTGATTTGAAACGCCAGTAAATAATGCTTTAGTTCTTGACATTGAATCATTTGCAGCTTCAACTGACGCAACCATTTCTGTTGTTAAAACTAAACCAAATCTTTTTGCCTCATCTGCCATTTCTTGCATACCATCAGTTCCTCTTTCAATAGCAGTTAAGAGTTCAATATTTCTTCCACCAAATAATTTATAAGCTGCGGCAGTTTTATCTGTGCCATCTTCCATTTTTCTTAAAGCATCAGCAACTAATTCAAATTGAGCCATTAAATCTCCATTAGTTGCTCTTAAATCATCTTGGGTAATTCCTAATTGTATAAATGCGTCTTGAGCAATACCAGTTCCTTTAACAAGCCAATCATTAATACCAACTGCTAATGTTCTTGCACCTTTGGCAAATGCTTCTAAAGATGTTCCACCTAAATCTGCGGCTAGTCTAAATGCTGATAAATCTTCTGTTGATATAAATACTTGTCTTGATAACTTTCCTAATTTATCTATTGATTTTAATGAGTTTCTTATTAATAAACCTAAACCAGCTACACCTGCAACTGCAGCCAAACCAGTTTTCATATTAAAGACTGCTTTTGATACTCCTTTTAAACCACGCTTTAATGTACTAAACGCTCGTTTAGTTTTATCTTTTGCGTTAATATCAAATTGTAATCTATTTCTTGCCATTATCTTTTAAATTTTATGTCTTTATTTAATTTATCGTAAAATGCACACCATAAATTAAATTCATTTACACTCATATCCATTATATCGGATAGTTTCAAGTTAAGGTCTTTTGCTAAATGTAGAATATTGACTAATTCTTTATCTGTCCTGATTTTTTTTTTCCCAGTCTTCAACTGGGATAACTTCCAATATTTGTTGTGCCACCCTGGCAACAATTTCTGGGTCCACCGAGTGCATTAAGGTATGTTTGTTTTCTAAAGTATAAAGTTTATTTCCCTCTTTATCTTCAGCTTTTAAAATAAGTACATCAGCAAATAAAGTAACATCATCTGGTTTAGTAGTTCTAGTAAGTTTTCTTTTATCGGCTAATGTTAAAGGTTTTGAATAGACAGTTAAATCCCATTCAGGAACTTCAATAATTTTCCTGTCAATAGATTTAAAATGTTCTTTGGCTTTATCGAGAATATCACTCATTAATAAGTGAATACTTAATTATAAACCAAATGTCAAATTAAACTGTGCTTCTGCTTAAATTACCTGTCAAAGTAGCTGAAAAAGTAGCTTCAATTATGCCATCAGTAGGAACAGAAACTGAAGTCGCAGTTACAAGCCAAGTACCACTAAAATAGTAATCGCTTGAATCAGCACCTTCAGGAAATAAATCCATTGCTACAGAAGAACCTTCAGCTAAAGCTATCTGTCCATTAGTGTCTGTTTCGTCCCAAAAACACTCGACTGATACTGTTGCGCCTTTTTTGCCAACTTTGAAAGTTTTTGAAGTATCAGTTAATGCTGTATCTTCTAATAATTCTGCTGTTGTATCTATAGTAAAACTTCTTACTTCAGCAATAGTATTAGTACCGATTTTGATTATACCTGAACTTCCTGTATGTGTTGCCATTGTTATTTATCCTTATTTGTTTTTAATTTAGCATTATTGCTAAATGATAATGGTTTTTTATCAGTACCACTATCTTTTGTGTACCCCATTTTCAAATAATATTCTTCCATATCTTTTGATACTTCAATAACACTATTACCATTTGGCGATTTTAATTTTATTATATTTGTTGCCATAAATTATACTCCTGTTTGTACTGCGTTTTCTATCGTATTATAATGAATTAAATAGGTCAACCTCATTAAACCAGTTTTTTGACTAGCTGTATC
>VTLG01007172.1_pt1 | contig 17975 bp, 25 predicted proteins | sample 4694571 | NCBI WGS metagenome assembly VTLG01 (sample SAMN12604809, study PRJNA352737) | marine metagenome | biome: ENVO:00000447; feature: ENVO:00000209|ENVO:00000569|ENVO:01000036; material: ENVO:00002151; isolation source: viral sequences binned using virsorter ... | reverse complement strand
AAGAGAAACCATGTCAGATAAAGGAAGATTATTTGTTGGTGGTAGTACCACTGGAGGCTTTGGTTCTTCTCAGGCAGGTGTTAAGTATACGGAGTTTTCTAAATGACTTTAGTTAATGCAAGAGCAGCTTTTGAAAAAGCAGTTACTGATGCTGTAGCAGCAGCAGATAATACAGTAGAAATGGTTTATGATAATGTTCATTTTACAACTCCAGGAAAAAGCACAAAATATATTTTGATGAGTTTAGATTTCACACAATCAACCTTACAAAATCAAGGTGCAAGTTCAGATTATTATGCTGGTGTAATTCAATGTAATGTATATGTTCCTAAGTCAAAAGGTACTTCAGTTTTATCTGCTATTTCTGAAGCAGTAATTGATGGTTTAACTTCTGTTAATGCTTCTAATTATACAGATACTTTTAGCTGTACTCCTAGAGTTTTAGATATAAATGGTCCTACTCCCCTTGAAATTGAAGATAGAAGTCATTTTATTGGTGTAATATCTTGCCAATTCTCTGCTAACGCCTAGTATACTAATATAATATTTAATTAATTTATATGGAAGCAATTGAACTTCTCAAAAACAAATTTGGTGTTAAACAAAAATACCTTTATCAATTAAAAGATGGTGACGAAATAATTTTAGAAATTTATTGGCATCCTTTAACTCTCGCTGAAAGAGAATCAATTATTGGACAATCAAGAAATGGTTTAGATTCTAGTAATGATGAATTTGCTTTAAATCTTCTTATACAGAAAGCACTTGATAAAAATGGTAAAAGATTATTTCAAGATGGTCATAAAGCTTCTTTAAGAAGAGAAGTAAACGCATCTACTTTACAAGACATTCAACTTGCAATGTTAAATTCTGGTAGTGAATATAAATTGGAGGAAGCGAAGGCAGATTTAAAAAGCTAAAAATGATTGGTTCTTTTTGTTTTTTTTGGCTTCAGAATTAAAAATGACTATCAAAGAATTAACAGCTAAATTAACACAGGAAGAGTTAGTCAATTGGATAGCTTATTATGAGCTAAAAAGAGATTACGAAGAAAAAGCAATACAAAATGCAAAGGATAAATCACGAGCAAGAAAACCATAAAAGCGGTACACTAAAATAAAGTTTTGTATTTGCTTTGGCTAATTACGGTGTAAATATAAATTTTAAGGTAATTGGTCAATCCAAGTTAGATAGGGCATTAAAAAAAACAGAGCAGTTAGATAAAAAAGTTGATCTTCTTAATAAAAGAGGTATTAAAGGAATTTCAAGTGCTGTAAAAATTCTTGAAAAAGAGTTAACTATTAAAAATAAAATTTTAAAAGCAGATCAAGCAATTTTAAATGTCAGAACTAAACAGATAAGAGCAAATCAAAAAAATGCTGCTACACAACCTATCCCAAGGACGGGTGGTGGTGCATTTGGAGGTGGTGGATTCGGAGGTGGTGGATTAGGTGGTGCTGGTCTTAACAGTGCAATAATTAGTGGTGTATTTCCTTTGTTATTTGGACAAGGTCCATTTGCTGCCCTTGGTGGTGCTACTGGTGGATTTTTAGGAGGGAAATTTGGTGGTCAAATGGGTGGCTTTGCAGGAGGTTTGGCTGGAACTGCTATCGCTACAGGTATTCAAAGTGGTGTAACTGCTATAGGTGATTTAGGTAAAGCTATGAATAGTTTGAATCCTGATATAACAAAATTAATTGAGAAGATGGGGATATTAGGAACAACAGAACAAAAGCGATTAGAAATTATAGAAAAAACTGAAGGTAAACAGGCTGCTTTAAATGAAGCTTTAGAAATGATGGGAGATAAAATAGGTGATCAAAATGTACAGGAATTAAAACAATTTGGTGAAACTTTTCAAGATTTAACAAATAGTACTGTTTTATTTTTTACAAAAGTACAAGCACAAGTTGCTAAATTATTGAATTTGACAATAGGTGATAGAGAGAATAGATCTGTTCAACAAAGAACAAGTCAATTTCTTCAACAGAATCCTAATGCACCTGCTTTTAGAGATATTAATCAACAAATTGCTGATCTTGAAACTCAAAAAAGTGGTGCAGGTAAACAAGGTGTTAAAAATATTCAAGATCAAATAAATGCTTTAGAAAGACAAAAAAGAGAAATTGCTGAAACTATAATTTTAGAAAAAGATAAAGATCAAATACGAGCAAATACTAATAAATTGATTACTGCTGGATTAGGAGATTTACAAAAAGAAAATGAATTAAATAAAGCTATTATTGCAGGTAAAGAAGAAGAGTTTTTATTAAATCAGGCTATTGAAGATAAAATTAAAAGTATGGGTTTAGAAATGGAGGATTTAAATACAACACAATTAGAAAGAATAAAAAATGACATTACTATTAATCAAAATTTATCAAAACAAGCTGAACTGGCTAAAAAAGTAAATGAATCTTTTGACAAACTAAAAGATACGATTGCGGTAGATATAGGAAACGGAATAAAAGGTTTAATTAACGGAACACAAAGTCTAAATGATGTTTTATTTAATGTTGTTAATAAATTGAAGGATGCTGTGTTAAATATGGCTATTTTTGGCAATTTTGGAGGAGGCTCAGTAACAGGAGGTATTCTTGGAGCTTTAGGTTTTGCAGCAAATGGTGGACCAGTAACAGGTGGGAAACCTTATATTGTTGGTGAAAAAGGTCCAGAATTGTTTACACCAGGAGTGTCTGGTAATATAACTCCAAACCATGCTCTTGGAGGTTCAACTAACGTAGTGGTCAATGTAGATGCTTCTGGTTCTGCTGTTGAAGGTGATGACCAAAATGCTAATAAATTAGGTGAAGCTATCGCTGCGGCAGTTCAAGCTGAAATTGTTAATCAACAAATGGCTGGAGGTTTATTAAGTTAATGTCAAAATTTCCAATAGAAATTATTCCCTCGTATGGAACAGTAAAAACATCAAAACCAAACATAAGAATAGCTAATTTCGGTTCAGGGTATTCTCAGAGGTCTACTCTTGGGATCAATCAAAATTTAAAAACATATCAACTTAAATTTGAAAATATAAGTTTTTCTGATGCTAATACAATAGAGACTTTTCTTGACAGTATGGCTGGTGTAACTAGCTTTTCATATCCAGTACCAGATTTAGGAACAATAATTACAGGTACTTATGCACTTGATTCGACAACAAAAACAATTATTACAATTACAAGTCATGGTCTTTCTGATAATGATGAAATTTATGTTAATTTTACATCTGGTAATTCTGTAAGTGGATTTTATGTAGTTTCAGAAAGTGCAACAGATACTTTTGCAATAACTGGTTCAAGTGGAGTATTTAGTGGAAGTGGTGCTGTTGCTGTTGGTAAACCTGAAAAATTTATATGTAGAGATTGGAATAGAACTGTAGGTGTTTCAAATAGAGCTACAATAAATGCAACATTTGAAGAGGTAGCCGAAGCATGACAAGTTCACAAATTTCACCAGCTTCAACAAGTATAAGTCAAGAAATACAAAAGCTAGAACCTTCTGCTGTCATAACATTATTTGTCTTAACTTATACTGCTGATGTAAATGGAATTGATCAAACCATAAGATATCATGCTGGAACTAATGAAATTAAATCTAATATTCTTTTTGCCAGTAATGAATATGTAGCTTTTCCAGCAGAAGTAACAGGGTTTAACAGTTCAGTTCATGGAACTTTACCAAGACCTAAATTTAAAGTTTCTAATGTAAATAATGTATTATCTGCATTTATTCAAGCTTATAATCCTTTGCAAGGTCAATTACAAAGAATACAAACTTGTAAAAAGTTTTTAGATAAAGAAAATTTTCCTAATAATACGAATGATACCGAAGATACCTCTGCTATATTTAGAACAGATGACATTTGGTATATAGATCGGATAAGTGAAGAAAACCCAGAATTTGTTGAGTTTGAATTAATACCAAAAATTAATATGCAAAATTTTAGAATCCCAAGAAGGCAAATAACAGAACATTGTCCTTGGGAATATAAAGGAGAGGAATGTGGTTTTTCAAATTCTTTAAATTCAAAGTGTTTTACAGTAGATGATGTAGAAATTACAGATACAACACACCCAGATACTTCACAGGCTCAGAAAAAGGCATTAGATAAATGTGGACATAAATATTCAAGTTGTGTAGCGAGATTTGAACAATTTGGTCAAAAATTAGGAGGCACAAAAAACGATCCTGTACCTTTGCCTTTTGGTGGTTTTACAAATGCAAGAATAAAAATTTAAAATGGCATTTAAAGAAGCAGCAAAACAACACGCTATACAAGAAGCACCTAACGAATCTTGTGGAATTGTTGTTAATGATGTTTATTATCCATGCAATAATATTTCAGATACACCAAAGGATAATTTTGCGATACATCCAAAAGATTTTTTAAAAGCAAGATCAAAAGGAAATTTGCAATATATAGTTCATTCACATCCATCTGGTACGCCAGCAAGTCAACCTGATATAGATGCTTGCAAAGTAACTAAAATAAAATGGTATATTTATCAAAACACTAAAGATAAATGGTTAACTATAAATCCTTAGTTGGTAGACAATGGCAATATGGAGTTTTTGATTGTTATTCTATAGTGCGTGATTACTATGGATTATTAGGAATTAATTTACCAGATTATAAAAGGCCAGAAAGTTTTGAAACTTGTAAAAGTATCTTTCTTAGTGATGCAAATAAATTAAATTTTAAAGAAGTAGATATAAATCAAAGAAAACCTGATGATGTTTTAATAATGAAAATGTGGACAAAAGAACCTATGCATGGTGCTGTTCTTTTAAAAAATGATATGATATTACATCAAAAATTTGAGTCTGTGAGTTGTTCTGAATACTATAACCATTATTATAGAAAAAGAACTGTAGGGTGTTATAGATATGCAGCATAAAATTTTGCTGTTAGATGAGTTGGGTGAAAAATGGGGTCAAACTCACGTTTACCACAACTTAAAAACACCGTATGATGCTTTAAAACTTCTATGTATTAACCACCCTGATTTTGCACAATATTTATTAAATTCATCTAAAAATGGAATTGATTATAAAGTAACACAAGTAAATCAAGAATTAACTGAATCAGATTTATTTTTACCACTAGGCAAACATGATTTGGTAATTGCACCAATTATTACTGGTAGCGGTGACACATTTAAGGCTATTGCTGGTGTTGCTCTCTCAATTATAGCTCCGCAATTTGCTGGTGCTTTTATAGGTACTTTTGGACTTGGTGCAGGGCAAATTGCAGTAAGCACTGCTTTGAAAAGTCTTGGTGCATTTTTGCTTCTTGATGGAGCAGCAGGTATGCTTTCACCGCAATTACCAACCAGTGCATTTGACCAAGGCTTGAATGTTGGTCAAAGTGGTTTTACAGGTGGGCCATCTTCTGTTGAAAAAGGTGCTGATGGTAGGCAAAGTTATGCCTACACAGGTGCTGTAAATACTGTTGGCATTGGCAAAACTATTCCAGTTGTTTATGGACGAGCTTTAATTGGTGGTCATCTAATAAGTACAGATATTGACATTAATTCAACAAGTGATCCATTAACGACTAATTTTATTGCACCAAATCCTAGTAATACAAGAGTTAATGGGAAAACAATTCCAATAGTTAAAAAAGGAACTAAAGACTTTGGAACCGTAAGGGCTACAAGAGCAAAATTTGGTAAGAATAAAAATAGTTATGGGAAAAAGAAATTTAGACTTACAAATAATAAATTTTCAGACCTTGAAATAAGTTTAGGTAAAACATCTAGACAAAAAATTTCTAGTGTTTTTGATATACAGGGTTCTGGTACTATGAATAATCAATTTATGCACTTAATGATTGATTTTAAAGGTCTTTTTGACCATGTATCAAAAAATGCAAGTTTTACGAGAATCCATGGCTTTATTACATTTAATGTAATAATTGTTGAGCCAGATACAGAAAGCACAGTTTTAAATCAACAAATAACTGTATCATCATTGATGAATAAAAACCAAAGATATAGAATTATTTTTAATTTTGAACCAGTAAATATACCAGAAAAAAATGCGTATGATGTTTTTATTCAGATAGCAGATAAAGAATTTTTTAGTACAGGTTTTACTAAAATGACAATACAAAGACTTGGCTACAGATTTTTTGGTGGTAAAAGGTAATTATGGCATTAAATTCAACCAGCATAATAAAAATAGTTGACCTTTTATGTGAAGGTGAAATACAAGGCATTGTTGGGGAGAAAAAAGGTATTTTTCTTGATGAAACACCTGTAAGAACAAAAACTAAAGATAATTTTACAGAAGATGAGGTAAAGTTTGAACAAAGATTTGGTACGCAAGAACAAGATTCTATACACGCTCATTCAAAATACAACTCAAATGTTATAACCATTAATGAGGAAGTTGGTGCAAACTATAGTGAAACTTTAGATGCAAAAAATCAAGTAAAAAACAGAGATTATGGTGGAGGCAAAAAAATTGTAAGGGTTACAGATCCAGACACAGATGCAATACAATTATTATTTACTGTACCAGCATTATTTTCCACAGGAATGGAGGGGGTTACTAGAGGACAACTATTTAATGCAACAATAAATATAGAAATTAAAATAAAAGGGGTAGATACAGGAAAAATAAATACAAAAACATTTTCAATAAAAGGTATTTCAACATCTAATTACCAACAAAAAGTAGGAATTTCAACACTAAATATAGGCACACCCCCATTTGATATAACAGTAAAAAAAGTAGTAACAAAAAAAGAAAATGACTATGAGGTACAGTTTGCAAAATTTACTGATATACCTAAAACTACACCATTAGGAAATACAAGGGCTAATCGTTTAATACTTACTGCAATAATTGAAAAACAAAAAATAAGGACATCATATCCATATACAGCTTGTGTAGGATTAGAATTGTCTACCGAAATATTCCCAAGTTTACCTTCAAGAGCATATTTAGTAAAAGGAACTAAAGTAAAAATTCCACACAATGCTGTACCAAGAACTGATGGAAGTTTAGAATTTATTGAAGCTTTTAATGGATCTCTTAAAGAAACAAAAGAATATACTACTTGCCCTGTTTGTATTTTTTACGATATTTTGACAAATAAACGCTATGGCTGTGGTGAATTTATAGATGAGTCAAATCTTAATTGGGTCGACTTGTATCCTTTAGCGGTATATGCAAACCAATTAGTAAGTACACCAGATGGTGATGAACCAAGATTTGCAGTTAATACTGTTATCGGTTCACAGGCAGAGGCTTATAGGGTTTTACAGAACTTAGCTAGTGTATTTAGAGGAATGACGTATTGGGGGTCAAACACAGTAAATGTGGTAGCAGATCATGGGTTATCACAACAAATAAATGAATCAAAGTCAGTTCATGTACAACACGAAGCACAAGATCCTGTTCATTTATACAACAATTCAAATGTAATTGGTGGAGTTTTTTCATATAAAGGATCATCTTTAAAAACAAGATCAAGTTCAATTTGGGTAAGCTACAACGACCCCGATAATTTTTATAAACCTAATGTTGTTGTTGTAGAAGATTATGACTTAATTGATAAATATGGCTACAACATAAAAAAAATTATTGCTTTTGGTTGTTCATCTAAATACCAAGCACAAAGAATGGGGCAATGGGTATTAAATTCAGAAAAATTAGATAGTTTTACAATAACCTTTGCAACTGGTTTGGATGGTTTAGCAGTTCTTCCAGGTCAGATATTTGCAGTTTCAGATGAAATGAGGGCTGGTGTTAGATTGGCTGGTCGTCTTAAATCAGGTTCAACGACCTCTAGCATTAATACAGATACAAATTATTTCACAAGTTTAGGTAGTTCACCTGAAGCAGATATAAGTGTCACTTTGTCAGATGGTACAGTAGAAAAACAATCAATAAGTTCAGTTTCAGAAGGTGGGGCAATAAGTGTATCAACTGCTTTTACTTCTGTTCCAGAGCAAGATTCTGTTTATATAATACAAAGAACTACAGTTAAATTCCAAAAATTTAAATGTGTTGATGTTAAAGATAATAATGATGCTACTTATACAATTACAGGATTAGAACATAATGATACACTTTATGACGTTGTTGATAATACAACAAATGAAAAAGCAAAATTAGATTATGAAGACGTAACTGCTTTTAATGACGATCCATCTCGTCCTGAAGATTTAAATGTAACTGCTACATTGGTGCAACAACAAGCACAGCAACAAATAAGACTAATTTTTAGTTGGTCGAGAGGGATAAATGCTTCAAGTGTAAATTTTACAGTTAGATATAAAAAAATTGATGAGTCTTTTACATCAGTTAATACAGATTCAACTATTTTTGAGTTAGATGATGTTACACCAGAAGTAGAATATTTTTTTGAAGTTGCAGCTAATAAAACAGTAGGTACTGATGCATCATCAGGCTTTGCAAAACATGGTGGGTTTGTTGTTCCTACTAAAAACTCATTAAAAAGTGTAGCTGTTCCTGACCCATTACCATAAAATGACTATTCAAGTTACAACTACAAATGAAATAATTTTAAAATGGAAAATCCCAAGTGATTGGAGTGGTAACCCAGAAGAACTTACTGCTATCATACGACATTCTTCATTAACTGATGGCACTGCTGTTTGGCCTGATTCAACATTTTTAAGAGAGGTTTCTGCGACTACTGACTATCTAATAATGCCACTTGTAAACGGCACATATATGGTTAAATTTAAAGATGCTGAAGGTGATAAATCTGCTAATGCCCTAAAACATATAATAAATATTCCAAGTGAAAGACCAAAACTATTAGTTCAAACAAGAAGAGAGGATCAAGATACACCACCATTTCAAGGGCAACAAACTGATGTATTTTATTCTTCAGACTTTGATGCTTTAGTTTTAAATACTGATGATTTAGTAGATGACAAAATTCTTTTTGATGAGGGCTATTCAGATAGTATTGATTTTGGTGGTGAGCTTTTTAGTTCTGGGCAATATTTTTTTAAAGATAAATTAGATTTAGGTGGTATTTTTACTGTTGAATTTCAAAGGGTTTTAACTACTAGAGGTTTATATCCAAATAATACTATTGATTCACATTTTACAAATATAGATGAGTGGTCTGATTTTGACGGTGATTTACCAGATGAAACAAACTGTATTGTATCTTTTAGAAAAAGTAATGATGCCCCAAGTGATGATGAAATAGAAGATGAAAATAGTGAATTTTTACTTTTAGAAGATGGCAATAAATTTAGTCAGGAGGATTCACAAGTATATGATGATTTTATTCCTATGGAAAATGGTAGGTTTACAGGCAGGGTATTTCAATTTAAAGCGGAATTAAGTTCTGAGTATGACGATCAAACACCTTTAGTAGATCAATTAGGTTATAACATTTTGTTTGATAATAGAACAGAAAGCTCATCTATGACTAGCGGTGCTGGTGCAAAAGCGGTAACTTTTGATAAAGCCTTTTATCAAACTCCTAAATTAGGCATAACTGCTAGTAATATGGCTACAGGTGACTATTATACTATTAGTAGTGAAAGTCGTACTGGCTTTACTATCACTTTCTTTAATAGTTCTAATGCAGCTATTGACCGATCATTTGCTTACAACGCAAATGGATATGGTGCTGAAGGTGCCTAAATTTCAAACCCATTGGTATAACTGACTTATGGCAACACATGATTATGATTTAGCAAACCAATCAGGGGCTAGTTTTCGTGCAGACCTTAATAACGTATTGCAAGCAATATTAACAAACAACAGCAGTGCATCTGCCCCTAGTACAACAGCAGCCTATATGTTTTGGGCTGATACTAATACAGGAATATTAAAAATAAGAAACTCTAGTAATGATGGATGGGTAGAATTATTACAACTTGATGGTACGTTAACACTTGAAGATGGCTCTGCCAGTGCTGTTGCTCTAGGGTTTAGGGATGAATTAAATACAGGTATCTTTAGTTCTGGTGCAAATAATTTTGATATTTCGATAGCTGGTACAACAAGATTAAATATAAGTGCTTCAGGAATAAATATTACTGGAACGGTAACTGATGATGGTGCAACTCATGATGGTGATGTAACATTTACAGGAGCTAGTGCTAATGTTGTTTTTGACAAATCAGATAATGCACTTGAATTTGCTGATAATGCAAAAGCAACTTTTGGTACAGGTGCAGATTTATCACTTTTCCATGACGGTTCAAATTCGTTTGTTCAAAATATCACTGGAAATCTAACTTTAAAAAATGCTTCTGCAAATTATTTTGTAGGTGTTAACGCTACTGGGGCTGTCGAACTTTACTTTAATAATACTAAAAAATTTGAAACATCAACAGCAGGCAGTACAATTCATGGTAATTTATTGGTTGATGCGAACAGTGCTGAAATTAATATAAAAGCTGGAACAACAAGTCAAACAGGTGCTATTAATTTTACATTTAATACAGATGATACAAATTATTCATCTGTCAATTTGCCTTATGATACTAGGGCTACTGATGGTTTAATTATAGATGGAGGCTCATATAGTGTTTCAATAAAGCATGGTGCAGAATATTTAATAAAAGCTATAGGTGACGGGGCCATTGAACTCTACCATGATAATTCGAAGAAATTTGAGACAGAATCTTCGGGCTGTAAGGTTACTGGAACTTTAGAAATTACAGGTCATTTAGTAATGTCTGATAACGACATTATTAAACTTGGAAATTCGCAAGATTTAAATATATATCACACAGGCAGTAATTCAGTTATTCAAGATTCTGGAACTGGTAATCTGAACATTCTTGCTTCAGCTTTTGTAGTTAAAGATGCTGCTGGCAATGAAAATATGATTGTTGCAAGTCAAAATGCAGGCATTGAATTTTATTACGATAATACAAAGCGTTTTGAGGTTGCTCAATATGGAGCAATATGCACTGGCACATTACAAGCAGATGCTTTAGATATGGGTGACGGTGATATAATTCGACTTGGAGATGGTGATGATTTTCAAATTCAGCATACAGGAAGCAACGCTACATTACTTAATACAACTGGTTATACAAATTTAAGAGCAGAAACAACTTTATATCTCGATGGCAAAGATAGTATTCTATTTAGAACTGGCTCAAGTTTAGCCGAAAAAGCAAGGTTTGATAGCAATGGTGTGTTGTTGTTAGGAACAACATCAGCAGATACTTCGACTAACAAATTGAATATAGTAGGATCTGATACCCTGACCCATATAGAAAAAAGTAGTACTTCAAATGCTTCTTGTTTTAACGTAGTTCATGGCAGAGCCACAGGAAGCACTAAAGGAAACTTATTTGTTTTACGTAATACTAGTGGTACAAGCGTTGGTGGTATAAAAATTACAAACTCAGCCGTAGAATTTAATACTAGTTCAGACTATAGATTAAAAGAAAATGTAGTTTCAATATCTGATGGTATAACAAGATTAAAAACATTAAAACCTTCAAGATTTAACTGGATTGCTGACTCAACAAATACACCTATTGATGGATTTATCGCTCATGAAGTTTCATCAGTTGTTCCAGAAGCTATATCAGGAACAAAAGATGCAGTAATTACACAGGCTTTGATAGATTCTGGGGATGCACCTGATGGAAAGGTAGGCGACCCAATCTATCAGGAGATAGACCAATCTAAAATTGTTCCTTTACTAACTGCGGCATTACAGGAAGCTATAGCAAAAATTGAAACATTAGAAACTAAAGTTGCAGCCTTAGAAGCTGCTTAGTAAAATATAAAAAACACATAAAAATTATGAGTAACCCTATTAATCTTATTAAAGAAGAAATTGCAATTTTACAAGAGCAATTAGAAATTGATATAAAAAAAGTATCTTTACTACAACAAGAAATTAAAGAAATACAAGAGCAAGCTAAAACTGCAATAAATGATAAACAAAAACAAATTAACGATGCAACACAGCCAATATTGGAAAATCAAGGATCTTTAAAAAAACTAACTGAGTTGTTAAACAAATTAGAGGGTAAAATAGAAGCAGCAACCGACAAATAAATGGCTGATAGGAAAATAAGTGCATTAAACGAATTAACTACACCAGTAGCCACTGATGTTTTTCCTATTATTGACGTAAGTGAATCTGCTAACGCTGATAAAAATAAAAAAATACAGTTAACAACAATATTAAGAGGCATACCAGATGGAAGTGCCTCTGCTCCTAGTGTTGGATTTATTAGTGACACTGGTACGTCAGGTTTATTTAGGGTTACTGATGATGAAATTGGCATTTCATGTAGTCAGGTACAAATAGCATCTTTCGCTTCTACTGGCTTAAAATTAGGCTCTGGAACTGCGGCTGCCCAACTACATTTGTTTAGTACAGACACAACCGATCAAGTAATAATTGAAAATACAGATACAGGAGCAGATACAGCACCCGATCTTGTTTTATTTAGAAATTCAGCTTCACCAGCAGATAATGATAATTTAGCTAATCTGCTTTTTAGAGGAAAAGATGATAACGGTGATGCTGTTGAATACGCAAGCATAACAGCACAAATTGTTGATGCTAGTAATGGCAGTGAAGATGGTATTTTAGATTTAATGTCAACTGCTGCTGGTAGTTTAGCTTCAAGAATAAGATTAAAAAGTGAATTTGTAGGAATACATGAAGCTGATCCATTATTTCCATTGCATTTATCAACACCAAGTACTGCTGATGGTTTATGTATAGAAAGTTCGTTAAATAGTGCTGGTAGTGCTGCTGATATATTATTGTTTCACAGAAGAGGTGATTCTGGTGCTGGTCTAGATAATGATGTTTTATCTACAATAACTTTTCAGGGAAAAAATGATGGACTTAATGAAACAGGTTCAGTGCCAGCTAATGTTGAATATGCTGCTATTGAAGCTGTAATTATAGATGCAACGGACGATACAGAAGACGCACAACTTAATTTTCAGGTAATGGACGATGGCACATTAACAACACAAATATCTGTTGATGCTAATGCAATTACTTTAGGTGATGCTGTTAACTTTGTTTTTAATACAACTACAGGTACAAAGATAGGAACAGCAACAGGTCAAAAGTTAGCATTTTTTAATGCCACACCTGTTGTCCAACAAAGTGCGATTGCAAATATAACAACAACAGCAAGTTCTGGTACGTTACCCACTGCAAATGGATCTATCACTGTTGCTAACGCTGCTAGTGCTACAAATGCAGAGTTGTTAGAATTTTGTGTGGAGCTAGAATCTAAACTTGAAAGTGCTTTAGCTGTATTAAGAACCTTTGGTTTGATTGCTACTTAAGTTTTATTTGTGATAATAAGTATAATATGTTTAGTTTTTAATTAATTATGGCTGTAGTTAAAACATGGGAAGTTAACACTTGTGAACGTGATGTTTCAGATGGATATATTACAAAAGTTATTTATCGTTTAAAAGCAACTGAAGATAGTGTTGAGATTGCTGGTACAAGAATGACAGGTGAAGTTACATTTACAAAACCTGAATCATTACCATCTGATTTTATAGCCTTTGATACTTCTAAAAAAACCCCAGATGAAGCTACAGTTTTAGGTTGGGTAAAAACTGCTCTTGGTGATGAAGTGGCAACAATGGAAACTGCTATGGATAATGCTGTAACGCTTGTTAAAACACCAGTAAAAGCAACAGGAGTGGCTTGGTAATTTAATTCGCTTTATCTATTACCTGACGAGATAAAAAGCCTGTTAAAAGGTATAAAGGTGCAATGGTTGGAATAATTATTAGCATTGATATAATAAGACTATGACTAATTGCTCGGAGGATAGCTTCTTTTACCATGTTAAATAAAATTTCATCTGTTCTTTCTATTTTATCTTTTATAATTAGCGTCACAACTATAGCTGCTGGATATGCAGGTTATCGTTACATTACAAGTCCACAGTTTGAAGCGATGATGATGGAAAAAGTTATGGAGGGTGTAAGTAAAATTTTACCTAATCAGATAGATAAAAAACTACCAAAAGTAACAGGCCCAATGTTGCCTTTATGACTGAATTACAACGTACACCTAGTCGTATAAGAACACGTTTCATAGCTGTTTTAGCATTGATAACATCAGGAATTACATTTGGATCGGGGTTTATGGTGTTTTTATATATGAAAAGTCCAGCTTTTGAAGTGCAGTTAAGAGGCCAAATTCTTAAAGATATGGATTGGATTATTGAAAATGAGTTTGAAAAACAAATACAAAAATTAAAACCAAGGTCTATGGCAGATGCAAACGATCCAAATAAATGGTTTTGGGATTATATCGAAAAACAAAATAAAGATCACATAGAATGGGAAACAAAAGGTAAGTGGGAGCAATAAGTGATATTTGGATTTTTTAAAAAACTAATTAAATATTACATAGACAAATTAGTTGATTGGATGCGAATGGTTAAGTTTGATATAGAACTAGAAAATCAAATAAAAAAGTATCACGATAGTTTTGAAAAGAAAGAAAAGCCTAAGATAAGAGAAGTTGGAAAGTTTGGAGAAGATGGCTGGTCTATTTCTATTGGAGATATAGATGACGAAGATACCAAAGATTGAAATAAAAGAGGTTTACGTTCCAAGGATACGTTTATGGGAAGTACAACCGCCAATATTAGATATTATTTATAAACCAGTTGTTGATATTCCAGGATGCGTTGATGCACATAGAAATAATCTTACAGGACTAATAAATGAAGATGAACTAGGCACATATCAAGCCTGTGGTACGTTTGATATTCCTAGTTTTGAGCCACTTGAATATAACCCTGCTAATTTTACATATACTGCACCTGCAAAACAGCAAGAACAGCAACAAGAGCAACCTCCGCAGCAACAGCCACAGATAACACAAAAGAAAAAAGATGAAGAATTAGAAATACCACCCTGTCCTAGTAAAAAAGATCAAAGAGTAGGAGACTTTCGTAACGATAAAAAGCTAGAACGTGTTATTGGCTATGAAAGAGGGCAAAATGGGATTGAATGTATCACTTTGTATGAAAACGTACCGTTCATCGACCAATACATTCCAAGTTTTAAGCAGTTTACTGGGGTTTTTAGTCTTGCTCTGGTCGGCTGTTCTGCTCCGATCATTCTTAATTTAGTAAAACCAGTTGTTAAAAACGTAATAAAGAAACTAACAAAAAAGAAAGATACTACTTAGTAAGGTTATGAGTGTGTGGTAATACTTGATTCTTAACTGGACTTACAACCACATCTTTACATAGATCATAGTAAGGACTATCTGCGGCAAATGATATTCCTTTAATTGCTAATTCACCGCAGTTTTTTAAACGTGCCAATTCATAGTTCAATCTTTCTTTAGATAATATTTGGCTTTGTATTTTCTCTTGGGTCGTTGCACTTTTTAAGCACGCATTTTGAAATCGTTGATCCAGTGGGAAGGTAAAAGTAAGTGCTGCTCCTGCATTTAATCCTAAAGAATCCTTGTTGCCACTATAGTTTTGTTGATAATAAAGAATCTTACCTGGGTTTATTAAGTTTCCGTCATCATCAACACTTGGATCATATACAGGGGTTTCATATGTGTAATCGAATGGTCGTTTTTGATTGAACGAAGTGGTGATGAATGGGCTAAATGATACTTGTGGACCTTGGCATCTTATACCGTTTCCATAATGATTTTCTATAGTATTTCCTTGTAAAACTTGTGTTGCGAAGTTTGAGACAGATCCACTGGCAGAAGCAGAGGGAGCAGCAGTGTTTGAGGTATTAGCAAACGCTGGACTCCCAAATAATAATCCTATTACTGTGAGAATATTGTAGTTGTATCTGTTACGCTTTCTGATTGGATCGTGCGAGTTACGTCTGAAACTGACTCTAGCCCAGGTGGTGTATAAACTTCGGTAAATTGAAAGGCATCTCCCTGTACTGTCTGTGTCCAGTTTGGTTTTTCTCCTAAATCTAAACCTGTCCATGTATATGTCGTGCCGTTTATAGTTTCATTAACAGTTGCGTTTGGTGCTGATATAGTCGATCCATCATGTTCAACACCTGATCCTGTAACTGAATATGTGTACCCAGAATTATAGTTTGTTGTTCGTATAGTCTCTGTAATATTTGTGGTAGTTTCTGTTCGACTACTACTCGACCCCTGGGTAAATGAAGGCACAACAGGAACAGCGTAGACAGGACTAGATATAAGAAAAACAAACGGTAATGTCCTCCACATCAGTCAATGGTCAAGTCGGTAACAAACTGTCCTGTTAATGTTATTCCTGTTCCTGTACCTGGAGTTAGAGTTATGGAATGATTATCTAGTCCAATAGCTGCTGTACCTACACTAGCTGCTGCTGAACTCGTAATATCTGAGAAGTTAGGAATTTCTCCTACTGTAGCTTCAGATGTTGGTGTTACGTCTCCTTCAAGGTAACTTTGGGAAAACGAAAAGGCATCTCCCGAAGAACTTTGTGAAGCTGTAACTGTAGTTAAAGCTGGAACGCCACTAGTTACTGTGCCTAGTCCTCCAATAGTTGAGTTGCCATCACTATCTACTGTAGCTACACCGCTACCTGACACAGAATAACTTGAACCAACCTTGTCTGCTGAAGTGGCTGCCGATACTGCTTCTAGTTTTACAGTAGACATTATTGAATGATTTAAATCTGCGTATGCTGCTGGAATACCTGCAACTAACAGAAGTGCTAAAAATTTTTTCATTTTGTTGAAGGATCTTTACCTGATGTTACATTATTAGGCCGCTTCTTGCCATTACTGCTGTTTTTTACTTGCAGACCCATATTTGACATTACTGCTGACAATAATCCAGCAGCGAATGTGGTGTCAATTTGTTTGGTTGAATTTCCAAAATATGCAAAAGAAATTACTGCTAAACTCCAAAACAGAATAATCATTTGGACTAGATTTGAGATAAGAGAAGGACCGTCTTTCTCCTCTTTTTCTTCTATTATTGGTTCGGTTTTTGGGTCTTTTGTTGTCATAATCCTAGTGATATACTATAAATATAAAGATTGAGGCCAAGATTGGCAATAAGCGTTAAGGTAGGGATAGAGATATATAAGTTATGTCAAAATTTTTAATTGGAATGTTTATCAAGTTTGGTAAATCAGAATCTTTGCGTAAAGCAGCACTATCTTTACTTAAAGCTATGGTTGCAAAAACTGATAATGACGTTGATGATGCAATCGTCAAAATGATTGAAGAAAAATTATTTCCAGTCAAATGAAAATTACTAAATTTCTCAACATTGATATAGAACCAGCACCCCCAGAGTTGGAATTAGAAATTGAAATGCAATGTAGAGAAATTATGAAAGCTAATGATATAGACAACGTAAAAAGATATTGCACACATATGGTAAGAAAAAAATTCGATCAAGATATTTTTATGGCTTCGCTATTAAACAGACTCATAGAATTAGAAGCAAATCGTGTTGTAGCAGAAATGAGAAAAGAAAAAACAAAAACTACTAATCCAATCAAGAAGTTTTTTCGTATTCGTTAAGTTCTTCATCGGTAAAATCTTTTATTAATAATTTATCTATTTTATCTATTTCATAATTGTATTTAAGTATGGCAGTTCTTATATGTTCTGTAACCCAACGACCTTCATCATAAACCACTTGTGCTTTACCATTTTCTTTTATAAAAACATAATGATCCTGTCCTTTCATTTGTATTTCTATAAAGTTTTTTTCTAAATTTTTACGTCTTATTTGTTTAAGTTTGCGTAATTTTTCAATAGATTTTCTAACTGGTTTCATTTGAAATAAAGATCATGAACACGTTGTAGGGGGATTGCAGCTACAGTTGGAACAATACTATTACCTAGGGCTTTAGTTCTGTCCACCCGATTGGATAACCCATAACTTCCTCTAGGAAGTATGGGCTTACTGACATATGATCGCCAGTTTGGGTCAAGACGTCTGGTATGTTTCGCTGACCATATTCCTGATTCCATTTTACTGAGGATCTTCCTTTGTAATCCCT
>VTLG01005390.1_pt1 | contig 17975 bp, 26 predicted proteins | sample 4694571 | NCBI WGS metagenome assembly VTLG01 (sample SAMN12604809, study PRJNA352737) | marine metagenome | biome: ENVO:00000447; feature: ENVO:00000209|ENVO:00000569|ENVO:01000036; material: ENVO:00002151; isolation source: viral sequences binned using virsorter ... | reverse complement strand
AATCGGCATCCTTATCAACCTCTCGTTGACTTAGAGCTTTATGGACAGCAGATGCTGCCACTTTTGCTTCAGAATGAGACAAGTCTCCTACCTCTCGTAGCTTCTTTTCCCACTCCCTCACAGTAAAGTCACTTTTCACAGCCTGTATCCGTGCACTTGGATTCATTGGAAAAGTAACTGCTGAGATTTCCATTAGATCGACTTCTTTCAGTCTTCTATACTTCTTACGCTTGTCATAGTCGTATCCTTTGCTATCGACACGGTATCCTACTGACAATCCATCTATCGCACCCATCTTCATAAGTTCATAGACTTCTCTGCCCTTTTGAGTGCCCATAGCTAAACGACCCTTGACATATAAACCGTCTGCATCTTCTTTGACCATATCAAACACACCGATAGGCTCTTTGGTGTCGTGCTGATACAGCATCTTAATTTTCTTTGCACCTTTTCTTCTGAGAGAACGCATAAAAGCACCCTTCTCTACTACGTCATTGCCTAAGTCTTTATTGCCAAAGACAGAAGCATACCCCTCAAACATACCTTTTTTCTTTTCTTTATCGTCATCGTCTTCGTCTTCACCGTATGCTTTTGTATCTTCTATAAGGGTGTATTCGGCTTCAAGGTCTAAAATATCTTCGAAACTTTTCTGCTCTATTTCTGTTTCATCATTCATTTTGCTGTCCTTATCATCAAATGCTGTACTGCATATTGCCACTCTTTGACGGTTGTCACTGTACTCCTGTTGCATGATATCAGATGATAAGCAACGGCTCATAAACGCTTCCCTACTCTCGCCTGTTGTCGGTTTTGGTATAGGCATAATGTGCATCATATTAGCATATTTAGTAGATTTCAAGCTTGTAAATACAAAAAAAAATAAGCCTAAAAACCCAGGAACTACAAAAAAAAGTAAAAAAACATTAAAAAAGTGTTTGACTACTACAATAAAGTGTTTATATTAATAGATATGAAAACGAATCACTTTAACACAATGGGAGAAAAAAAGATGATTAACTTTGTAAACGGACATGAATACACAGGAATTAACGTAACTACACTTCTTGACCTTGACTATAACGAAGGAGACGAGTTTTGCACATTTAGACAAGCTCTTGATTTCTACAAGATCAAAGGCAAGCAGATGAAAGGTACAAAGACTGTAGCAAGCTTAGTGTTTATGTCAGAGGACGAAGAAGAAGATAAAGAGACCAAAGAGGTAAGCAAAAAGAAAAAGAAGAAGTACTTCAGAGTTTTCGAGAGAACTTCTTTAGAAGCAAAATTAGCAGAGAATGGAGTGAGGGTTTAACCCTCACTTCGAGAATGGGAGAAAAAAAAATGGCTAAAGGAATAAAAGGTAGAGGTAGAACTCACAGCACTTCTAGAGCTTGGGAAAAAGCATTGAAGAAAAATGGTAACAAGAAGAATAGAGCAAAAGCTAAAAACGCTCTTAGAAATTATTAATCAGAAGGAGAAGAAAAATGGAAGTAGCAGTTAGATCACAGTTGGTTCACACAAGACACTTCAATAGAAACGTAGCAGAAGCTTTTGAAATAGTTTGTGAAGACGAATATGGTTATAGATGGACTCTAAATAGATTTGCCACTCTCAAAAAAGAAGAAGCTGATAGAAAGCTTTCCCAGATACAGGCTCACTTAAATAATGGTGGTTCTTTAAACCTAGATCATTGGACTACCACAGAGCCTAGATACGGTTCAGAAGCTTATTGTTCGATGAACGAGTTTTAACGAAATACAAAAAAGAGTAGTTGAACATCAAAAAAGTGTTTGACTACTCTACTCTGTATGGTATACTAGTTATATGAAAACGAATCACTTTAACAAATGGGAGAAGTCGATGACTACAATTCGTAAGAACACAAAACACATCAAGACCCCTCTACCGAAAGGTAGACCTCTTGGTAAGAAGTGGAAAAAGGCAAAGCTTTTTTCCATGACCTACTGCCCAGACTCATTGGGTGGAGATCACCGTTCTATCTGGGCACTCGTTGGGCACAAGTGGGTGCACTGCTCCACTAGCCAACTGTGCAAGTCTGGTGGCAACCGTAAAGCCACTGTATCTCGACAGGCTTGGGAGAAGCTTGTCTCAACCAAAAACAACACCGTGCAGGTGCTGCTTGACACAGGGGGGGGGTTTTACCCCCCCAACCTAATGGGAGTATAAAATGAAAGTAAGAATTACACACACCATCGAACTGTCATACGAACAAGAAAGTATACAGAGATATCTCTATCAAAGAGACTGCGATACCAATAACGTCAGCTTTAGGGAATACCTTCAGAGTTACTTCATAGCTGATGGGGAGTTTATGATGCAAAGAAGAGCAGAACAATATCTAGAGGAGTGCAAACATGAAGACAGTTAAAGGTGGTACTCTTGAGTTCATGGGCAATGTTTCCATAAACGACAACTTCATAAATGAAACCTACAAACGTATCGTAGACTGGGTGGAGAGGGAGCATGGTAAGACTCTTACAGAGCAGGAGAAGCAGGAGTGCATGGAGAGTGCCAAAACAATATCTCAACGAGAGTCGATGGGCAGGATTTATAAAAACAATATATTTACCGTCAACTTTTACAATGGCAGTAGTGCCGATGACATGGTGCACCATGAAGAGCTTAAGGGAAAGTGTGTCTGGCTCTCCATCAAGAGGAACGATAAGACCACTAGGATTGAGTGGTTCGATAAGATGCAGATCGTCCGTGCTCTACTGGGAGATGACTGGATGGGCATGGAGTTGTATCCCCCACAAAAGTTCATGGTAGATACAGCTAACCAGTATCACATCATATGTATCCCACCAGAGTATGTAGATGATTTCCCATTCGGATGGAAACACCGTGAGATCAACAGCACTAATAGTAAAGGTGGTTATCAAAAATTAGGTCAAACCTATCGAGGAGATTAATTATTTATTTCTCATAATGTTTACTGTATAATTCGAACACCCCTGCCACCTGCCTTCGGACTGCTCGAAATTTGGCAGGGTACACTAATCACCGATGACTTACTCCCATTAGTTGTCGGTGATTTTTTATTGGAGCAATTCAAAAGGATTGTAATGAATGAACGGTATGAAAATTAGATTATCCCAGTCCGTGACTACAAAGAACAGGGAGCATATAAAGATAAGCAATATGAATAAGACTGTCTCTAACGCATCTGGTCTACGGTCTTTTCTCACTTTACTTTTTCGTAAATCTCTTCTTTAACCAGTTTTTTATTTGCTGATATAGCTTTTTTAACTTCTGTAACAAATGTCTCTGCCTTTGCTTTTGTTAGATTTAGGTCTTTGAAGTATAGGTCTTTCCAGTTATCGAACTTCTGGGCATATTCCTTTATTGCTTCATTGACCGTTTTGTACTTATAAAAATAGATACCACTTACTGTGCCCTTAATGTTTTCATTAAGATTGCGTATGCCAAATGTGCTGTTTGTTAGTCTCATAGTGACCTCTTAGTATGGAACTGGTTTACCGTCTACAAGTTTAATTTCTTCTAAATTAAATTCTTCTAATAATCTTTCGTTTTTTATTTTAGAACCTTTTTTTATTGCATCGTCTATAAGCTCTATGAAACGATTAACAATAACATCTGTTTCTGGCAAACCCCATATTTGTAACTCATCAACACTTTCAAACTTTTGTATGTAGTCAAAAATCTTTTCATTTAGCTTTGGTGTTTGGTACATAGAAAAATATCCCATCTAATTACCTCTATCAAATTGTGGGAAGTCCATAAAATATTCATCTGGTAAATCTTTGAATTTATTTTTTTCAATCCTGTCATACAAATCGTCAAGTCCTTTTGTTGTTTCTGGTGCAAATAACATCATAAGTTTTTTCACGACTTTCGATGTTTTACTGTCACCACCTCCTAATAGTGCATTATAATTAGCCATTGCTTCTGTTGTATTTCCATCTGTTACACCTCTTGTCACACGCATAAATGCAGAATAATAACTCTTACCATGCCCATATCCAACTGATTCATTTGTTATTGCTCCCATATAATCAGCAAAATAAAGCTGTCCTTTCCAGTTTTCTTTGCCAACAAATCTTCCAAAATCTAGAAACGACTTAGCGTCTTTGGTTTTTAATGCCGTCATTATGAGTCTAAAATACCCTCCTTCTATAGTGTCGAAGTTATTAATCATATCATCAAGTTTACCCCCATACAAATCATTGATGTCATTATAATCCAACCCAGTACCCTTAAGATATTCATCTATGTCATTTTTGGTTTTAAGAGGATTAGTGCCTTTCTTTTTTAACAAATCAGCTTGTTGTGTGCCTATTTTGTAAGTATTGAATGTAGGTTCTATCCCACCTAATCTTTCTGTTTCTTCTCCTGCTTTCATATATTTATTTTTAGTATATTTTTTTCTGTCTTCTAATAATTCATTTCTAAGAACTGTGCTTACATATTGATGTTGTGACCCAACTCTTGAACCCACTTGATAGTCTAATATGTGACCATACTCGTGTCTCCATACTATTTTATCTGTTTCACTTAGTTTATTAAAACCTTGCTTTGTACTCATTGCTATCACTGACCTGCCCTCTGCATAAGCTCTGCTTACGCCATAGATAACTCTTACTTTTGCTGAATTTCTTATGAACTTGTACATCAGAGTATTTTTATTCCAGTCAGCATTGTCGTGAAATCTGACTTCATCCTCTGTGGTATCTCCGTAAATATTTGCTGTAGGCACTGGCTTCTCAGCAGGAATATCTGGTGATGTGTCATCAATAACAAAATCATCTGGCTCGACATAGAGTATTACACATCGACAGTTAATTACGTTTGCAGGGCCGCCTCTTGGGTCTCCTGCGTGTTTCATCTTATAGGTCACACCTTTATAGGGAACATCGAAATCTGCTTCTAAATCCACCTCAACACCGTTCATAGCACTGTGGTGGCTTCTTGTCCTGTCATCGTTAGTTGATACCCATCTTTTCTTCATGGGTACTTCATAGCTCTCTGCTACGGCTTGATTAGTATAGCTAGATGCGTTGTGTGTCTCTGTCCTTGCGATTAGTGCTGATCTATACCGTGTAAACGGCTCTGACATCTGGGTTCTTATATTTTTAGCAATCTTATCAACACCAAAGCCTTCTACCTGTCCGTCAGATATTATCTTGTTTATCTTTGTCCTTGTTGTGCCAGATATTCTAGTAATCTTTGCTCCACCTTGAGTCGTGATGTAGTTTCGGATTATTCTTTCCCACTGGTTTTCTTGTTTTGTAAATACAAACCTATTAGCAAAAGATTCGATAACACTTCTGTAATGTGGCAGTAGCACCTGTGATAAACGCTCTTCTAACCCTTTAAGCTCTACCCTGCCAGATTGTATCTCACGGCTTGCTTGCCTACCAGTGCTATTGAAATAGTTTACCATCTGCTTGTATAGCCTTCTCTCGAAGCCTTGACGCATCTTTGTCTGCTCGATGATCGACTTTCTAGCAGATAATATCCTACCTCTTCTTTTCGTCTGTATCTTCATCGTCTTTTTCTCGTTTCAACACATGGTCTATCCACTCTGGGTGCATATCATAATAAAACCTTTCACAGTAATAGCAACGCAACATATCACCCTTCTTGACTTTATCGTGACCACAGACAGAGCAGGTAAGGTCTCCCAAGTAGTGTTTACTTGTCTGTTTTAAGTGGATGACCTTCTGGTAATAGGTCACGGTCAAATTTACCACGCTTAAATCTACCAGTTCTGACTGCTCCTAAAAAGACGTTGACCCTCGCTAATGCCCACTGATCGGAGCTAGTTACACTGGGTCTTACACTCTGTGGATTTGTGTTATACGCACCCACACCCCTTCTAAACACGGCTGAGAGCATTCTAAGAGTAACTCTTTTACCCTTTTTGTCTCCGTGCTTTTCATTGTGCTCTTTTACCTTGTTTTCTAAAGCCTTCTTGATCTTTGCAGATATCTCAGCTTTGTCCTCTTGGTAGAATTCCTCTATCTCTAAGTCAAATGACTTTTCGGCATCTAACTGATCTCTCTTTTTCTTTGACCAACTAAACCCTGCATCACCACCCCACAATGCCCATGCTATCCGTCCTGCACTTGGATAGCCGTCTTCTCCTGCCCTAAACCCTTCTGCTTGCTTATCTACTTCATGTCTAGAGAAAAATGAAAACATACGTCTGACAGTAGATGGAGATAGTCTTTCTTTATTCACAAGCTGTCTAGCTCTGGCAACACCTACTGCTGTGCCACCTCTTTTAAATTCTTTTCTCCATTCTAAGCCTTTTCTAGCTTCCTCTGCCATCCCTGCTGTGGGTGTGGTGTCTACATCACTTTCTGCCTTAGACCTCTCCAGAGGGTCTCCTGTACGCTCCTCATACTCTTCGTGAGACTGACACGGCATATATATGATCTGTCCGTCCTCATTGTGGCTGTGGAAGCCTACACAACCTATTTCTTCGGCTCTATCCCTTGCTTCTGCTTCTGTAGTAAAGACATCCTTTTGTATCTCTCTCTTTTCTTCCGTGTAATCGAAGTCCTTATCATCGTCTTCTGCTTGCTCTCCTTCAGCAGGTGCTACCTCTGATGACCCCAATGGGAATAGATTTGCGTTGATATATACATCGTCTCCACCAGATATCGGCTCATATCCCAGTCTCTCTCTGGCTTCGTTACGGCTTATGATGCCTTCTCTCACAGCTTGCACTACGTTCTCATATGTCTTTTTACGTCTTTCTGCCATAGCAGGGATGGAGTCTATGTCGTATCGAACCGTGATATCATCCCCAAATCTGGGTGCTAACCACTCATTAAGATCGCTCTCTACTCTTCGTATCAACGGTATGATAGTGTCCTCATATAAGGCTAATCTGGCTTCTGAGACGTTATTGTAGGTCTGACTGTCTGGAACTCCAACTAATTGTGACGGTACACCAAAACACAAGGCTATATCTCTGGCACTCATATTCTTTAATTCCAAGAAATCCATATCCTTCGGACTGAACCCCATTTCTTTCCAGTCGAAATCTCCTTCTAACAGCATAGGTCTACCTGCGTTATGTGCACCAGAGAACCTCATATTGAGATCAGTCATAAGCTGTTGTCGTTGTGATTCACTTAGTTGGACATGGAGACCAGTCTCATCTTTTGGCTTGAATACAACAGCACCAGATGGTCTAGCACCGTTCATAAGTAATCCTAAGTTATGTTTGGCAGCGTGATTGTGTTGGTCAATGTCAGCAGAAGCAGCCTGTATCGGTGATAGTCCGTAATAGTCATCCAGTGGATTCCACATCTTGAAATGCTTGACTTCCGACATTCCAGTCTCGCTATCTACGTTATAACGGTTAGCCAGTCTTCCATCTACATGATATTCGTATGCAGAGGGGATATGCGTCTTACTGGGCACTATCTTCATTCTATCTGGTCTTAAGAGGTGCAATTCTCTTGGTTGCCCTCCTACAAGGCTGTATAGGGCATAGGAGTTGCCAGACAATAATAGGAAAGAATATAATGCTTGGAAATATTCGTTTCCTGCAAACTGTGGATTAGGTCTTTCCAATAAGTCTATTAGTGGGTGTTGGTCTAGCTTGATATCTCCTTGATAGACGCAAAGCTCTACAGCCGATGCTCCATGTGCTATTTCATTGACGCATCGAAACACAATAGCGTTTTCTTGATACCCTTCTTTGGCTATCTTCCGATAGTCATAAGTTCTCTCCTTGAGATTGTACCCAGATTGGTACATCACCATAGGAGCTTCTTTTCTTTCTATTCGTCTAAATCCATTTGTAATAAAATCGTACCATGCCATCAGTATGTTCCACTTCCTGTGCCAAATGGATTGTTAGTAAAACTAAGCTTCCTGTAAGGCTGTAACAGAGATTGTACCATTGCAGGTTGCCGTAATACCCCCTCAAAATCTCCTCTGTGCTCGTAATTGAATGCTATAATGTTTAATATGCCCAAACGTATAGCTTCTGGAACATCCGTTCTGTTTGCTCCATATCCTGCTACATAAACTATTTTAAGTCCATTAGCCACCCTTAAGGATTGCGGCCATGCTTCTCCATCTCGCAAATATACTCTGGCAGGTTCTCTTACTGTATCTACAAAATATTTGGTAGATGCAAATGTTGTTTCTGTGTCGTTGTCACTAAAGCTAGATATGGATGATACACTTGATACTGGTGTAGTAGGTAATTCAATATATCTTTTTCTGATGCTCATATCTGGAGCAACCCTTGTGCCCTCCCATAAGGCTACGTCTATCTCATCTACTCCATCAATAAATAGAGTAATCGTCCTGTTAATAAGTGCTCTACCAGTAAACTTCTCTACATACTGGGTTGCCATCTTTAACAGAGTTATTAGAAGCGTTTCATCTACCCCTTCATCTAACCTAAGATAATCTCTTATCTCTGAATAGGTGAGTGGGTCTATCGAAGCATCTGTTGTTACGGACTGACCACCCATTTAACTCTCCTATGAATCTAAGTCATCTAATACATTTATACTGATATATTCCGAATTTGGAAAGGTTTCTATCGCTCCCCCAGAGAAAGTGACTTGGAACTCGCCTTGAAATAATCCTGCTGTATCCGTATCACTCGCTGAAAAAGTGTAAGAAACTGCTCCGTTTGAAGCATTTGTTATCGTAGCACTACTATTCACCTTAAGAGAAGAACTATTTACTGCTCTCATCTTAAACAAGACTGAAGCACCTGTTATGTTGATCGCTGTTCCACTACTGTCAGCAACCACAACAGATAACGTAGGACTTGTATCATTCTGCTTTATGTTGAAAGAATAATTGCTCATGCCGACCTTTTTATTGTAATTGTGCTTCTGTCGTTCTTTATTGTTATCACACTTCTGTCATTTTTAATAGTTATTGCCATTACCCCACCAAAATAAATCCTACAAAGCCAGTAAACGTCACTGTGAAGTATGTACCCACAGAATACATAACAAATCTTTCTACCTTAGAAACTCTGTTTTCAACATTCTCCATTTTAGTTTTAATAACTGCTAGCTCAGTCAATATCTGTGTTACATCGCCTTTGGTCATTCTTCGTCCTTGATTTTTAGTTTACCTTCTTCAACTTGTTTAAGAATTTCTGCGTAGTGTCTGTTGTCTGGGTCTGGGGGAATGATGATATATTTATCGTCAATCTTTGCAACAATACTCAAAATTTCTTTAGTGTCTATATCTCGTCTATACTTAGCATCTGTTATTTTCATATTACAATTCCGTCAAAGTTCACAATCAAAGTTTACTGTTGATAAATAAAAATAATCATTAGTACCAAAATGCCGTGCATTAAATCTAAAAGCATCTACTGAAGTTGAATCTTGGAAATTTACTGTTGTCCACGGAGTTGAACCAGATATACTGGTAGCATAAGTTACATATTCAATTGATGGACTTGATCTTTTTTTCACTTTGAAATGAGTAGTGCTTTGAGTTTGTTCGTGTGACCATCCACCTAGACTGCCATTCCTCACTCCAGTATTTGGAAAATTGTTTTCAAAATATCGCATACATTTTGTCAATGTCCTCTCATACGGCTCATGCTCAAACTCTGTTGGGTTCTGCCCTAATTCTAACTGAACACCTGTGATTAACCATGTATCACCATCAGAGGAAACATTAGCTTGATGTCCTGCTGCAAATAAATTAGATGCGTAGCTTTGCCATGAGCCAGTACTACCTCCTGTGTACTGTGAACCAGATATGGTTATAAATGTTAGGTTAAACCCTGTTCCATTATCGTTATCAATAGTAGCAATCGTGCAAGGAGGTATTGCAATAGTTTTGTACTCCCAAGTATTTGCTGAATTTATTGTATAAGTTGTTGGAAAAATTTTGGTATCATCTAATGCTTGCAAATGAACAGCATAGACTCCTGTCACACTTGATTTTACATAAAAACTAAGAGCAAGTGACTTTGCTGATGAAGTTCCTGCTTGTAAGTGTTGAAGGTTTTGTGCTTCTATTCTTTGTGTAAGAGCTAAGTCCTCACTAGTTTCGACAGATGTTTCTGAGGTTGTTACCTCAATTTTTAAACTACTTGAAAAACCCTCTGGCGTGTCAGTTGATTGAGTGACTGTATGAGCATATTGGTCTAACAAATCTGTCTGAAATGTCCATCGGTCTAGGGTATACGCACTTGTTGTTGTATGACTAGTTCCTCTCTGAGCCACATTAAATGCACCATTAATAATTAAATTTCTGTTTACTCCACCCCCACCTGCGTTGATGTTTCCTATAAGGTTTGCTAATTCTGCTGCTTTGCTCATGGTGTTATCCTATTAAAAATCCAGAACAATGTGTTCCTAAATCATTATGTAAATCAAGACTAACATCAGCTTGAGGTATAACATAAAAAGTTTCACCTTGTGAAAAAGTAAGTATAAGTTGAGACATTCTATGACTATATTGACCACCACTACCTGTTGGCAGAGCGTGTCCAGAGTGAACACTACCTAAAAATGATCCTCCCTTGTAAACCCTAAAAACAACATATCTTGACGCGGCATTATAGAGAATAGTCAATCCAAAATTAATTTGATATGTTCCTGCTATGGGTGCTGTGAATTGCCTATCTGTCGTACTCCAACAACTGCCTACATTTGTTAATGTAGTCGTGTAAGGAGCTTTTGACGTTTCACCAGAAGCAAAACTGTAACTTCCACTTGCAAAATAAGCAAACCACATAGGTTTTGTAGGTTGTGAAACTCGTCCTGCTGTATCCACAGTCATAGCAGTAGTTGAGTTCGTTGCGTCTTGTATGGTATTTACTTTAAGTATTGATGCCATTGTTTATCCTATTAGGTATCCAGAAAAATGACTGTAAACGTATTCACATCCATTAGCTATAAAATATACATCTACATAGTCACTAGCTGATAATTGGAATATATGAGAGTTTGTTATTTGTTGGTCAGCATTAATAACATATGTTTTTTGACCTACCTGAGAGCCATTTTTTCTAAAATAATTACCTTCACCATTTGAGGTAGTGTAAGGAACCCAAGAGCAAGTAAAATAATATAACCCTGCAACTGGAGCAGTGAATCTATAATTAGAAGTATTATAATGGCTTCCTTCATTTAATGTAGCAGTGTCGAAAGCTCCTACTCCTGCTGATGTTTGATTTGAAGTGCGAACTGCATGAAAAGAAGGGATAGTACTCTTTAGAACTCTTCCACTACTGTCAATAGTCAAGGCACTTGTGCCACCAGAATGTTTTATTGCATCTACATGAAGTTCACTTGCCATTACTGTGCTATCTCCTGAACTGTTATATGTGACATATTTGACATTCCTGATTTTTGACCGCTTAGTGATTGTTGATTAAAATGATAATTACTAGTAGTACTTTGTCTATGTTGAAATGCAAAAACAAATACTGTTCCTGCTGATGATGTTATCCCATCAAATAAATAACTAATATGATTATTCACAGTTCCCATAGAATCTAAAACTGCTGTAAAATTAAAAGCTCTTTCGCTTGTATGTTGAGTTGTACTACCACCATTAACAGTATAAACCATTCTCTGAAAAGTGTTAAAAGCAGAAGACGCGTCACCTTCAGCAGAAATTGTTGCTTGGTACAAAAAAGAACTGTTGGCAAGTTTAGATGTTATAGAGCATTGAGATGCAGGGATATCAACAAAACTACCGCTTGTTGTAACCGCTGTATCTGTCGTTATTATTGCTTTGACTACTTGCACAACAGAACCGCTAGGCATCTGTATAGTATTTGCCGTAGTCTTACCCTCAATCTTATCTACTAATAATCTACTGGTCATACTATTGTATACACTCCGTTAACTGTGATTGTAGCATTTGTAATTGTTATTGGGCCGCACGACAATCCATTTGTACCACTTGGTATCGTAATATCCGTTGTGATGCTGTTGCCGTTTGTCCGTATAACAGAGTTATTGCCTAAGAATGGGTATCTCTCATCAGATTGTGTTCGTGTAAAACTGTCAGCTATAGAGAATGAATCTGATACTATAATCTCTATAATATCGTTAAGACTTGCACCTGTGGTGAGCACTATGGATGTGCCAGAAGTCGCTGTATAGTCTATTGCAGTCCGTAATTTGACCCCATTCTGCCATACATCGACCAAATTTGCATCTAAATATGACAAGACGAGGGCATTACTATCTGACCCAGAGAACGTAGTTTGCCCTGCTGTTGCTTGATAGTGGTATCTATCTCTGATTCCTTGTCCTGCTGATCGTCCTATGTATGGCATATTATTCTCCTAATAAAAATACGCTGTCATATTGCCACTGTCACCAGTAACACCACTCGTTGAAGTAAAATCTACCCATCCAACTATATTACACTCTCCTCCAAGTGCTATTCTTGTAGGAGACCATACAATCCCACCACTTGAATAACTGCCACTATTATCAACATTGAACTGAGCAGATATTACCCAAGTATTAGATGCTGTTAGGTAAAAATGAGCTATCCCACTATGCTTTGAATCAGCTCCCCAGTTACCTACACTTCGGATTTTTGTTGTTTCAAGGTCATTGTTGTCAGAGCCTTGATTGTAAATATACGCTATCTGACCCATGTACCCAGATGTTGTAAGGCTACCACCTGTGCCAAGATGAAACCCAAAATCTGGATTACCACTTCCTGTAAAAGACCAATCGTTTATTGCTACTGTAAAATTTCTGCAACCAGACGGAACTGTGAGCGTCTTTGGCATTGACCCAGATAAAGATGTAGTCGCTGTGCCAAGACCAGATATGGATGTTGGTAATGTAGTTCCTGTTAATAAACTCGTAGCTACTGATTCTACTCCACCTGATCTGACTTTTGTTAAAGGCATAATTAATCCTAGCTTGGTTTAGTTGGAAACTTTACACTACTTTCGTCTAATGCACCATTGCTATCTAGCTTTGGCTTGGCATCCTTTGTTATATCTCTCAATGCCTGTCTATATGTTTTCCAAGCAGATGTCATTGTAACGTCCGTATTAGCCATCCAGTCTGTCTGTTTTAGTAAAAAGGTTCTTTTCTCTCTAAGAAGTCGCATCGGCTCTGCATCAGCTAATTTTTTCTTCTCATCTGAAACTTGCTTCCATGTGACTGTAAAGTCTTTAGGATTACTGCTCTCTATTGCTGAGTTATTTTCGTCTTTTCCTATAACTTTACGAAACATATTATTAAATTCTTCCTCTGTCGTAGGCTCACCTCTTAAGACCCATTCATCTACTCCTAAACTCGTTAATGCGTTTGCTATTGTTGTCATTGTTTTCTCCTTTTAAGCTCTTATTTCCATTACAACATTTTGGACATTATTTTCCCCTGCTGATGCGTTAGGTGTCCAACCTACATAAACAGTACCTCCACTAGATTCAGACCTAACGAAAAGTTTGTATGTTACTTGTGATGTAGTATTAGGTGAATCAATAAAAACTATAGGACATTGCATATAGATACTTTGTGTAATTGCAATATGACCTCCATTAGCATATGATGTGGATAATGCAGTATCCGTTCCACCAACTGATCTATATATTTGAGCATAAGCATATGTAGAACTTGAGCTACCAAATAAATTAAAATTACCTGCATAAAATATTTTGCTTGTTGCAAACTTTGGTGTGATTGAAATATCAAAGTTACTACAATGACCAAAAGTCTGTGAGTTTACACTTTGGTATGGTCTATTACCTGAACCTAATATGTCTGTGTGATTTGCTTGTTGCACAACAGTGCCTGATGGAAGATCTACAGTTCCTGCTGTAGTTTTACCCTGTATAGTGTCTACTGATAGTGTACTCATTGGGCAATCTCCATAGCGATTATGGTGCTTGTAAAAGCACTGCCTTGTTGGCAAAAAACATTTCTACCATCATAAAATGATGCACATTGAGTTTTATATGTGGTTGCACTTGTTGTTGAAGGCGAATCTAAAAAAGTTATTTCTAATTGTCCATAACCACCGCCATCACTATAAAGCAAATCATGGTGTCCTGTAGATGGACTTGGTTTATGAATAAATGTTGACCCTCTAAGTAGTGCTAATGAACATCCACTTCCATTATCTGTTTCTAATCGCACACCTTTTTGATTTGCCATAATTAATACTTTTGATGTAGTTAACTGAGGTGTAATAGTTACAGAGAGTCCAGTATCCGCATAAGTGGTTGAACTATGTGACGTTTGTGTTGAGGTCGTTCCTTGTACAACTTGAACCACAAATCTGTTAGTTCCATCTGCTGTCTGTCCTCGTATGCTGTCTACTCTTAATGTACTCATTGTTTATCCTATGCTACTTTCACCAAAGAAATAAAAGTTCTATTAACATGAAGTGTTTTAGATTCCCCACTACTATGATATGCAACTAATTGCAGATAATCGTTTGCCGTTAGACTCAACAACTTATGATTTTGCACAATTACTTGAGCAGAGCTATTTGCATAATCACCTTCTTGCACCCAAGCATCTGGTGAACCTTTGCTTTCATCCGTAGCTCCATCATTCAAATATATTCCACAATGTGCTTGATCTGCTCCTCCTTGATAACCTACAGACCCCAATACTATATAGATTCCATCAACAGGAACTGTTACCTTATAATTAGAAGTATTTAACGTAACACCATCGCTAAACATTGTAGTATTCAGTTGAATTACTGTTGATGATTGATGATTTATCGTTTGCGAAACGGAGTGTCTAAAACCCCCTGCAACTCTGTTTGGTAAACTTACACGACCACCACTATCCACTGTCAGAGCATTTGTACCATTCGTATGCTTTATATTCTGTACTAAGAGGTTGCTCATATGATTGCTAAACTCCCACCAGAGTTGACGTTAAGGGTAACTCCAGATGCTATCGTAAGCGGCCCTGTTGCTGAAGCATTCTCCGTAGCTAATATCGTAGTATCGTTGCTAAGTGTTTGATTGTTAACTCTAAATATTCCGTCTGCCTTAAACCTACCTCTGAATGTTTCTTCTGGCACTACTGAGTCATTAGCTAATGCTAAAAAATTAACAAATATGTTCCCTGTTCCAGAGGACGGTGCTTCTGAAAATGTTAGTGTTGTGCCATTGGAAGCTATTGTGTACGCACTTGTGTCCTGTATAACCCCATCGACTGACACCATAATGTCCTGCACCAAGCCTACTTTATTCGTTAATGTGAAGGCTGTTGTAGAGCCATTACCGTTGAAACGCTGTACAGACGGTATAGTCTGGAAGTTTGCAGGTACAGTATTGTTTCCTATGTAAGCCATCCTAACTCCTTAACTTATTGCATCGACTACTGAACACCATACATCAAGAGATGATGCAGTGTTTGACTGTACTTTGAGAGCATCCCCACTCTGTAAAACAAACTTTGCTCCCCCATCCATTAGCTGTATGGCACTACCAGAAGGAATAGGTGCATTCTTAAGCCAATAATAATCTGCACTACTGACCGTCACAAATACATCTACTGTGACTTGACTTGTTGTTGTATTCGCTATGTTGAGACCCACAACCGTGTCATCAGAGTTACTTGTCATAATAGTAACGGCTGATGTGCCTACATTTCTGGCTATCGAGCGTTCAAAGTCCTGTGCCATCTATTCTCCTTTCACAGAGCAATAGCCATTGCTATCGCAAATCCTGCTGATACACCACTGCTTGTGTTAGCATCAACATATGTTTTTATTGCTTTAGCCGATGCCAAAGTATCGTCACTACCAGATACAGAGTTTAGATCAGTATCTAGCACCCCAGACTTAAGGTTGTCTACCTCTATATTGGATAATGTGTTGTTATCAGCGTCTATTGTCTTGTTTGTAATGGTTTGTGTACCTGCCAAAGTGACTGTGCCTGTTACGTTTGCTTGTGCGTCTACATAAGCCTTTATTGCCTTTGCACTGGCTAAAGTATCATCATTACTGGACACACTGGCTATGTCTGTATCTACAACACCAGAAGCAAAGTCAGCCACTTCTAAGTTTGATATAGAGTTACCAGTTCCGTTTGCATCTATAGTTTTGTTAGTAAGTGTTGTTGTGCTTGTTGCTGTTACCTGTCCTGTGCTGATATATGTGGATAGCTGAGACGCATTTATGTATTTTGTTGTGCCACCATCGTCTATAAGGAACTTATCTGAGTCAGCAACCGTAATAGATGTACCATCTGTGCCACTATCTATCTGTATTGCACCCCCTGCAACCTTGTCAGCCGTTGTGATCTGACTGAGCTTTGAGTCAGCAATAGACCCTGCTAGTTGGGCATTTGTAATCGTACCACTCAACGATGATGTCGGATAGTTGGTTGCATCGCTTAGATCAAAGGCAGGAGTAGTATCTGATGCACCTAATGCAACGCTGACACCCCCAAAGTTTACTGATGAGTTCGCTAACATCCCATTAGATACTGTGCCACTATCTCCAGAACCGACTAATGTACCTGCACTGCTTGGTAATTGTATGAGCTTACCACCTTTACTGAATGTGCTTGTTGTAGCTACAGCATGATTACCCATATATGCGTGTGAGGAGCACTGATAATAAAGAATGTTAGGTGTATTCTCTGAAACTTTGATGGTTGTGTGTGCTCCAGAAGACCCTGCTGTGCCAGAAGTTGTCACATCTGTTGTAAAAGATTGGGTTTTCCCTGCATCGAGATAAAATCTCAAAGGATGATTTGCGTTACTGCTATCTGACTGATCGAATTTGTAAACATATTCACTATTTGCTGTTGTATCATCTACACCACTAAACAATATGGCAGGAGATTCTAATCCGTTTATATAATAGCCTAATGAGCTTCCATCACCAGTGTAAGGGTGTGCTGATGTCTTACTTGCCACTGTCACAGTAAAGGTGACTGGACTAGAAGCCGTACCATGTCTAGGAAAGATACTTTTGTTTGTGATGTCTTGAGTTCCAGTCGTGGTCACAATAGTCGAATCAACTTGGGAGGATGTGATAGTGTTATTCGCTATTTTCCCTGCTGTGACAGCGTTATTGGCTATCTTAGCCGTTGTTACGTTTAAATCAGCAATCTTTGCTGTAGTGACATTATCATCTACTATTGAAGCTGTAACAACTGCATTAGATGCTAATTGGTCAGCACCCACAGCATCGTCTGCAATCATTGACTGCTCTACTGCATCGTTTGCTATTGTTAAAGCACCACTGTCTGAAACAGTAGCATCACCAGATACTGATGAATGAATATACTTCTTAACTCTTGTAAAAGTTGACTTTCTCTCCGTGCCATTTGCACCATCGTCAACTATCAACAAGTCAGCATCTACAATATCAGCACCTATATCTGTAGCACCGTCTATTTCCAAAGCTCCGATATCTACTTTACCTGCTGTAGTGATGGTATTGAGTTTTGTATCTGCAATACTACCTGCTAATTTTGCGTTTGTTACAGCACTATCATTAATTTTTGCAGTTGTGACGTTTGCATCCGTTATTTTCGCAGTGGTTACAGCATCATCTGCTAATTTTGCCGTAGTTACGTTGGCATCTGCTATATGTGCTGTATCTATAGAACCATCAACAAAATGTTCACTGTCAATGCTGTCATCAGCTATTTTAGTGCCATCTACGGCATCTGCTCCTATCTTACCTGTGGTGATTGCACCGTTTGCAATAGTTACTGCACCAGATGCACTTGCTGTCAAATCACTTGATAATCCAGTGTAAATTAGCTTCTTTACTCTCGTAAAAGTAGATTTTCTTTCCGTTCCGTTAGCACCGTCATCTACAATAATTAAATCAGCATCGGCTAAATCTGCATTGATGTCCGTTGCTCCATCTATCTCCAGTGCACCTATATCAACCTTTCCTGCTGTACTTATGGTTGCAAGTTTATCATCAGATATTGACCCTGCTAACATTGAGTTTTCTACAGCACTAGATGACAAGGTTATAGCACCGTTAGAAGCTAATGTTGCATCACCAGATAA
>VTLG01003671.1_pt1 | contig 17976 bp, 19 predicted proteins | sample 4694571 | NCBI WGS metagenome assembly VTLG01 (sample SAMN12604809, study PRJNA352737) | marine metagenome | biome: ENVO:00000447; feature: ENVO:00000209|ENVO:00000569|ENVO:01000036; material: ENVO:00002151; isolation source: viral sequences binned using virsorter ... | reverse complement strand
TTACTGGTTGTTGGATGAGTTCCAACAATTCATCACGAATTAAATTCATAGGTCTATGAGGTTAAGAACAGTATAGCATGAGAATGGACGGTAGTCAACCCCTATCTAAGATAGAGGTAACCACCTGACCAGTCTGCTCTTGCTATGCACTCACCGTATGATACTTCATCAATCAAATTATATCTTGCTATCTTTGCTGGTCCTCTCCATGATGCTGGTTTGAATACATCACCAGTCTTCTTATCAATGAATGCATGTACACTCTCTTGATTGTTGATCATCATAATCTTCCAATACTTACGACCTTCAACAACATCAAACACTGTGTCTGAAGAATATCCTCTTCTATCATAATTCTTCTGTAATGCACGACCAAGTATGATTACTCTGTCTGCAACCTTCATTGTGTCTGGATAAAATGCTGTTTTAGTCATGACTTCTGGGTGTCCTTGATTGGTATGTACTTATTATAATGGTAATTTGTGGGGTATGGTAGAAATACGTTCACTTTGTAAACTGGCATAGTCCTTATGCAATTCACATCCAATGTATGCTCTACTATTCTTCTTAGCTACCATAGCAGTAGTACCTGACCCCATAAAAGGATCTAATACTATATCACCCTCCTCAGAACCTGCTAGAATACATGGTTCAATGAGATCAGGTGGATAGCAAGCGAAATGAGCACCCTTGTAGGGTTTATTGGTCACTGACCACACACTACGCTTATTCTTCTTAGTATATGATTTAGTAAGACCTGAATGTGGTTGCAATCCTGTACCCTCATTGTGATACTTACCGTTCTTTCTATTTCTTGTACCCCAGTCTTGCTTTACTGGTTCTTTTATTGCTTCATGGTCATAATAATAATATTTACTCTTACTCAATAGAAATATGTACTCATGTGATTTAGTACACCTATCCTTGACTGACTCAGGCATTGGATTAGGTTTGTGCCATATTATATCTTGTCTTAAATACCATCCATCAGCACGTAATGCAAATGCAAGCATCCAAGGTATACCAATTAGATCCTTATCTTTATATCCTACAAGCTTATTGGATCTACGTGGTGTTGTTACTGGTAAGTCTTGTCTATTCTTTGCTACTGACTGCTTAGGTATACATCCATCCTTTCTGTAATTATAATATGAATCACCAATGTTTAACCACAGTGTACCATCATCAGCAAGTACATCACGTACCTTACTGAATACCTTGACCATTTCTTCAACGTATTCTTCTGGTGATTGTTCTTGACCTATCTGGTTATCTTCACCACCATAGTCTCTTAGGCCATAGTATGGTGGTGATGTAACACACATACGTGGTCTCTCAGCAATACCAGTGGTAATGTGACCATGTAATGTCTTCAGTGTGTCTCTACAGTCACCAAATAATACTGTGTTTCTCATTTTTTAAACACACCAAATTTAGTTAATAAGTAAAGTGATAGTACTGTCCAAAATACTATTTCTAATCCTATGTTATTCATGCTATCCAATTTGGTTTTCTTGATGGGTCACGTAAATAGTTTGCTGCAACCCAAGGTTTGCTTGCAATATATCTCTTGTAAGCAGTAAATATATCAATACTTGTATCATGCTTGAACTCATCTGGACCTGCAAAAGTAAATGGTGTTAACTTTGATGTATGAATTGCATCAAGTGGAAATAGTTTATCTGCATATGCTAGAGTATGTAAACAAGAATGTATTTTTGCATATCTATTAGAATACTCTTCACACAATGCTAAACCATGTCTAATTAACCATCTTGCATTTGCTATTGTCTCGTTTGCCCACACAGTACAAGGATGATTACGAAATGCACCTTTCTCTGTCTTGTATGGAGTACCATCTTTCTTAGGTAATGTACCAAAGTCATGACCCCACTTCTTAGATGCTACAATGGATAACATTTGACATGTTTCTAAAGGCATCTTAACAACATGCTTATCTGGTAAGCATTGAGCAGATACAACAGGGTTTGGGTCAGTAACAAATATATTCATTAGTCATCAAGGACACTATAGAAAGTATAGCACAGAAATAGTTCTTCGCCACACATGATCTCTTTGATAGTTCTCATGTAATATATCTTACCCCACTCTTGTTCTTCTTCAATCTTAACACAGTTGGGTGTCACACTATGATTAACAAAACCACCAAGAGGTGTTCTCATGATAGAATCATCCACAACAACATGAGATATACCTAGGTCAACACCTTCAGGTATATCATCAGTAGCAAATAATCCTTGACCTGCTACTGGACTGTCTTTAACTTTAATAAATTCAGGTAATGCTTGATACATTATGTTTTAGTTGTATTACTACGAGTTCTGTTTATAATAGAGATAAACTTATCACCAGCAAAATGTCCACCTAAGCAGACATCTATCTCATCCCCATCTTTCCAATTAACCTCACCATTCATTTTGGTGTGTTGCATTAGTACTGCAACCTTATCAATTATTTCTTGAGTTATTCTCATCTGGATCTAGTGGGTTAGGTGTACTTACATGGTAGGTCATAATATCATTTGATGTTGCTAACCAACCTGTTAGTATTAGTTTTTCATTAGAATATGGTGGAAGACCACGATGGAAGTGTGTTACACCACCAGGCCATATCATACCCATATTCTCTTTAGGTTGGAATCTCATTGATTGATAGGGAAACTCTGTTTCTCCTCCTTCTTGAACATCATTAAGATATATCATCCAAGCCATGTTTCTTGTTTGATTGATATACCCACTGTTTTCAATATGAAATCTGTGGTATCCTTCACTAGGTGCTGTCTTTTGTAACAAACAACACCCATTCATCCAGTCTGCTTCAAGATCTTTGATTAGGGAAAACTCAGTAATATATGGTTTTAATAATCTATCAAATACAGCATGACTGACCTCCATTGCAAGTTGAGGCCAAAATGGTTCTAATAGTATTTGACGATCACGTACTGTACCATTATTTCTGATATTAAACTTCGCACCACCTCTGGTACGTTGCTTATCATCAGTACTAGCAGCAATCTTTAATACTTCTTGTAATGTCTTAGGGTCTAATACCCTATCATAAGATCTAATAAAACTATCCATTAGTCATGGAAACCAGGTATAAATGTCTCTAAGCACTCATTCTTTGCATTAACTCTAGCATTATCTAACCTATTGTATAGGTCACTGCAATCAAGTCCATCAATCTCAGGATCAGGTGCTTGCATCATTAATGACTCCAAATAATATAGTTCTTGAGTGTTCACCTCAAGCATTGTAACAACTTCATTAGATTTCATGACAACCATCGGGTAGTATGTGGGAATCGTCTGGATTTTCTGCCCAGTCTTTAAATTCATTATAACTCATTCTCTCACCTTCGTCAACCTCTCTCAGGTACTCATTATAAGATACCTTCAGTTCTGCCTCTTCTAGGGGCACTAAGAGGTCTCTGAGTTCATCTCTAGTTTGTGCATGTTCATACAACAAATTGAAGCCATCCTCATCAAGAATGACTTCAAACTTTAATTCTTCTTTCATTAGTATCTCGATGGGATCTTATCATATGTAGAATCTACATAAGGTCTGGGATTAACCATCTTACTTACATATTCTATGCATTGATCTTTTAACATCATCAGGTCATCAATACAGTGCTGATTGTGAGCACATGCTCTAAGATGATGATCAGGTTTGTGCAAAGACTCTAATAAAAGAGTCCTTGCACGATCCCAAGATTCAAATGCATCAGAAGGTTCTATTGACCTTTGATCCTTTGAAGCCATTACTCCTCCTCAAAATAAATTCCATGAACAGCGTTGAATGTATCAACTGATAAGTAATCCTGTTGATGAACATCAGAATCACCAGTAACAATGAACTCTTCAACAAAGTATCTAGGTGAGACACCTAATGACTCTGCTGCTGCAAACACTTCACCTGATTGCTCATCATCACAACCAAGGTAATCAATTGAATACTCAAGATCAGTAAGAACGGATTCTACAGACATGTGCGTGTATAGTATAGTATAGGGTGAGCGAAAACAAAACTGAGGGTCTATTGTGCATTACCCCAACGGTCATGTGACTGCTTCTAAGTCAGTCTAGTCGGGAACTCGTTTGTTTTCGCTCCTCTATTATACACAGGATCAAGAGGGTGGGAAGGGGGTGTGTGCCAGTTTGTTGAACTGCACACTGACTCAACCAAATGACCTCCAATGGCTATAGTGTATAAGTCCTGTATCAAGGTCAGTATAGTCTGGATGCAGCATGAGTTTAACATCACCTGCTACCGAACGCAAGTATGTTCCTGAACCGTCACAACTCTTAACGTAATGAGGTAGTTTGGATGGGAATAACAACAGATCACCTTTTGATACAGACAATGTATTATACTGTGTGTTAATAAAATTGAATTCTCTTTTTAAACTTCTTCTTGGTGACCTTGGATCATATACACCATCAAAATACTTATTAAGATTGTTATTAGGATTACCAAATACTATGAATGAATCAGGTGGTGGATCAACATAGTATACAAATGATAAATCAGAACATGCATGTGTATGCTCTCTTATATCATCACTATAATCTAGCATTGTACACCATGTCTTCATGATGTATGGTATAATCTTATCAGTATTAATGCTTGCTGCTTCTAAACATGCTATAATATTATTATTCAAGCATGTGAAGAATGATTTCAACTCATCATCATGATGCATGAGACATTTATTTCTAGTCTCACCAGTTGAGGGGCATGACCCATCATCTAATACTTCATGAGGATCGAAATGGTATTGTTTCTTCCCTTGCAACAAATCCTCATACCCAGTCATCTTACACTGGTAAATAACTGTAGGAAATATAGAATGTATCTGAGAATTATTCATGTCTGTTGAATCATATGGTACTTATCTCTCATTAGAAAGTACACTCAAATTAAGGGATGAAGCTGATCATATTATAGCACATGATCCTGAAGAAAAAAAGACTTGGTGGTATAGTTTCAATAGACCACCACAAAATATAATAGAAGACTTTATATATCAATCATCAAGACAGCACAATACATTTGAAAGTTATATTGGTGCTGAGTGGTGGATTAGAACTCATAATGATAAGTCAAGTGCATGGCCATTTCATATTGATGCTGACCTTGGTCGTCACAGAAAGAAAGAGGGATATATATCTGCACCATTTTGTAGTGTAACATACTTATCAGATTATGGACAACCAACTGTATTAGTTGATCGTTATCATGACTGGACTATACCCACACAAGATGGATTTTATACTACTGGTGATAATATGTGGAGCTTGTGGTGTTCACCTGCTTTAGGTAAGCACCTTAGTTGGTCACTACCATACTTCCACGGTGTTGTTCGTAACTATGGTGATTTCCCAGAGGGTGAGAAACGAGTAACATTAATGTTTAATTGTTGGAAAGGTGAAAAACCTTATGCACCTGAATGTATAGAATATAATCTAGACTATAAAATATCTAAGGGCAAAGTAACATTAACACCAATCAAAGATAAACTAGAGTTCTTATTACCACATGGTTTCATGGTTGCTAACCTTGAGGGTGAGGAATTATCAATACAATATCATGGATTTAACCAGAAAGGTAAGACATGGTTAGTAACTCAAGAAGCACCACGTGGTCTTGATACTACTCCACATTTTCCCAAGCAAGATTACCAGTAGAATCAAATACACATGCATATATGTAATGATCTGCATCTGGACAGAGACTAGACTTAGGGAACCAGTCCTCTGCATCTGACTGTGCTGAAATAGTATCAGTATAAGTGTACGTACCAAATGTAGAATTCTTGAAGTTTTCTAGTACTGCACTTGGTAGAAATTCACCATACCATGTCCATATAGTATTGATCTTGGTGGTATCACCAGCATCCTCTAATTTTCTCATCTTAGCACCATCATGCCAGATGAATGATTTACCTGATGCTTTTGCATAAGCACCTAATGTATCTTGAAGTCCTTTATAGTCCATAGTTAGTCTAATTTATATGTACTTGAATATTTCCTCATCAACTTATATTTAACAAAGTTCATATATGTAGTTGGATCGATGTCTGGTTTCCATTTCTCTGAATCTATTGCTGCTAATACATGTGTAATTAAATCATCATAATCATATATCAACTCACGTATGAACTCATCTTGTACTAATGTTTCTATCCACATAACTGCTACTCTACGTTCACCACTAGTAACAGGCATTACTTTGTGCCATAGATTTGGATCAAAGAATAACGATTCACCTTTAGCTAAACGATATTGATATGTTTCTGACCCCAATCTAACTTGTAAATCACCACCTTCATACTCACTAGGATCATTGATACCAGTAATCATAAGATAATCTGTTCTCAATGATGTGACCTTACCTTTACCCATAATAGGTAAATCATTATGCCAATTATAAAATCCACCAACCTCTTGGTTAAGTGGATCCTTCTCTTCAGCACAATATTTCAAAAACATTGGTACTGTTATTTGTCTGACCATGATAAGCTTAGCAAAATCAGACTTCCACCATTGATCTTGGAACAATCTATCTGCTGCTCCATCATCATCAATCATTTCTTGATTTCGCTTGAAGTATCTGTTCTTAGTACCAGTTGCTCCACCATCACGAAATTCTTTAAAATTATATAAGTTGTTGATGTTATCACAGACAACATCAGACAACCATTTCATTCTTCGTATCACTGACTTGCTTTCATTTGGTCAACTATTGCTTGTTCTAGTTCGATCTGTTTAATCAATCCATCAATAGGATCAGTCATATGTGAAATACCAGGTATATTTAGATTAAATCCTTTGGTTGTTGGTGCTTTAATCCTTACTGCAACTCTAAGATATTCTAACATCGCTGCATCCATCTTCCTCTCGGCATCTGGTGTACCAGGGAAATCACAATATTGTTCATCAGTCGCTAAGTAAGCAACTCCACTATTATAAGGCAAGAAGTTGTTTTTGTAAACCTTTGGATCAATAGGTATCTTGATACTCTGAACTAGATTAGTACCAGCAACCTCAAATTGATCAGGTAACTCACGTATCTTCTGTCTCCATGTCTTCCAGTCTGTTTTCTCGTCAGCAGTAACAGGTGCATCCTCTAACATTGTCCAGTCAGATGTATGCAATAGAAAATCTCTCCAGATTTTAATCCTAGTTAATGATAAACCTTTCTCTTTCTCAATGATCCTATTAATTGTATCACTAACATCTGCTTCTACTACTGATAGAGATGCATCAAATGCTTCTCTTGCAGCAGTAACAAATGATCTTACAGTATCAATGTCTGGTTCTGTAAATTTATAATCTTTCCACCAATAATTACCAGTCGTATGATTACGAACATACTTCTGCTTATCACATGTCCATGATTCAGAAGAACCATTACTATACTCAAATCTAATTAACTTATCTCTATCAGAGCTCCATAAAGGATATAATACTGGTGTGATATAAGTATCCCAACTAGTATCTGATATTGTTTGAGTGTTGCTACCACGTGTTATTTGTCTCGTAGTACCACTAATAATTAATGTGTTATTGTTTAATTCCATGTTACACTGGTTGTTGGTAGAACCATCCTGTTAGTATATATTTAGTTCCCTTAAGAACTAGATTGCCCTTATGGGTATGAGTGAATCCACCAGGAAATATACAGACTGTGCCTGTAGTAGGTTTAATTCGTCTCTTTTGATATAAAAACTCAGTCTCTCCTCCTTCAAAATCTTCATTAAGATAGATTGTCCATACTAAATCTCTATTCCTTTCATTAAATGATCCATTTTCATGATGAAATACATGATAACCACCACCTTCAGGTGTCTTTTGAAACTTAGTAGTCCATGATGTAAGAGGAACTTTAGTTAGTGCTGAATATTCAGTACAATAATGATTAAGACATGCTTGTAGATATTGATTAACACGTGCATTCAATACACTATCAAGATTATCCAATAACAAAGCAAAGTCTTTTCTTCCCATGTTCTTCTCTGGGAACTGTTCACCTCCAACCATAGCATTTGCTTCAGCAGCAAAAGGATTCAATGGTTTGAGATCCTTATCCATATTTCTTTGAACTGCACCTTCTTCCCATGCTTTAAAGAACCCCATGAGATCATTACAAAATGCAGAAGGCATAAAGTTTGGCCAAACAGCAATAAAATCATCAAAGTCAGCCTTCTCACCCATCATATTGACAGGAATAATAGGCGTGACCATCTCCATGTAGTTGGACGCACCTGTTCCAGTTATAGACATAATTTAATCAATAAGCTTTTATTAAGTATTTAACCCTGAAATATTTTAGCACAAGAGGCACTGCTTGTCTAGGTACTATTGCAGGAGCAACACTTATCTGTGATGCACCAGTCATAGTCAACTGACCCTCATTTAATGTGATACCAGCATCTGCTGGTGTAATGCTCATGGCTTTCTGTTTAATAAACGAAACAAGTTTTCCTTGATCGTTATTCTTAGCATTATTCCACTTATGAACACCATACACATTATCATTAGGTGAGGAAGAATCTTGCTCATAAGCATCATATGTACCACCACTACCATACTGTTGATTACCAACATTACCAGCAGCACTAGGGAATGATCTATTCTCACCCCATATAATTCTTACAAGTCCAGGTCCACCATCACCAGGATCAGATGCTACATCACTAGATGAATGATGATAGTTTGCACCACCACCAGCACCATATCCTTGACCATCACCACCAAATGCATCATGATATATTGTAGTACCACCAGTACAATCTGTTCTTGAATTTAACAGAATTGCATTGGTATTATTATTTTTTACACGCCAAGCAATACCAGCAGGGTTATCTGACCATGTATCAGAACCAGGAACAGAAACATTAGTTACTTGGAATGTAATAATATGATATCCTTCTGCTAAGCTTGTTAAAGTAACAGTAGTTGATGGTGTGCTAGGTGTAGGAGTGGTTACTGAACTAAATGTTTGTGATGTTAATGTGCTACCATTAGGTGCTAACCAACTAAGGACACCTTGGTTATCACAAGCCATCTCTAATTCAACAGATGCATAACCACCAGAAGGTACTTCTAATACTGCACCACCTGTTTGTGGTTGACCTATGTAAGGATCAGTTGCACTAAGATTTTGAACAGCAGGGTATATTGCATAATCTTTCATAAACTGTGACCATACAGCAGCAGTACCAGATGATAGTTGACCAGCACCAACTCCAACCCAGTTCTTTGTACGTGCTTGTGGTGATGCTGTATTCTCACCATTCAATCCACCAGATCCACCAGCACCTCCAGATACTACACTGTAAGTAGTAGTAACACTGTTACCACCAATACCATCAGATCCAATTCCTAATTTACCTACACCTCCACCACCAGCACCACCAGTTACACCACCAGCAAGGTTGTAGTCACCACCAGCACCACCAGCACCAGATCCAGATGGTGCATTTTTAGAGTTTCCACCACCACCATTTCCAGCATATCCAGCAGCTCCACCACCACCTCCATAAGGTGTGGCATCGCCTCCTTGTCCACCGCCATTACTTGTACTACCTTGTCTTGTTGATGAATCAGCAAGTCCACCCAATGAAGAAGATGTCCTAGCCACACCACCACCTCCAGCAGCACATGTGTTATAGTCTTTAAAGTATGTGGTTCCACCATTATGAGCTGTGTTAGCTGTAGAACTCGTGCTACCTATACCACCTTTACCTACAACTCCATTGAAACTTGTACCAGGTGTCACAGAATAATTGTTAATGTATGATAATGCACCTCCACCACCACCTTTATTACCACCGCCACCACCAGCACCTCCTCCAATACAGAGTACACATATGCTAGTAACACCATCAGGTACTATCCATGAGAAAGGACTGTTAACACCAACAGTTGTAGTGAATTCTACCTGTCCTTGAGCAGCAGTAGATGTATTAGATGATTGCTCATTCTCATATGTTTTTGATATATCATATGAATACTGGTCTTTTGGTTCATCTAATCCAGTATCAGCACCAGATTTAATTGGTCTTTCTTCTGCTAACCAGTGTGAGTGTGGTGCAGCAGTACCTCTAGTTGGGTCGTATGATTGAATAGCACCATATCCAGTTCTATAACCTTTCTGATTGTCCTCGTTATTAACTGATCCACGAGACATAGTTTGTCTAGTATCAACTTCACTAGTAAGAACTGTATGTGTATGTGGTGGTGGACCTGATAACTGCTTCTCTTCTAAAGGTCCAATTTGTAGTGTTGCTGTTCCTGTTAATGTTCCAGTAATAAATGCTGTTACAGCATCATAACCACTAACTCTAGCACTACCAAAATTATATTCTTCTAACTGTCTTGCTCGTGATATATACCACTCTCCACCCATGTTACCAACTTCCATTGATGCTTCATCAGGTGTTAAAGAACCAGGTCCATCAATACCATCAGGACCATTTATTCTTTTCATCCTCAAGTCAGGTACTTTAAATTTACCAAGATCAGTACCAGCTGGAGTATGACCAGTTCTACCTGTCTTTGTACCATTCCAATTTGATATATTTACATTATCATCACCACCATACTTGTTACCAAGTACTTCATATAATAATGGGAAATCAGATATATTTAACTCTTGTCCTTCACAATAAACATAACCAGGATAATTATATGCTACCTTATCTTTATCAATAACATTTGATGTACTGTGAGCATCGATATACACAGCAATAATTGACCCAATTGGAGCACCTAGGTCGGCTTTGGTATCTGAATAATGATGATTATAAAGACCCTGATCTCTTTTGGTGGAAAATATAGGCATCAGAATTTAATTAGGTATTCTAGGACAATATATGGCGAAACAACATCATCAAATTTCTCAACTGTTGATACTCTTATATTTACATCAGCTTGCAAACCATCTGGTCTAGCAGTAGCAACATTAGTAGTAGCAGTATAATCAGTATCTCCATACTCACGTTGTATTCTATGACTATGTGATGTAAAATCAGTTGCTTCAGATCCTGGTGGTGTCTCTGAAGTTTCTACCCTATTTCTAGCAGCAGGCCATTCTATTTGACCACCTTCATCACCAGTACGAGTATCATATGCCCACGCTTCACCTACGTTTATAGTAGTTATATTTGGCCATGATGTAGCAGTATATGAGTTTATGGTTAATGTAGGATTCCAAAGTCCTGGTAATGCAGTAACTGAAGATCCAGCACCAGCAGAAGATGCATACCCCATGAAATACTTATTCCAATCAGTACATCTCCATGCACAGTTACCTAATCCACCAATACCATTCTTTGTTGTATAGTATTCATATGCTCTAGCATTACAGTTACCTTGTGATAAACTACCTGTATAACTAGCATCTTGTGCTCTTAAGTATGATGGTCTAGAAAGGTTTGGATATGCTGGATGATCTTTAACTGCAACAAAATTTATACTACTACGATGCATGTGAGGTCCGAACTGATTAGCAGATACAGATTCAGTTTCAGTTGTAGTAGGAATAGTCCAACCTACATTACCATTCAATGCAAAGTTTTGTTGTGGTATAGTGAATACACCATTAAATCCAACTGTAGCCTGAGCTCCTACGTTAGAGTTAATATTAACACCAACACCAGCTTTCTTAACTACTGATGAATTAGCACCAGTACCAACAGTCTTAGTTGCATCATTAGTGATACCGACATTACCTGAAGATGATGCCTGTACATGTTTAGATCCCATATCAGGAACCTGAAACTGATTATCACTCAATGTAGTATCTGCTTTCTTGTAGATAGATGCAGCACCTGTACCAAGTATTGCTGCTAGTTGTGGATAATTATCTTTATTATAGACACCACCATCACATTTTAAATAACCTGCAGGTAGATCTGCTATATTCTTTACAGTATTTGGATCAGGATCGGCAATAGGTGTAGACCAGTTAATAATAGTACCTGGTGCATTACCCAATTTTGCTTTTTCTTTCTGATAAAACTTCATTAGAACGCCCGAATTAAATACATCATACTCAAAGATGCAGTCTTCATGTCAACATTAATATTTAGTGCTGATGGTATGTTTTGTGCTGCTATAGTATTTGCTGTACCAGATAATGAACTCTGAATTTTAATGTTATCAACAGGTATAGTAGTTGGTGCTTTTAAATATCCAGCATTCATAGTCACTTCAAATGTATAATGAGAATGATATGATTGATTTTGATGGTACTCATCATTATGATTCAAACATGTACCATAAGTCTTAGATGATGTACTATCACCAGCAGTGAATAAATTTGTAGCAACGGCATCAGCAGCAGTTTGCTGACCTATCATTCCAGCAGTACCATTATATGAATACCAATTCTTTCTACCACTATATGCACCATAGTCTTGATGACTTGATAGAACTGGGTTTGTTATAGATCCAGCAGTAGTACCATCATATGTTGCACCTATTGGTCTAGGTATCGGACCTGACCATACAGGTTGTTGTGCAGAATATGGTTGACCAGTGGAACCAATAGCTGTAGTAGTGCTAAGTCTTGGTGCAGACATATCAACTAAAGTAACTCCTTGTGAGTACCTTGTTACATATCCATATCCACCAGGATTTCCTCCCTCAGAGAAATAATCCTGTCCAACTGCTACCTGTTTCTCTTTATCATTACCTTCACAACAACCAGTTGCTTCTGGACACTCAAATCCTTCAACATCTTCACCTTCAAGTAATGCAGTAGGATATCCAGATAGGTTAGCTGGATTAGAATGTCTATGACTAGGCATGTGATCCTTACTTAATTTCCTAGGAACCACATAATATGTTTTAAAGTATGATGGTGGGTTAACTGTAAATCCTCTTATCTGACCTGTTAAGTTACCAGAGTCAGCAACTGTGAAATTAATATCAGCAGGAGCATTCATTGATGTAGCTGGACTAACACCGCTACCATCACCTGATATTAGTTGTGTTCCTCCCTGTGGTATTAATACATCTTGAACTGATGGTTTAATCCATTCAACTTTCAGTACAAGAGGTGTCACACCTGAAGGTAAAGATGTTGCTGCTATTGTTATAGTATCATTAGCAGCCCATGAAGTACCACCATCAGTTATACTTGTAACTCCAGCTCTACCAGTTGTATCAACGTCAAGTACAATAGTCAAACCACTACCAGTTCCATCATCAGCAGTTAAAGGTCCGAAAGTATATGTTGTACTTGCTCTTAAATCATCTATCTCACCACTGAGAATAGATAATCCACCAACTGAGTTACTAGCTGCAGTCTGACCCATTTGTAGATGAGCATACTGTGCAGCAGAACTTACGTAACTTGGTTCATAATCAGTCAGTACTCTACCATTCAAATTAGGTAGTCTGTATACATCACCAGAAATATATCCACCATAGGATCTACCATTAAGACCACCAGTAGGTCCATAAGTATTACCTAATACAGAAGCAAGAATAGGATATTCTACTGCTTCTAGTGTTTGTCCTGTACATTGCAACCATCCATTAGGTATAGTTGATGCATCTCCCACCCAAGGGAGTATCGTCCCAACGGACGCTCCCTGCATTTGCCTTGTAGATTCGTAGTACTGAGTCATGGATTATATCTCCACTATCCACCATCCTTGGAATGTAGATGGTATTGTATTTGCCCCACTGTCTTCAGATCCAGCAAAGACTAGACCAAATCCAGCATTACGTGTTTGAACTATCAATTCTCCTCCCTGATATGCACTACTTAGTCCACCAGCATTTGTTCCTTGGTTATCTCCCTGAATTCTAATGTTCAAAGGAGCACGAATGATTAATGAGTTATCGTAAGAGAGTTTACCTCCAACTTCAACAAATCTAATCATATCACCAGTCTCTGCATCACTAGGTAATGTGAATACAGTATCAGCAGCAATGTTGACCATGTAATTCTTACCAGTCGCTAATGTAGCACTAGATGTTAGATACAACCAATGCTTACCACCGTTCTTATTGTAGAACTTATCAACACCAAATGCATCAATAGCAGCGTCTTGACGTATTCTATAGTTACGGTTAGCACTTACACCTAAGTTAGTTATATTAAGTGCATAGTCTGTTGTAGATGGAGTTGCAGTAGATGTGCTAACGATATTAACATGACCACCATTGACTGTTAGATCACCATCACCTAATGCACTACCATCAACACCGATTCTGGTATCACCAGTTGCTGCATCAACTAAGAACTTAGCAGTAGAAGCAGCACCGAATTGAATTCCAGTTGCACCATTGAATATTGCGAAGTCATCATTGATTGATAGTGAACCACCAGCAGATGTGTTACCTGTAGCAGCATTAACATAGAATGAATTCTTCTCTGAGTCAACAGAACCTGCTTGAACATCATTATTAATTCTAAGGTTACCAGCTAACCACTCCTCACCATTCTTATTAATAATTGCTTTAGGAGCAGCCTCAGTACCAACACCAATGATAGTTAACTTACCATCACTATCAACTGTTAATCTTGTAGCAGGTAGTGTCTCACCATTAATAATTCTAAACTGGTTATCAGTAGAATTTGTATCAGCACTACCATATAGATTAACTACAAAGTCTTGAGTACCAAGTACATTAGATCTAACACCACCAAATACTGAATCAATTATGAATCTATCAGCATTAGCACCATCATTAACAACAAACTTCTCTGAGTTTGTATTGTTGACTGAGGTAATCTGTACAAATTCACCAGATGGGCATGTAGCAGATGCATTAAGTCTTAGATAATCATTTGTTGAGAACTGTCCACCAAATTCAGCGATTGATAGTAGTGTATCACTGTAGTTAAGAACAGCAGATCCAATTGAACCGCTAATTGGAACCTTAGCACCACCAGGATCAAGTGAGATCTCAAACTTAGTAACATTGTTGCTGGTATCATTTATTGCATTTACAACAAAGTAAGTAGATGTTATATCAACACCAACAATACTACCAACATTACTAAACTTAACTGCATCACCAGATGATAATGCATTTAATGGAACCTCAAGTAGATCAGTTACATCATAAAGATTAGATAATGCAGGTGTAGTAGCATTTTGTGGAACACCACCAAGTAAGTATGTTGCATTAGATGACTTCTCTAACTTACGAATAACTTCGTTATCGTTATGAGCTGCAACAGTAGTACAATCTGTACCTCTAGCAACCTTAACCCTTCTGTTATTAACATCAGCACCAGGTGAGACTACCTCACATAATTCTGTTCCAATAACAAGAATATCACCAATCTCAATACCTTCAATGTTATTAACTGGTAGATACTCATAACCAGCATCAACAGGATTACCTGACCATTGAGTAGTTGAACCACCAACAGCACCAGAAGTATCAACCTTAGTATAGTCTAATGTTAAAGCAACAGCGACACCTGGTGTACCAGTTACATTAACCTTATCTGCGAAAGAAGCAGAGGTTGAAATATATACATCATTTCCTGAAGGATTTTTAATATGGTATTGAGTGGTTGTATTAACACCTGTTAATCCACTTACATCAGTAAACTTAACTAAGTTACCATCAATAAAGTAGTTTTGTACAAGTGTTATCTTACCATCTGAATTATCAACGCTAGTAACAGTCTCTGGACCATCAATATCCTCTACAAACTTATAGAAGTCAACATTGAGGTTGGTTAGAGATCCAGCAGCATGAGCAACTTTTGATGTAAGAAGTCTTGCTCTGTTAACTGTAACAGTACCACTGTTAGATCCACCATGCATGGTTGTATCACCATACACATCAGTATCACCATTAACTCTTAGAGAGTTTCTAATCTCTGTAGTACCAGCAACACCACCAAATTTTAATATAGATGCTCTTGATGCAAAGTTAACTTCAGAACCATAACCAGCTCTTGTAAAGAGATTAATAGTTGCAGAGTTAGACTGTAGATCACCACCATTAACATCTAAGTCACCATCAAGTATGGTCTGAGCATTCTTGATTGTGAATGTAGAGTTAGCAGTATTACTAAACGCACCACCCATTGTGATGACTGACTTGTTAGTAGAAGTATCAGCAACAACACCAATATTAACTGTTGAATCAATAGATGATGTGTGTATATTTAATGTTGTATCAGTAGAAGAAGTACCAATGTCTATTGTCTGAGCTGATGTAGCATTATCACCAATTGTTAAAGTGGTTGCATCACCAACAAAGTTGACTGTTGCTGCGTTACTATTGAATAGATCTAATGTTGTAGTGTTAGTTGTAACCTCTCCACCATCAATATTCAAATTACCATCGATGTCTGCATTAGCAGTAGCACCATACAAATGTAATGTTCCTTTAACGAATAAGGAAGCATCCATCTCAGAGTTAGTTGCATTAATACCAACTCTCGACTCTAAAGTAGAAACTCTAAGAGTTGCAGCATTTGATATTACAGTTGAATCACCACCAACTACAAAGGCATCAGCCAATAAGGTTTCAGTCTTGGATATAGTTGAGTTATTGGTATAATCATTAATTGCTTTACCACTGATATATGCATTACCAACAACATCCAAGTTTGCTCTTGGTTCTTGTTGATCGTATGTAACACCAGCAGCATTATATGTTAAGAATCCATACTCATGTGCATTGTGTGCAGTACGAGCAACAGTGTTAACACCTAACTTGTACTGACCAATAGTATCTGTATCTGTTCTAAGTACTTCAGAACCAATTACACCAGTTTCTTTCCAGTTCTCATCAGATCTTTCAAGAATAGCATTTGGTTGGTTAGTAGGATTCCAAGTATATGTTGCTGCTGGTAAAGCATTAGCACATATAAATTCAATATAATCGTTATTAGCACCAGATTGATCTGCCTTGCTAACTACCCACTTACCATTAATTAGTGTCTGATCAACAAATCCTGTAATACGGATTGTTTTACCGACAGTCATCTTAATACCAGAAGATGTATTGTCTAATACACCAGACCAATTAATCTTAACTGTAGTACCACCATTTGTAGTAACATCTAAGATGCTGCTCTCAGGAATAGTAGTGTAGTAGTTTGCATAGATCCAACCAAGTGAACCACTGTTCTCAATAGATCCACCCTTATAAAGGATATCACCAGCTTGAGGATTAGCGTCAATAGCACCTGAGTTGTAGTAAGATACTACCTGATTAGCATTAAATGTACCTGCTTGATCAGGTGTTCTGTTACTTGGTAGAGCATCTAACCTGTTATAGTTTGAACGAAGACTATATTCTTGACCTGGATTTGTATTTGATCCACGACCTTTTACGTGTAAAATTGCAGCAGAAATTTTATTCCTACTTATGGTTATATCACCAGCATTATTGTCTGCGAATGATGTTCTAGTTAATGTAACATCTTCTTGACCACCATCAGTTCTAGGATTAGATCTAACGATTAGTGATGGAGTCTCAGTTGGTGGCTGAGTACTAATGATTACCTGGTTATTAAGGTTAGACACACCTTCAACGGTAATCTTATCCTTAAATGTAACAGGAGTATCAAATGATGTTATAAGTTGACCAATGGTATCTGTATCATCTTCAGATGCTTTTAATTGTGCCTTCTCTAGGAATGTTTCTTCACCAGTGATAGCATCAATCTTCTTGTTACCAATGTATAGGTCACCATTACTATTAAGACCAGTATAGAATACAATACCACCATCCTCACGTTTTGCTTGTGAGTAGTAGTCTTGGAACTCAGAAAGTATAACTTCCTGTCTAGCTGGTAGACCAGTTGAGTAGTTACCTGGTCCAAAACCAAGGTATTCAAACGTATGGTTACCAGATCTAGCAATAGATGGTCTCCTTAGTTCGATGTATACCTTCTGATCATGAACAGATGGTGCATCACCAGCAATAGCAATCTTTCTTTGCTCTGAACCAGCAGT
>VTLG01001133.1_pt1 | contig 17977 bp, 35 predicted proteins | sample 4694571 | NCBI WGS metagenome assembly VTLG01 (sample SAMN12604809, study PRJNA352737) | marine metagenome | biome: ENVO:00000447; feature: ENVO:00000209|ENVO:00000569|ENVO:01000036; material: ENVO:00002151; isolation source: viral sequences binned using virsorter ... | reverse complement strand
AGTATGCCATATATGCCAAAAAGAAGTGGCCTAATGATTGGCAAACAAAGATTGATCAATTTAATCATGACTATATGAAGCCTCCTCTAGATTTTAGACAGGTCCAAAAAACAATTTTGCAGAATGATAAAAAAGACTACAATTATCTATGCAAACAACTTCCGATGAAAAGTGTATGCGATAATAAGATTTGTAAAGAAAGAAAACATGGTGTTGGAAATTTCTTTGAAAGTCAACTTAGTGATTTAATAAAATATGAGAGTGATGATTCCATATGGTATTTAAATGTCGATGGGCAACATGTTAGATTATCCACTGATGAATTTTATGATCAACATAGATTTAGAAGGGCTATCCTAAACCAAGTAACTGGCACGCCACTATTAATGAGAGCAGGAGACTGGGACGATTTGAAAAGATCTCTAACGAGACCAGAAAAAATGACTACTCATATAATGCCAAAAGAAATTACAAAAGTAGGACGATTTAAATCTTTATTGGAACAATTTCTTGATGACCAAGGAGCCGCAGAACATATTGATGAAATTAATATGGGCAAGGCATGGTTTGACGAGGGCAAAGCTTATTTTAAAACAGATGCTATTCAAACATTTCTAGAGAAAAAAAGATTCAAGGATTTTACCTCAACGCAAATACATGCAACCATTCGTCAAATGGATGGAGGAGATGCACGTAAAAAAGTACAGGGTACAACAACATTCATGTGGTGGGTTCCTCATACACGAAAAGAAGAAAAATCTTTCGCCATTCCAGACCTTGAAGAGAAGACGGAGTTTTAATGAGAGAAATAATATTTGGACCTCCTGGCACAGGCAAGACAACGCATTTGTTGCGCATTGTTGAAGAAGAATTAAAAAATAAAGTATCCCCTAATCGTATCGGGTATTTTGCTTTTACAACAAAAGCATCCGAAGAAGCACTCAAACGAGCCACAGACGATTTCAATTATAATGCAAAAGACTTCACCTATTTTAGAACACTACATAGCTTTGCCTATAAAGAATTATATCTAAAAGAAGAAGATGTCATGAATGATGATGATTATGCATTTCTCTCCAACAAGTTGCAAATAAAATTAAGTAATCCCAATAAAAAAATTAAATCCTATGGAGCCGGTTTGCCCGATGATATTTTCACGCGCATTATTGATTTAGCAAAAATTAATGGCGTCACGGCACACACACAATTTGATCACCCGGATACAGGACATTTGCCTGGTGGGTGGTTAAAGTTAGACTATATCGAACGCGCCATGCAAGAGTATAAGTTTGGTGGTAAGCATCCAAGACGAAAATATGATTATACCGACATGCTGATAGAATTTAATAAAAAGAATATTGATGATCTACCACAATTTGATGTGGTTATTATTGATGAGGCGCAGGACTTGAGCTGGTTGCAATGGCAGATGGTCAAGCGCATCGCGGAAAAAACAAAACGTCTTTACATCGCCGGTGATGACGACCAGGCCATTTTTAAATGGGCTGGAGCTCGTCCCGAATTTTTAATCAATATGAAGGGAACGAGAAAAATTCTCAGTGAATCTTACCGCCTTCCTTTCTTAATTCATAAGAAAGCAAACAGTTTAATACGCCGTGTCAAGACGCGTGTTGACAAAGAATGGTCAGCTAGGGATGCGCAAGGTGAAATTAATTATTATCCAAGCGAACAGTTAAATAAACTCATGCAAGGAGAGTGGCTGATTTTGGCGCGCAATAAATATAATCTTGATTTACTAGAAGAAGGATTGAAGTTGGAAGGATATTACTATCAGCGCAATGGCTCCACATCGGTGGATGCAAAATCTATTCGCGCTATAAGAGCATGGGAAAAAATTAGGAAGGGCGGAGAACTGTCCTTGAAAGAAGTAAAAGATTTTTATTATTATATGCTTGTGGATAAGTCTGTGAATCGCGGGCATAAAACCATGCAGAAGGCTGACAGGGAAAAATTATACAACTACGATACACTGACCAAGGAACACGGATTGAACGTCAGCAATAATTTTCCGTGGTTTGAAGCGTTTGACAGCATGCCACGGCTCAAGTCCACTTACATTAGAGCCGTGCTTCGTCGCGGTCAGAAAATCACTCACGATCCACGGATCAAACTGTCAACGATTCACGGAGCCAAAGGTGGCGAGGCGGATAATGTTATGCTACTGACAGACTTGTCTAAAAAAACAGATGAAGCGTATTGGTTAAATAAGGATGAAGAACGAAGAGTATTTTATGTTGGTATGACACGAGCAAAACAAAGTTTAAATGTTATTCGATCAAAATCGAATAGAGAATTTACAGAGGTTTTTTAATGTTAAAATATGGTGATACAAGAGAAGACGGTTATGTATGGGTAGGAAAAAGATACGCTAGAAAAAGAAAAGATGGAACCTACCCAGATGATTGGAGAAGCCCAGAAGCTTTTAAATTAAAAATAGAACAAAATAAAACTAATAAAAAGATAGTGTATGATTTAATTGCTGATGAAGTAAATACTTATAAAATTAAAAAAGGATGTGCTCATTGCGGTTATAATGAAAAGGCTGTCGCTCTAGATTTTCATCATGAAAATAGGGAAGATAAAATTATAAATGTTTCTTCTCACTGGAAAACAAGCTGGAAACAATATCAAAAAATGAAAAAAGAAATGGAGAAGTGCATTGTACTATGTGCTAACTGCCATAGAGTAGAGGAACAAAGAATTAGAAATGAATAAGCTGGTGCGAATAATATTAACAGAGGAAGAAAAAGCATTGTTAAAAAAACTTAAGGATTCCATCACTCCCGAAACCATTGCAGAATGGGGAATAAATGAAATGACATCAAAAATTAAGGATGACTATGCACCTCATCCCGAGGCTAAAGGATATGAAGATAAAAAATGAAGAGTAGAGACTTATTAAAGGAAACAATCAAGGTTATAACAGGACCAAGGGCAAAAGATTATGGTGACAAATACAATAATCATGTTAACATATCAGAGTTATGGAGTAGTTATCTTGACCATAAGATTTCACCACATGATGTGGCAATATGCATGGCCCTCGTTAAAATAGCAAGGTTAAAGCATAGGAGGACAAAAGATTGCTATATAGATATCGCGGGCTATGCGGCCATTGCCAGCGAGATTGAAAGTAAGAAATTAAAAAAAGATAATAGCTTCTTATCAGAAGGAGAAATAAGAGGACAGGAAACATCGAAGCATATTAAAAAATTAAATAGAAAGAAAAAATGTCCCCACAACTAAAGAAAGCTACTTTTAAACATAATCCAACCTATAAAGAAAAATATGTTTGGCCGGAAGAACGATTGCTTTCCCCTTCGCGCATTCTTAATGCAACAAGTGATAAATCTTTTTTAGAGAAATGGCGAAAGCGAATTGGCGATGAAGAAGCAGATCGTATTGTCGCCCATTCCATTGCTGTTGGTAAAAGTATGCACTCCTATTTGGAAGGAAAAATAAAAAATGAAAAAGGGGACATACTATATAACTTCAACCCGAATAAAAAACTGGCAACAAAACTTGCTAAACTGATTATTAAAAAAGGATTAAAAGATAAATTACAAGAAGTATGGGGAGTAGAAGCTCGCGTACATTTTGGTAATTACTACAGAGGCATTGCCGATCTGGTTGGTATCTATGAAGATGAACCATGCATTATTGATTTTAAACAAAAAAGAAAACCACAACTAGAAAGTTACGACTCTATTAAAAATTATTTTACACAAGCAGCCGCCTACGGTATGGCGCATAACCATATGTGTAAAACAAAGATTAGAAAAGGTGTTGTTCTTATTGCAACGCATGATTACAAGTTTCAAAAGTTTGTTGTCGAAGGGGATGCTTGGCGGAAGCATTGCCGGGACTTTTTCAGCCGTCTTAGAACCTGTATGAAGGAGGATTAATGACACAAATACCATTATTTCAACCACCAAGTGAATGGCTTCCTCCGGAGCGCATTCCCGAACTAAGAGAAGCAAAAGAAATAGCGATTGACTTGGAAACAAATGATCCAGGTTTAAAAACACACGGGCCTGGATGGGCAACCGGCAATGGTTATATTGCTGGTGTCGCGATTGCTGTTGAAGGATGGAAAGGATATTTTCCTTTACGCCACGAGGGTGGTGGAAACTTTGATGAGAAATTTTTTAAGAAATCATTAAAGGCTATACTGGAACTACCATGCGATAAAATATTTCATAACGCGATGTATGACGTGGGCTGGCTTAGGCAATGGGGGCTAGAGGTTAAAGGACGCATCATTGATACGATGATTGCGGCACCATTGATTGATGAAAACAGATTTCGTTATTCCTTAAATGAACTAGGAAAAGATTATCTTCATGAAACAAAATCAGAAGCACTTCTTTATGAAGCAGCGAAAGAATGGGGCGTTGATGCCAAAGCAGAGATGTGGAAACTTCCTCCCATGCACGTTGGTCCTTACGCTGAACAGGATGCTAGTTTAACACTGCGCCTATGGCAATACTTCAAGCCAGAGCTTATTAAACAGGAACTCTCAAGCATTTTCGATCTGGAGACGCGTCTTCTTCCTTGTCTCATTGACATGAAATGGGAAGGCGTGAATGTTGATCTGGAGAAAGCCGATTCCATTAAGAAAAATTTAATTATACGCGAGAAGAAAATTCTCAAGCAGATCAAAGCTGATACCGGAATTGATGTTGATATCTGGGCAGCGGTGAGCGTTGCCAAGGCATTTGATAAGGAAAAAATTAAGTATGAGCGCACCAAGAAATCCGGACAACCAAAGTTTGATAAGAATTTCTTAACCACGCACAAACATCCACTAGCAAGAATGGTGGTAACAGCACGGGAAATTAATAAAGCCAGAACCACATTCATTGACACAATACTTACACATTCTGTTGACGGTAAAATTCACGCAGAAATTCATCAGATGCGGAGCGACGGAGGAGGAACGGTGACCGGAAGGTTCTCGTACAGTAATCCAAATCTCCAGCAAGTCCCATCACGGAACAAGGAACTCGGACCACTAATCAGATCCATCTTCGTTCCCAAAGAAGGATGCACATGGGGAAGTTTTGATTATTCACAACAAGAGCCACGTGTTCTTGTGCATTACGCCGCACTAACAGGTGGAGGTCTAAGAGGTGCTGATGAAGTGATTGAATCATACAAGACAGAAGATCCCGACTTCCATCAAGCCGTTGCCGACATGGCGGGCATTGATAGACGTACAGCCAAGACCATTAATCTTGGAATGATGTACGGTATGGGAAAAGGAAAACTGGCAAGTCAGCTTGGACTCGATGAAAAAGAGACAGCCGACCTATTTGCAAAATTTCATAATAATGTTCCGTTCGTAAAGCAGTTGATGGAACAAGCAACACGGCGCGCGGAACATGTTGGCTATCTACGAACATTACTTGGTCGTAAATGTCGATTTGACTTATGGGAACCACGCGCATTCGGTATTCATAAAGCGCTTCCAAGATGGGAAGCTGAAAAAGAATATGGACAATATTTAAAACGCGCTTGGACTTATAAAGCACTCAATCGATTGATACAGGGCTCTTCCGCCGATATGACGAAGAAGGCAATGGTGGATTTGTATGAGGAGGGAATACTCTCTCATATACAAGTCCATGATGAATTGAATTGTTCGATAGAAGATGAGAAACAAGCAACAAAGATCAAGGAAATTATGGAAAATACAGTTGAGCTGAAAGTTCCACTCAAAGTTGATATGGAGATAGGGCCGTCATGGGGCGAGATAATCAAGAAGTAATAGTTTTTTTCAATGACCAACCATAACGATCGGTATAAGTAGCTTCAATGTTTGAAAAATTTTCAATCTTATATGATTTTTGGATATCTTTTTTCGTGATTTCTGCTAGAATCCCTATAGATTTTTTTAAAGAATGCTCTTGTTGGCTATCTTGTTTCATATTTTACATTATTAACAAGTTTACATTTAATGCAATAAAATACTGCAGTTTCAAAGTAAAACGTGTAGCGTCTTGTAACCAACAAGGAGTAAATTAGTAAAGTGTGTAAATATGATAAAGATATGGTTTTTGATGGCACTAATGTCATACCCTCATATGCCGGCAGTTATGTATAAAGGCTATGGTGGATTTTTAGAAAAAGAAGAATGCGAAGAAAGACGCATTATGGCTGAAAATCTAATAGCTAATTATGAAGCTAGAAGAGGAAATACTGTCTACATAGAGACATATTGTATGGAAATGGAAGCATTTATCTCTGGTTTAGATAAAAAGAAAGAATTAGATAAAATAGGAACTGATGCTTAAGGAGCTTTGCGCTACACTATTAATCTTATGTAATCCTATCCTAAGTGGATTTGATTTTGATTATGAAAAAGATGATAAAGATAGATTTGTGCAGGGAATTGCTGAATGCACCATAAAATATAATACTGATGTTAACCCCTTTGAACGTGTTATTGTTGTTATCAGCGTTGCACAAGCTATCATTGAATCGAATTGGGGGAAATCGCGCTTTGCCAGAGAAGCTAGTAATTTCTACGGAATTATTCAAACAGACAGAACAGAGCCTCATATTAAATCTCTTCGCAGTAAAACTTTATTAAAGGTTTACGGAAATAAATGCGATAGCGTTGGAGATTATATCGACTTACTTAATGATAGCGAATATTTCCAGGAATACCGCAACATTCGTGCGCAACAAGTTATAACAGAAGAAGTTGATATTTTCACGGTGATAAAATCCTTGAATTCCTACGCAATAGATCCTAAATATACTGGAAAATTAAAAGATGTTGTAAATTCTTTATTAGAGGATTATCCTTTACTATTTAATCCTTGACATTTTCATTAAATCCCATATATATGGGCACAATGAAAAGGAGACAGAAGAATGACAGATATTACTAAATTTAAGTCAATCGCAATTAAGATTGATTCTTATAAAATAGCAAAACCCATGGCAGACGAAAAATACATGTCGATGGGCGCATTTGTTCGTTATCTCATAGATAAGGAACATGAACAGCAAATAAATGGAAAAGATCATGACAGAACAAAGCCAGAAAAACATTAAACAGGCCCTTTACGTCGCAGTTATAAATAAAATGGCAGGAGAGCTTTCGGAACTGGAAGCAAAGGAAATACTATTAGTAAATAATCCCACTTACATCACGAGCAAGGATCGCGATCATGCTGATCATATTGAAGAATTAAAAAATATCATAATCAAAAAACATGGATTACGAGAAATTATTAATTCTACCCGTGAAACGCATTTCAAACCTCAAATCCCTCCAAAAGATGGTAAAAATAGTTAACGCGGTAGCAAAATTTACTGAAGAAAATGAAGAATATGTCCGCGTGTATTACACGGACGGAGAAATAAAAGTGTTTAGAGCCTTTGAATGGCAGGCACTGGTAAAAGAAGGAAAAGATTTGTGGGATTCACATCAAGAGGAAGTATCTCAGATACAAGAAGATTTAAAGAAAAATCCGGAGCGCTTTGATGGTTGATAAAGAAATAAATTATGATATTTACCAACCCTTTGGTCCCAGTATCTTAAAAGTTAAAATGCCGCAGGAGTATACCAACCTGCTCAATGCTGAATCCGATAGAATTCTGCATGATAAACAATTAAGCAAGAAATATGATTGGAGCCACAACCTGGCAGGCAATGTCAAGAAAGAAATTGCCATTGATCCTAATACAATAAACGGATTTCCCGAATTTCTGGTAACGATGTCAGACCAGTATTTAACAAAAGTTTTACCGGAATGGACAACCAATGCCAAAGTCAGCTTTCGCATGTGGGTTGTCAGCCAGTATGCAGGTGATTTTAATCCTGTGCATATTCACGATGCCAATTTATCAGGTGTTGCTTTTTTAAAAGTACCACCTGGGTTTGATGAGGAATACAAGAAAGAGGACCATCATCCCACCGCCGGATGCTTGGAATTCTTGGGATCAATTCCAAACCACTTTGCGCGGCACAGTTATGTCGCGAAGCCAAAGGTAGGGGATTTCTATCTCTTTCCTTCTTGGCTGGCCCACCAAGTCTATCCTTTCCGCTGTAAGGGAGAAAGGCGCTCAATGGCATTCAACGTGCATCTCAGCACGAAAGATCCAGTTAAAGGAATTGATGTCTAATGACCATCCAGACTATCCAGAAAGAACACGCTATGACAAAAAATCACGCAATTACCGATACAGGTATGATATTGATTTCAAGAAGTACCATTGGAACGATTTAACCCTCAAGGAGCGCGACTATTGGCGCGGCCTTGTACAAATAGACGAGGAATATGCAAAAGAGAAACTTCAAAGACGCCATGCGAGAGATGAGCGAGCACGTCGCCAGAAGAATAAGGGACTACACCGAAGAACTCATCCACCTCAACAAGGGGGATGATGACAAGTTACGAATGGGATCGATAGGAATGGACTTGGACCATCCTCGAACGATCTTGTATGTCATCCTTCATAAGTTGGCACAAGATGATTTTAAACCACGTAATGATACGTATGAACAGATCATGCATGAAATATTTAAACAGTTAAATGTAAATGAGCAAAGCAGACCTCAAGAGAAAAAAGCACAAGGGCCGACGAAAGGTCGGTTCAACAAAACGAAGAAATAGGAACCGTATCCGTCACGGACTAAAGATCCGCAAGCACTAGGCCGAGCAGGTAAGGCATTCCTCGTCTTCGTCATAATTCGTTATAAATTTTCTCGGTTCGGAGTATAAATTATCGGGATATTGAGTCTTGGGCTTCTCAGCCAAGTCTTCTAGTGTTTTTCCATCATTGCTGTCATTACATTTACAGCGTTCTTTCTCCAGTCGTTCTACCCTGTCTGCCAGGTAGCAAAGCATTTTTTCCATATCCCTTTCGATCATCATAATCTCCTTTGTTTTGGGGTGAACTTTCCCTTATACACCCATCACGGTCATGGGATCAAGATCTTTTATTTATGGGATTCAAAAAGCATTAAAATGGTTGGGATGATTAATCTGCATGTAGGATATGGTTACCATGTAAGAAACAAGAAGCAGGAATAAGGCCAGAATGAGATATTTCACTTATTTTTATCCGGATAATAAGGAAACTTTTTACGGTGCTCAATATATCTTTTATGCCTTTCCCACCAATCCTCTTCTTCCTTTTTCTTTTTAACGTTAGTAATTTTGCTATCTTCCAGAATTTTTAGGACCTCTTCAGTTTTCATAATTTTAATTGTGTTAGTGCATTATAATTACCTATGGTGCCTTTAACAAAGGTATTAAAAGATAGACTTATTCTCTCATTATTATCTTCTTTAACTCTTACATGATGAAATAAATAAGATGGAAAAATAACTAGTGCGGCTTTACCAACTGGAAAATCACATCCTGTTGTATTAAACATATTAATGTCTTTAGAAACCATTTCTAAAAATGATGGCCGAGGTGGTAATTTAAAGGAAATTTTATCAAATTCTTTATCCGCTTTGAAGTAAAAAACACCCGACAAGAATGAATTACTATGATAATGAGCATGATGATACTGCTTAAAATTAGTATAATTCAACCAGGATTGAGTTATATAAATTTTAATATTTTCTTCCAACGGACAAATTACATTTTTAAGATATATTTCTAGATGCTGTTCAAATATATTTTTAAGATCTTTGAAAACAGGCTGTTCTAAAATATAGGTATCCAAAGTAGTTGTATTCCCCTCATTTTTAAAAACTTTTGATTTTTGTTCCTCTACAAAATTCAATTCCTCTTCAATTTCTTTTATATTAAGTGAAAAATAAACAGGTGTAGGAAAAATACCACTTAATTTAAATTCTATCTCTTCAGTTTTCATTATCCACTACCTTTTAAAATTTTATTTACATAATCATCAATAGGTTCAAGCTTATCTTGCATTTCTTCCGAAGGCGTCGGCCTTTCTGTAAGGCCAGGAATATAATGGTCCTTCAGCGGAAGCAACGACTTGTACACAAATTGAGCAGCACAATAATGACACATCGCCTTATCATCCTTATCAAAAGTATAGTACACGATAGGATGGTCATCGGCGCAAGAGAATGTTCTGGTGTGAATGACTTTCGGTTTCATAACCCTAATGACAATCTAGCCTCATCACTCATCATATCCTTAGTGAATGGTGGTGTGTGCGTCAGCTTTACTCTAACTTTACCTACTCCCTCTACCTTCATCACCGCTTGTTTGATGCTTGCAGAAATCTCATCTGCCATCGGACAAAACATAGACGTTAATGTATGGGTGATGGTGACGTCCTTGTCCTTGATGTCAATGTCATAGACCAGGCCCAGATCAAAAATATTAATAGACGTGATCTCCGGATCATAAACGGTCTTGAGTTGTGTGATAATATCTTCTCTCATCCCGACAAAGTGCCGACGATCCAGAGCGTTCCTAAAATAATATATATTACTGTAACTGGTTCCATTATTTGTCCTTTTCCGACATGCGCTCGCCAATAGCATAAATCATAACTGAAATAAATCCCAGCAATCCAATAATTAGGACGAGGAATGTTAGTATAACTACTTCATTCATTTCTTTTTCTCCTTTACTAGGTTCATCCATTTCTCTCTGGGACCGTGATACCACGCCTTGCATTTTCTATCCAGCCAGTCTCTTGTCCAATACCACTGAAAATAAAATGGCAGAAAGCTATCCCAGCCTTTCTTTACTTGTTTTCGCTTCATTTCACCTTGTAGAGAGTGTACTGTACCGTCAGTTCCTCTCCTGTATTAATCTCCTTATCTGCTGTCAGACAAAGATTTCCTGTAAATTGATTCTCGAACTTGTCGCAGTTTGGCTTATCCGAGTGGTTGATGAATCCTCCAAGCGGCGTTCGCCAGTAGCCATCCTCCGCCCCTTTGTCCTTGACGTGCGAAACACCGAGCACGGTTCCCGGAGCAATTCGTTCCGTCGCAAAAACACCGAGTCCATCAATTTCCGATTCCTTGATCGTCACGCTTTTTGGCAGGGGCCTATACATTACGCCAGGCTTCTCATGTGATCGCTCATCTCCTTCGCCCTATTCGGTGTTTGCTTTGCCCACCTGGAATCCAGCATTTCTGTCGCCGCCACATCATACTGCGGTGGATTCTGCTTTAAAGCCTTCCACATATTGCGGAACTTCGAGACACCGGTTTTTCCCAACTGAAAAATCATCTCTATAATGGTCTCTTTTGCCAGGTCATCTAGGTCGGGGCAGTCGCTACAAAGCTCCTCAGCGCCTTGTATGGCGTTTTTTAAATCGTCTTTTAGGATATTCATGAGCATATCCTCGGAATATTCCCTGTCGTCCACCCAGAAGTCCTCAACGCACAAGTGACCGACGCCCACGGTCCTTTTGCCTAATGAATCGAGGTATACCTTGTTTCTGTACCCCTCGTGTTTCTTAACGGATTGTAGTAGTCTGTCCATGTCCATTTTCTTTTCTCCTTTTTAAATATTTTTCATAGTTCTTTTTTGCTGGATCTCTAATAATAAACAAATCATCTTTAGACATATGCAATTTGATAATATCTGGAATATTCTCTATCGTGCTCATACCCTCTGCGAAATTATCATCAATATTTTCTTTTATATGTTTTATCGCATTTTCGATATCTTCAGATACCGTTTTTAAACAATCTTTATCTGACCATTCTAGTGGAATGCCCATATGATTATCTTCTGCTCTTTTATAAACTAAATTTGCTGTTGTATAATCTTTATTATATTGAATTTGGGTTTCCCCTACGCCCATTTGTTCAACGAACGCTAAGTCTTCTTTTGTTGGTTTATCTTTCATACGCTCTCCTTGTAATCATTCTTCAAGTAGGTAATCGATTTTACCCACCCGCTTGGTATTGCGATATGACGCCCACCGTCATGATCGTTCTCGATGTTGGAATAGTCCGACATTACAACGGTTCTGTCGTCGTTCTTGAGGACGAGCCAACCGACCGAATAGCAGGTTGCGAGCTCCTCTTTTTTAATGTCCTCGATACTATGCCAACCGGTATTACCGTCCTTAGCATCGAACCACGCAACAAGGACCATTGGGTACTTTAACTTAGGCTCTTGAGGTAGCTTATCATTTCCTTCCATTTGTCCTTCTCCTTTTGTTCCTTGTGTTTATCAGGTACAACCTTATGTTTGTACTTTTCCGTTCGCACTTCCTTTGCCATGGGGTTGTGCTTCTTGTAAGTCATTCTGACCCCGTGTCTTTTCACCTTTTCATATCACAATTATAGGACAGTGTTCTTCTCACGCCATTTCCGGTAAAGGGATAGACGCCGTGCTTTATGTCATAGGGAAATACGTATAGGTCCCCAACTTCCAAATCAACCTTATGCTGATTATATCCAAACATTCCCCCGCCATTGCCTACAAGTTCCAGTCTGCCATTCGTATTGTATACTGGATCATCTTTTCTTGCAATCTCAACACCGTAGTCATCAGGTTTCTTTAAGCATAGGACAGACGATATTCCTATCTCCGTCTTGCCTGTGTGAAGGTGCAAAGGATTGTATTCATGTTCCACCATTTCATTAATCCATGCTGATGCCGGATGGGCAAAGCGCATAATCTTGACTGCCATCAGGTAGTCATTGAATCTGTCCTCAAAATATCTCTTGATGCTCTCCGGCAGTTCTTTGTCTACTCTGTGTTCCCTCGAGATCTTTCCTGCCAGATTTTTATTAAAGCTCTCTAGTGTAGAAAATTTTTTTTCGTAGAGGGTATTAATTTCCTCGATGAGTCCCTCCGGAACGTCAAAGTGCAGAATCTTCTGGCCCAGATATATTGTCTTGCTCGTTTCCTGTGGACCGTGAAGCACTTCCATTATCTTTTTCATTTGGTCGTGGGTGCCCCCATCCACTTTTACTTTTCCCATGTTCTTTCTCCTATGTTTCTAGATAGAATGGTGTATATACCCCCATGTGCGATCCCGCAACATTAAAATCGAAAAATTCCGACGCCTCGTCGTAGGTCATGCCGTCTTCCATAAGAATCTTAAGGATTTTCTCGGTGGTATAGACCACACGAGTCCGCTCGCCGTCCCATACGACGCCAGCAATGGCCTTGTCGTAGCCGTCCGCGAACAGTATTTCAGGTTCGTCGTCGGCGTAGAGGTCTATAATGTCCTTGCGGTTCATGGGTGGTACTTTATTCTATTTTGGGGTATCGCGCAACATGGAACATGGACAAAGTGTCGCATTGGCGGTTTTCCGCCATTCTTAATTTTATATAGAGTTTTCAAAAGTAAATTAAAAAATAAAAAATAAAAATATCTCAAATATGACGTAACCACGTAACTTTAGCTTCAACATATTGAAATATAACAATAATACCGTTACTTATAGAGTTACTTATAACAATTCAGTTACGTAACACAGACTGAGATTTTTGAGTGAAAGTGAAATATTATTATTATTATTTAGTTGTGAGAAATATATATGAAATTTCTTTTAATGTGTTATAATGAAAAAATATGGGTAATGTAAATAAAATAACGCCTAAACAAAGGGCTTTTATTCATTTGTTTGTTAAAGCCAATGGTCGCATGACACCGACAGATTGTGCCAAAGAAGCGGGATATTCTGAGAAATCAGCGACTAATATTGCCTGTAATCTAAGGAGTCCTAAAATGTTTCCTTTGGTTGTTGAAGCAATTGAAAATTTACAAAAGGAGTATGCTGAAGCAAGTAAGATTGATTTTGTTAGACACGCCAGGGAATTGGCTCGATTGCGCGATACTGCTGTCACGAATGGGCAGTTGGGTCCTGCGGTCAATGCTGAATTCCGTCGCGGTCAGTTGGCAGGATTTTATGTTGACAGGAAAGAGGTTGTCACAGCTTCTTTGGATAATATGTCACGTCCAGAGCTAGAAGCGAAACTCAAGGAAATCCGCGATCACAACATTATTAACGGCGAGGCGATTGGTGTTGAGGTTAAGGAAATAGAGGATAAATCACTTACTGATGACAAATTTGAAGAATCTGACAGCTAGTAATCCTACTTTGTAAAATTGAAATAAGAACCAAGAAAAAGTAAAGAATACACAAAAATATTCTACTATACCCCATATAAAATCAAAAGGATTAATCATCTAAACCTTATGTTATGATTTGTATTATCTAATCTTGTAGCTGTGCTTCTGCAATTAGGACTGCAATATCTATCAAACCTGCTCATCTTTGCCAATTTGCCACAAATATTGCATTTTCTCTCAATCAACACTTCTTCTTTTGGCTTGGGTTTTGACTGGTTGTAGTATTCTGGGATTTTAAAATTCATATTTCTTCATCAATTCTTTTAGTTTGTCTTCCCATATAACCTTATACATTAAATCATCTTCAATGCTATGAATCATTTTCCAGAGATTAGATACCCGTTGCCAGAATAATTCTTCTGTCATTATTGCCACCATTCTGGTTGTTGTCTGCCTTTTTCCCATTTGGCGAAAGTCTTTTCGCCTCTATAATAATTACGATAGGCAGTCACGTAATCATTGTCCTTATATTGATCTGGCATACATTGAGGTGGTTCTGTAAAATCTCCCTCTGGTATTTCAGTTTGCATATCATTATCTACTATAAAATCTAATATGCGAGTTGATTTATGCCTTTTTCCAAATCTTTTAAAATATTCTTTACTGATTTGATCAGCATTTTCAAACGCCCACATAAAATTATCTCTATTTAGTCCCACCCATTTTGTTGTTGGGTGGTTAGGGTGTGCGGATTTGTACAGGTAATCATCTTCATAACCATTTTGCCTTAAAGCAGTAGATAGCATTTGACAACTTTCCAACAGCATTTTAGGTACGTGTTTATCGCACAAATATTCCGCTGATTTTTCTGGTGTCTTGTCTAAAAAAAATATGTTCATAATGTTCTTTCTATTTGTGAGGCAAGAGCCGAATAACTCCGTTTATCTTGCCTCGTATTGTCTAGCGTCTGGCTTTTCAGCTTGATGGAAGCCCGTAGGTTCTCCTCAGCTTAGACATTATAATTTGCAAAACACTGTTTCGCCACCTAGTCGCACACCTCACAAATTCTCGCCGTTTCGTGTTCAGCAACGCCTCTTATGTGAGCAACGCTAGGCTTGGTTGCATCTAATTGCAAATTATATTACCCATATAATCCCGTTAATTTATAAGTCAAGAAAAAAAATAACTTGACTTTTAATTTATCTCAACTATATAGGATAAGTAGAAAGGATTGAAGATGAGTGAAGAAGTATATTATCACAGCAAGAGCAAGGGCGAGGATATGCCTGTATCGGAAATGTCCGATTTGTATGTTCGTCGTGCTTTTAAGAAAATGATCTTGAAAGAAAAAAAGAGATTTGATGAAAAGGAAAAATTAAAAACATATATACGAAATGCAATTAATAACTTGGAAAGGGCATTGGAGGAAAAATGATAGGCAGACCGAAAGTTTGGACTGATGAAAAATTAAATCAAGTGAAAATTTTAGTGAAATATAGTAGCACAAGTAAAGTTGGAAAAATATTTGATACAACAAAAAATGCTGTGCTTGGCGCGTTGTACCGTGACAAAGTAAAGAATGGATATGTGCCACCGCCAGATTCTAAATTTACAGGCAAGAAAAATTTTACTTGACTTTTAAATAGTCCCATGTTAATAGGATAATTAGAAAGGATTTAAAATGAAGATTTATAAATACACTTGTGTTGGAGATTCTAACACAGCAGTTAGATTTGCTTTTTTTAAAGACGACTTTGAAAAAGAAATACAAGAACATGAAGATAGTGGTTTTGATGTATCCGAAGACGAAATTGAGGAAATAGAATTAAAAATTCCTAATGAGTACTCAAAAGAAATGGCAAAATTTATTACTGCCATGAGTTTTGACTTCGACATTGGTCACTACACACGAATTAAAAATTAAATGAATAATAAAAAATTAGAAAAAAAATACTATCCTATTTATTGGAGAATACATGAAGATGAAATAGAAATCAGAGATAGGAAAAATAAACTAATACATAAAAATTGTGCCATACATTCAATGGAAAGAAATTTTATTGAAGAAAAAATTACCGAAGAATTACAGTTTAGTGGCGAAATAATTTGTATATAAATTATCCAAAACACTTGACTTTTAAATAATCCCATGTTATTGGGATAATATGAGTTTAAAATTAATCAATCAATCGAGCAATAGAAAGACAGGCGCGATTGCGACGACATATAGGGCGGGAAGTTCCATGTATGGCAGTTGTCCCGCGACTTGCTCGTTAAATCCCGACGGCGACAATTCCGCAATAGAAATAGATCAAGACTATTTGTCAGCATTGAGAAAAGCTGTTCCAAAAAAAGGTCAAGCTTGGACTTATTCACATTTTGATTATACTACAATTCCGCAAAATGAAGAAAAGCACACAACAATAAATTATAGTGCTGATACTGTAATCCAAGCATTAAATAGTTTCAATAGTGGAAGGGAAACAACATACACCGCGCCTCATACAATGACAGACAAAGTTGATACCATTCAAGGCGTGAGGTTTGTAAGATGTCCCGCCGAAGAAAATAAAAAAATTACTTGTCAGAATTGCGGGAGTGGTCAGCCATTATGCGCTAGGCAAAAAAGAGATTATATTGTTAAGTTTACCGCTCATGGTAGCCAAAAGAAAAAAGTAGGACAAGAAGAAAAGGGCGGTTGCTATGCGGGACAAGGTTTTACTGTCTTTTCTTGGAAAGCAACAGCCAAACAGAAACAGGAAGTTTCCGACGCGGTAAAATTAAGCGAGTGGGTAAAATCGCTTCCTTATGGTAGCATGATAAGACACCATGTCGCGGGAGATATAGGAAAATAAAAACTTGACTTTCAATTTATCCCATGCTATTAGGATAATATAATTTCAAGAAAGGAAAATTATGGATAAGAACGATATAAGACTAAATCAAGCCAAGCGAAAAGCAATTAAAGACGCTTGGAAAGAAACGATTTGGAAAAGAACGCCAACAGCATTTGACACAGCATTATATGACGCGGTGGCAAATTTCAAACAACATGAGAGTGATGTTTGGAGTGATGTTGTGAAACCAACAGTTGAAAAGAATTTTCCACCAGAGGATATGAAAGTATTACAACGATATTCTCGCGGTAGTGATTATAATTCTTTTTCCGAATATGATTCTTGTTTCTATCTCAAACCAAGTTTTTCTGATGATAAGGAAAAACAATTTCGGTTCGCTTATGACAAGGAAGATATGACCGCTTTACATTATGATGAATTAATGAATTTAGGGGTTAATCCAAATTTGGATATTGAATATGAGGGGAAAGACAATAATCCTCATTATCACACCGCAAGTAATGAACTTGATACCGCGATAAAAGATTTTAATAATCCGCGCTATACGACAAGTAGTTATAATAATAATTATAATCATAGCATTGATGAATCCGACGTTGGAAAAATGGGCGGTTATGCTTTACTTGTTCCCGCGACGGGTGGGTGTCATTCTCGTACTATGATGTGCGATAATGAATTTGATTGGAAAAAATTAAATGATTATGACGTATCAAGGCGCGAAATGATTTATGCACAGCGCAATCTCGCGAAACATAAAATTGTACTTGTCAATGATATGAATATGGTTGTCGATCAAGCGAAATTTTTAAGTGAGGTTAAGCCGTATTGGACTGATATTGAGGCTTGTGTTAATTTTGACGATCAAAATATTGGTACTGCTGTTTCAATCGTATCGGAAGATACAAAACAACGATTGCTTGAAAGTGCCAAAATTCGACAAGCGCAACGCGATATTGTCGCGGTCATAACAACACCCAAAGAAAAAGAATTAGTATAATATTATCTTGACACTATCTCATTTTCATGGGATAGTGTTTTTTTATTTAAAGAAAGGAAAAATTATGACAATTCCATTATGTCAGCAATGCGGAAAGAAATTATAT